>ENA-OQER01001084-OQER01001084.1-human-gut-metagenome-genome-assembly--contig:-NODE-1084-length-13930-cov-1.573426_pt1 | contig 13930 bp, 21 predicted proteins | sample MGYA00242797_ERZ504639 | MGnify/ENA primary metagenome ERZ504639 (study PRJEB26092, sample SAMD00036306) | human gut metagenome | host: Homo sapiens | study: EMG produced TPA metagenomics assembly of...
GCCAATGCTGGAGTAGCTGGAGCCAATGCGACAGTCATCACAACACACAACAACAGTATGCTCCGGCTGCAGATGCAGGGGTAGAAGAACCTGCTGAAGCTGGTCAATAATGAACTTTTTCGACTTCTTTAAAAAATAAAAAAACATCTTGCAATCAAAAGTGCCGTCATGTTATAATAATAGACGGTACTTTTTACTTTTGGTCTCTCAAGAGTGTACAGGGACGTGCTGACAAATGTTGCAAAAGTACACACAGATGGTAGCTGTCACCAAGTGTACCTCACCAAAAATAAAAAAATTTCACAGGAGAATGTAGATGCCTACAATTAACCAATTGGTTCGCAAACCGCGTAAATCAAAAGTAGAAAAATCTAAATCACCAGCTTTGAACGTTGGTTACAACAGCCACAAAAAAGTTCAAACTAACGTATCTTCACCACAAAAACGTGGTGTTGCAACTCGTGTTGGAACAATGACACCTAAAAAACCTAACTCAGCCCTTCGTAAATTTGCTCGTGTACGTTTGAGCAACCTTATTGAAGTTACTGCATACATCCCAGGTATCGGACACAACCTTCAAGAACACAGTGTTGTTCTTATCCGTGGTGGACGTGTAAAAGACCTTCCAGGGGTACGTTACCACATCGTTCGTGGTGCACTTGATACTGCAGGTGTTGCTGATCGTAAACAAAGCCGTTCTAAATACGGTGCTAAACGTCCTAAAGGATAATAGAAGGGGGATAAGAAAAAATGAGTCGTAAAAATAGAGCGCCTAAACGCGAAGTATTGCCAGATCCATTGTACAATTCACAACTTGTAACACGTCTTATCAACCGTGTTATGCTTGATGGTAAACGTGGTACAGCTGCATCAATCGTTTATGATGCATTTGAACAAATCAAAGAAGCTACTGGAAACGATGCACTTGAAGTATTCGAAACAGCTATGGAAAATATCATGCCTGTTCTTGAAGTACGTGCTCGTCGTGTTGGTGGTTCTAACTACCAAGTCCCAGTTGAAGTTCGTCCAGAACGTCGTACAACTCTTGGACTTCGTTGGTTGGTAACTGCATCACGTGCTCGTGGTGAACACACTATGAAAGATCGTCTTGCAAAAGAAATCTTGGATGCTGCTAACAACACTGGTGCTTCAGTTAAAAAACGCGAAGACACACACCGTATGGCAGAAGCAAACCGTGCATTCGCACACTTCCGCCTGGTAATCTGCGATATACAGATACAAAGCTTCGAATACAATTAAAGCTTTTTACTACGGGTGTTCAGGCTGTGTTTAGTAAGTGTTTTGCTTACTGACATGTATCAAATTTAATAAAGCATGTTTAGAACGGGTAGGTCCTGCCTATCCGTTCTAAAAGTATGCTATAATAGAGTAGTAAATTAAATTTATAATAGGAGAAAAAAATGGCTCGCGAATTTTCACTTGAAAAAAACTCGTAACATTGGTATCATGGCTCACGTCGATGCTGGTAAAACAACAACAACTGAGCGTATTCTTTACTATACTGGTAAAATCCATAAAATCGGTGAAACACACGAAGGTGCTTCACAAATGGACTGGATGGAACAAGAGCAAGAACGTGGTATCACAATCACATCTGCCGCTACAACAGCACAATGGATGGTCACCGCGTTAACATCATCGATACACCAGGACACGTGGACTTCACAATCGAAGTACAACGTTCACTCCGTGTATTGGATGGTGCCGTAACCGTTCTTGACTCACAATCAGGTGTAGAACCTCAAACTGAAACAGTTGGCGCCAAGCTACTGAATACGGTGTTCCTCGTATCGTATTCTCAAACAAAATGGATAAAATCGGTGCTGATTTCCTTTATTCAGTAAGCACACTTCACGATCGTCTTCAAGCTAACGCTCACCCAATTCAATTGCCAATCGGTTCTGAAGATAGCTTCAACGGCATCATTGACTTGGTTAAAATGAAAGCTGAAATCTATACTAATGACCTTGGTACAGATATTCTTGAAGAAGATATTCCAGCTGAATACGTAGATCAAGCTAACGAATATCGTGAAAAATTGATCGAAGCAGTTGCTGAAACTGATGAAGATTGATGATGAAATATCTTGAAGGTGAAGAAATCACTGAAGCTGAATTGAAAGCTGCTATCCGTAAAGCAACTATCAACGTTGAATTCTTCCCAGTTCTTTGTGGTTCTGCTTTCAAAAACAAAGGTGTTCAAATGATGCTTGATGCAGTTATTGACTACCTTCCAAGTCCACTTGACATCCCTGCAATCAAGGGTGTTAACCCAGATACAGATGAAGAAGAAGAACGTCCAGCATCAGATGAAGAGCCATTTGCAGCTCTTGCATTCAAGATCATGACTGACCCATTCGTAGGTCGTTTGACATTCTTCCGTGTTTACTCAGGTGTATTGGACAGTGGTTCTTACGTTCTTAATACATCTAAAGGTAAACGTGAACGTATCGGACGTATTCTTCAAATGCACGCCAACCACCGTAACGAAATCGAAACAGTTTACGCTGGTGATATCGCTGCTGCCGTTGGTTTGAAAGACACTACAACTGGGGACTCATTGACAGATGAAAAAGCTAAAGTCATCCTTGAATCAATTGAAGTTCCAGAACCAGTTATCCAATTGATGGTTGAACCTAAATCTAAAGCTGACCAAGATAAAATGGGTATCGCTCTTCAAAAACTTGCTGAAGAAGACCCAACGTTCCGTGTTGAAACTAACGTTGAAACTGGTGAAACAGTTATCTCTGGTATGGGTGAACTTCACCTTGACGTCCTTGTTGACCGTATGAAACGTGAATTCAAAGTTGAAGCAAACGTAGGTGCTCCACAAGTATCGTACCGTGAAACATTCCGTCAAGCTACTCAAGCACGTGGATTCTTCAAACGCCAATCTGGTGGTAAAGGTCAGTTTGGTGATGTTTGGATTGAATTTACGCCAAATGAAGAAGGTAAAGGATTCGAATTTGAAAATGCTATCGTCGGCGGTGTCGTTCCTCGTGAATTTATCCCTGCAGTAGAAAAAGGTCTTCAAGAATCTATGGCTAACGGTGTTCTTGCTGGTTATCCAATGGTTGACGTTAAAGCTAAACTTACGATGGTTCATACCACGATGTCGATTCATCTGAAACAGCCTTCAAGATTGCTGCATCACTTGCACTTAAAGAAGCTGCTAAAACTGCACATCCAGTTATTCTTGAACCAATGATGCTTGTTACAATCACAGCTCCAGAAGAAAACCTTGGTGACGTTATGGGGCACGTTACAGCTCGTCGTGGACGTGTTGATGGAATGGAAGCTCATGGTAACAGCCAAATCGTTCGTGCCTTTGTTCCACTTGCTGAAATGTTCGGTTATGCAACAATTCTTCGTTCTGCAACTCAAGGACGCGGTACATTTATGATGGTATTTGACCACTATGAAGACGTTCCTAAATCAGTACAAGAAGAAATCATCAAGAAGAATTCTGGTGAATAATTCCTGATAGAAAGGATGCTCAAAAGAGCATCCTTTTTTTATTATGAAAACGGTAATAATATTTGCAATTTTGGTGAAATAGTTATATAATACTAACGTTGAAAGGTTGATTTGTGCCTACGTAAGTTAATCTTTTCACAATTGTCTAAAAGGGAAACCTTTTAAAATAAAAATTTTTTTTTTGATTTTCATAAGGAGGAAATCACTAATGGTAGTTAAAGTTGGTATTAACGGTTTCGGTCGTATCGGTCGTCTTGCATTCCGTCGTATCCAAAACGTTGAAGGTGTTGAAGTAGCTCGTATTAACGACCTTACTGACCCAGCTATGCTTGCACACTTGTTGAAATACGATACAACTCAAGGTCGTTTCGACGGTGACGTTGTTGTTAAAGATGGTGGTTTTGAAGTTAACGGTCAATTCGTTAAAGTTTCTGCAGAACGTGACCCAGAACAAATCGACTGGGCTAACGATGGTGTAGAAATCGTTCTTGAAGCAACTGGTTTCTTTGCAACTAAAGCTGCTGCTGAAAAACACTTGCACGAAGGTGGAGCTAAAAAAGTTGTTATCACAGCTCCTGGTGGATCAGATGTTAAAACAATCGTATTTAACACTAACCACGAAATTCTTGATGGTACTGAAACAGTTATCTCAGCTGGTTCATGTACAACAAACTGTCTTGCGCCAATGGCTGATGCTTTGAACAAATCATTCGGTCTTAAAGTTGGTACAATGACTACAGTTCACGGTTACACTGGTGACCAAATGACTCTTGACGCACCACACCGTAAAGGTGACTTCCGCCGCGCACGTGCTGCTGCTGAAAACATCGTTCCTAACTCAACTGGTGCTGCTAAAGCTATCGGTCTTGTTATCCCAGAATTGAACGGTAAACTTCAAGGTCATGCTCAACGTGTACCAGTTCCAACTGGATCACTTACTGAACTTGTTTCAGTTCTTGACAAAAAGTAACTGCTGAAGAAGTTAACGCTGCTATGCAAGCTGCTGCAACTGAATCATTCGGTTACAATACTGACCCAATCGTTTCACGCGATATCGTAGGTATCTCATTCGGTTCATTGTTTGACGCAACTCAAACAGAAGTAACCGAAGCAACTGACGGTACTCAATTGGTTAAAACTGTTGCATGGTACGACAACGAAATGTCTTACACTTCACAACTTGTTCGTACTCTTGAATACTTCGCAAAAATTGCTAAATAATCAATGAGTTAGCTGAAGAAGAGAGGATTCATTCCTCTCTTTTTTATATATTGTAAAATGATACAGAAATTCACACATTTCCTCGTTTAGTAGTGGCTGGCGTACAAAATGTACTGATTTTGCTATCTCTTTTACAGGTTTTGTGATATAATTAGCATGTATAAAAAATAATAAGGAGTCCTATCAAATGGCTAAATTGACTGTTAAAGACGTTGATTTGAAAGGCAAAAAAGTTCTTGTCCGTGTTGACTTTAACGTGCCTTTGAAAGATGGCGTTATCACTAACGACAACCGTATTTCTGCGGCTCTTCCAACAATCAAGTACATCATCGAACAAGGTGGTCGTGCAATTCTTTTCTCTCACCTTGGACGTGTTAAAGAAGAAGCTGATAAAGAAGGTAAATCTCTTGCTCCAGTAGCAGCTGATTTGGCAGCTAAACTTGGTCAAGAAGTTGTCTTCCCAGGTGTTACACGTGGTGCTGAACTTGAAGAAGCTATCAACAACCTTAAAGACGGTGAAGTTCTTCTTGTTGAAAACACTCGTTTTGAAGATGTTGACGGTAAAAAAGAATCTAAAAACGATCCAGAACTTGGTAAATACTGGGCTTCACTTGGTGACGGAATCTTCGTTAACGATGCATTTGGTACTGCACACCGTGCACACGCATCTAACGTAGGTATCTCTGCAAACGTGAAAAAGCTGTTGCAGGTTTCCTTCTTGAAAACGAAATTGCATACATCCAAGAAGCTGTTGAAAAACCAGTTCGTCCATTTATCGCAATCCTTGGTGGTTCAAAAGTTTCAGATAAAATCGGTGTTATCGAAAACTTGTTGAAAAAAGCTGATAAAGTCCTTATCGGTGGTGGTATGACTTACACATTCCTTAAAGCACAAGGTATCGAAATTGGTAATTCACTTGTCGAAGAAGATAAACTTGATGTTGCTAAAGAACTTTGGCTAAAGCTGACGGTAAATTAATCTTGCCAGTTGACTCAAAAGAAGCTAACGCTTTTGCTGACTATACTGAAGTTAAAGATACTGAAGGTGCAGCAGTAGATGCTGGATTCCTTGGTCTTGATATCGGTCCAAAATCTATCACTAAATTTGACGAAGAATTGACTGGTGCTAAAACAGTTGTTTGGAATGGGCCTATGGTGTATTCGAAAATCCTGATTTCCAAGCTGGTACAATTGGTGTAATGGATGCTATCGTTAAACAACCAGGCGTTAAATCAATCATTGGTGGTGGTGACTCAGCTGCCGCAGCTATCAACCTTGGTCGTGCTGACAAATTCTCATGGATTTCTACTGGTGGTGGAGCTTCTATGGAACTTCTTGAAGGTAAAGTACTTCCAGGTCTTGCAGCACTTACTGATAAATAATAATTTCTTCGTTGAGAAGATTTAAAGAGGACGGTGTTACCGTCCTTTTTTTGTGTATAAAATCCGTAAATGGGAAGAAAATATTTTATTGCATGAAGTGTTACTATTATTTGGTTTTGGAATGCAAGTGAGAGATATTTTGTGGTAAACGCATTCATATCAGTAGAACGTTCGCAAATCAATTTGAAAATATGTTAAAATAAAGAAAATGCAAATTGGTTGTGAGTTATGAATTATTTAAAAAATCTTTTATCGAATTATAAGTTTGACCCGAGTAAATTTAAATTGGGCATGCGCACCTTTAAGACTGGTTTAGCTGTTTTTTTGGTTTTATTAATTTTCCATTTATTTGGATGGGAAGGGCTGCAGATAGGAACGCTGACAGCTGTTTTCAGTTTACGTGAAAGTTTGGACAAGAGCGTTCATTTTGGCTTCTCACGTGTGGTTGGAAATAGTGTTGGTGGTTTGCTATCTCTGCTCTTCTTTTTTATCAATCAGTTTTTCCATAATCAGTTTTGGGTAACGTTGATTTTTGTTCCAATTTTTACCATGTTAGGAATTATGATTAATGTTTCAATTAATAACAAAGCAGGAATCATTGGTGGAACATCGGCACTTTTGATTATTACTCTATCAATTCCTGCTGGTGATACCATTTTATATGTATTTGCTAGGGTGTTTGAAACATTTTGCGGGGTCTTTGTAGCTATTCTTGTTAATTCTGATGTTGATAAGATTAAGGGACTTTTACGCCAAAAAAACTAAAAATTTTTCATTTATGTTATATTTTCTTACATAAGGGGTTGACGGTTTAGAATTTTCAGACTATAATAAGTGTCGGAAGGAGGTCATCATGAAAGAAAAAGAACTCAGACGTTCAATGGCGGTATTTCCTATTGGAACAGTAATGAAATTGACGGATTTAACAGCACGCCAGATTCGTTATTATGAAGATCAGGGTTTAATTACCCCAGAAAGGACGTCGGGAAATCGTCGTATGTATCGTTAAATGATATGGATCGATTGCTCGAAATTAAAGATTTTCTTGATGAGGGCTAATATTGCGGCTATTAAGCGTGAATATGCGGAGCGACAAGATAAAGCACATCAGAAACAAAAATCTTTAACTGATGCTGATGTTCGTCGTATCTTACAAGATGAACTCCGTAACCAAGGTCGTTTTCGGCCCATCACAGTACATTGGCAACTGGCGCATCTAAAAACACGCGCCGCTCGGTTATTTCGGTTTTAAAAAGGAGACCTTAATTCATGACTATTACAGCAGCTGACATTCGTCGCGAAGTCAAAGAAAAAAATGTAACTTTTTTGCGTTTAATGTTCTCAGATATCGCTGGGACATTGAAAAATGTGGAAATTCCAGCAACTGATGAACAACTTAACAAAGTATTGGCAAACAAAGCAATGTTTGACGGTTCTTCAATCGAGGTTTTGTTCGTATCAACGAATCTGATATGTTCTTACATCCAGACCTTGATACTTGGACAGTGTTCCCTTGGGGGAGTGAAAATGGTGCTGTTGCAGGTTTGATCTGTGACATCTATACTGCTGAAGGAGAGCCATTTGCAGGTGACCCACGTGGAAACTTGAAACGTGCTCTTCGTCATATGGAAAAAGTTGGTTTCAAATCATTTAATCTTGGTCCAGAGCCAGAATTCTTCTTATTCAAATTGGATGAAAAAGGTGAAGCAACTCTTGAAGTAAACGACCGTGGTGGTTACTTCGACCTTGCACCAACTGACCTTGCAGATAACACTCGTCGTGAAATTGTTAATGTTTTGACTGAAATGGGGTTTGAAGTTGAAGCTAGTCACCACGAAGTGGCTGTTGGCCAACATGAAATTGACTTTAAATACGCTGATGTTTTGAAAGCTTGTGATAACATTCAAATTTTCAAACTTGTTGTTAAAACAATTGCTCGTAAACATGGTCTTTACGCTACATTCATGCTAAGCCTAAATTTGGTATCAACGGTTCAGGTATGCACTGTAACATGTCATTGTTCGATTACGATGCAATAATGCCTTCTACGATACTGAAGATCCAAAGGTATGCAATTGTCAGAAACAGCATATTATTTCCTTGGCGGTTTGATGAAGCATGCTTATAACTACACTGCAATCATGAACCCAACTGTAAACTCATACAAACGTTTGGTTCCTGGTTATGAAGCACCAGTTACATTGCATGGGCTGGACGCAACCGTTCACCACTTATCCGCGTTCCTGCATCACGTGGTATGGGAACCCGTTTGGAACTTCGTTCTGTTGACCCAACTGCTAACCCATATCTTGCACTTGCTGTCCTGCTTGAAGCAGGTCTTGACGGTATTGAAAACAAAATTGAAGCTCCAGCTCCAGTTGAATCAAATATCTATGTCATGACTGAAGGAGAGCGTAAAGAAGCAGGTATCCGTGACCTTCCTTCTACTTTGCACAATGCTGTTAAAGCTTTACAAGAAGATGAAGTTGTCAAAGCAGCGCTTGGTGAACATATCTTTGTAAACTTTGTGGAAGCTAAGAAAATTGAATGGTCAAGCTATGCGGCCTTTGTTTCGCAATGGGAAGTTGATAACTATCTAGACTTATACTAAGAAGTAGTGAAGGAGACAGCTTCTGGCTGTCTTTTTTTTACCCCAAATTACCACATTTGTAATTAGAAAGTTCAAATAAGAACTATTCTAATCTAACATAAAGTGGTATAATTTAAAGTAAATATTCTGAATAATTAGACCGTTTTTGACTATTTGTACTAATGATAGGAGTAGAAGCTATGAATGAAAGTGCTTTGAGAGCGCAACAGACAACGCTTTGGGATCCATCTTTTGAATCGGATGCTTGTGGTATGGGGTTTGTTGCACAGCTTGATGGTAAAGCCAGCCATACTTTGATTGATTATGCCTTAACCATGTTAACTCGTATGAATCACCGTGGAGGTACAGGTGCAGAACCTGATACAGGAGACGGTGCAGGAATGTTGCTTACTTTGCCTGATGAATTTTTCCAATTAAAAGCTAAAGAAGCAGGTTATGTTTTGCCTAAAAAAGGCGATTACGCCGTTGCACAATTATTTTTACCTCAGGATACTGAAGCTAAGGTAAGTCTTTTGGAAGCTGTTAATGCTGAAATTAAATTAGCAGGTTTTCATGTTTTGATGACACGTGATGTGCCATTTAATTACGATAATTGTGGTCCAGCAGCCCAAGAAATTATGCCAAGTTTTGTACAAGTTTTTGTTAAGAAGCCTGATGACACAAAAGCTGGCCGTGATTTTGAGGATAAATTGTTCCGCTTACGTCGCAACTTGAAAAGAGTTTTTCAGCTGATGAATTTTTCATTTGCTCACTTTCAAGTAAGACAATTGTGTACAAAGGAATGCTTCATGCTTTCCAAGTTGGGCTTTTTTATCCTGATTTGCAAGATGAACATTTCAAATCTCATATCGCGTTGACACACTCACGCTTTTCTACAAATACTTTCCCATCTTGATCGTGCACAGCCATTCCGTTTTTTGGCTCACAATGGTGAAATTAATACTCTCCGTGGTGCTGAAAATTGGATGCACAGTCACCAGATTGAAGTTTATAACGAAGAAAATTCGGACTCTGCCAAGTTGGAAAACTGTCTAGAATATCTTTACCGTAATGGTCGTGATATTCCACAAAGTCTTTTAATGATGGTACCTGAAGCTTGGGGTGATGAATCAGGGCTTTCAGATGATTTGAAGGCATTTTATGAATATGCGTCAAGTTTTGTGGCTCCATGGGATGGTCCAGCAGCGCTTGTTTTCACTGATGGTGATATGGTTGGTGCGCGTTTGGACCGTAATGGATTGCGTCCTAGCCGTTATTCATTGACAAAAGATAATTTCCTTATTTGCTCAAGTGAATCTGGTGTTGTCGATCTTGAACCAAGTCGCGTTATTGAAAAAAGGTGTGCTTGGACCTGGTAATATGATGTTGATTGACACGACTTCAGGAAAATTAATGCGCAATGAAGAAGTGAAAGCATACTATGCTGCACAACATCCATACAAAGAGTGGGTTGACGAAAACATTGCTCATCTTAACGACTTTGAGGCTGCTGAATTGACTCAAGAAACAAATGACATTGAAACAATGTGGAAGGCTTATGGCTACAATGAAGAAGTTATTCGTACGGTCATTCTACCAATGTCTGAAAAAGGTGAAGAACCTGTCATTTCAATGGGATTTGATAGCCCACTAGCGGTTCTCTCTAATAAGAACCAATCGCTTTTCACTTTCTTCAAGCAACAATTTGCGCAGGTTACTAATCCGCCAATTGATGCCATTCGTGAACAAATCGTTGTGTCAACTAGTGTTTACCTTGGTGGTGATGGGAATTTCAAAGCTGATGGTGCTGATAACTGTGTCAAAGTAAAAATTGACAGCCCGGTTCTTTCAAGTCAAGATTTTGCGAAAATTGCTAACTTGAAAGATGACCGTTATTGTGCAACAACCCTATCTACGGTTTATGACGTGGTTGAGCCGTCACATAATCGTTTGCAACGTGCGCTAGAAAATCTTTTCAAAGCTGCTGAAAAAGCCGTTGATAATGGTAGTAAGATTATTATTCTTTCAGACCGTAATGTTAAAGAAAATCAGACAACTATTCCAATGTTGTTAGCTGTTTCTGGTTTAAATAACTACATGGTTGTCAAAGGAAAAGCTAGCCAATTTTCAATTGTTGTCGATACAGCGGAAGCTATTGAAGTTCATCATTTTGCAACCTTGGTTGGTTATGGTGCGGCTGCGGTTCACCCTTATGGCGCTTATGCGACATTGAAAGAATATGGCAAAGACGAGCTTGCTTTTGAAAAATATCGTAAAGCTGCTGAAAAAGGTATTGTCAAAGTTATGAGTCGTATGGGGATTTCAACAATCCTTGGTTACAAAGGGGCTCAATTATTTGAAGCCGTTGGTTTATCTGACTCTGTTGTTAACAAATACTTTACAGGTACAGTAACTCGTATCGGTGGTTTGTCACTTGACCAAATTGAAAAAGAATACCTTCAACGTATGGAAGATGCTTTTGGTCCTCGTCGTGGAGATTATCTCCAAAGTGGTGGTATTTATCAATTTAAAGTAGATGGCGAGTATCACCTTTTCAATCCACATACCATTTATAATTTCCAACAAGCTGTTCGTAAAGGGGACTACAAACTCTTTAAAGAATACACAGCTGAATTGGACAAAGAAGCATTGTCAACGCCGACAACACTTCGTTCTATTTGGGAATTTAAATCTGACCGTCCAAAGTTGACCTTTCTGAGGTAGAACCAGTAGAAACTATTGTTAAAACGTTTCAAGTTGGTGCCATGAGTTTTGGGTTCACTTTCTAAAGAAGCACATGAAACAATTGCTGAAGCCATGAACTCAATCGGAGCGAAATCAAACTCTGGTGAAGGTGGCGAAAATCGTAATCGTTTCAAAGTGCAACCAGACGGACGTAATTTGAACTCTAAAATCAAACAAGTTGCTTCTGGACGTTTGGTGTCAATGCAGAATACCTCATGTCTGCTGAAGAACTTCAAATTAAATTAGCACAAGGTGCGAAACCTGGTGAAGGTGGTCAATTGCCTGGTCAAAAAGTCTTCCCTTGGGTTGCAGAAATTCGTGGTGCAACGCCTGGTGTACGCTTGATTTCACCACCACCTCACCATGACATCTACTCAATTGAAGATTTGGCGCAATTGATTTATGACCTTAAAGCCATTAATCCTTATGCTAAAATCAATGTTAAATTGGTTTCAAGTACTGGTGTTGGTACAATTGCTACGGGTTGTGTAAAAGCTGGTGCTGATAAGGTTGTTATTTCTGGTTATGATGGTGGTACAGGAGCTTCTCCACGTAACTCTGTCCGTGATGCTGGGCTTCCATGGGAAATGGGCTTGGCTGAAGCACACCAAACATTGTCACTTAACCGTCTCCGTCAACGTATGACTCTTGAAACTGATGGTAAATTAATGACTGGTCGCGATGTTGCCATTGCCACTCTTCTTGGAGCGGAAGAATATTCATTTGCAAGTCTAGCATTGATTTCTATTGGTTGTGTGATGATGCGTGTTTGCTCATTGAATACTTGTCCTGTTGGTGTAGCAACTCAAAATCCAGAACTTCGTAAACATTTTGCAGGTAAACCTGAACATGTGATTAACATGATGATGTTTATGGCAGAAGAATTGCGTGAATATATGGCTGAACTTGGTTTCCGTTCTGTTGACGAAATGGTTGGTCATTCAGAAATCTTGAAAGCGAAATTCATTCCAAAAGGTAAAGCAAAATCGCTTGATTTTTCACGTATGCTTGGTACAGCTTATCCAATTGACCGCAAGACAGAAGATCCATTTGCTGAAGCACGTCAATGGAAAGAATTGGACGGATTTGCCAAAGCTGCTGTTGATAATGGTGCAAGCGTGACGATTAAAGAATCAATTAACAATGTTCAAACGTGCAGTCGGTGCTCGAATGGCAGGCTGGATGGCTGAACGTTATGGAAATGATACCGTTGAACTAGGTTTGATTAAATACGAATATACTGGTATTGCTGGTCAATCATTTGCAAGCTTTATCACACAAGGTATGGAATTAACGCTAGTTGGTGAAGCAAATGACTACATTGCCAAATCAATGTCAGGTGGACGTTTGATTGTGAAGCCGCCGCATGATGCCGCTTATGATGTTGAAAATTCACCGATCGTTGGTAACGTTGCTCTCTTTGGTGCGGTTAAGGGTGAAGCTTATTTCGCTGGTCGCGCAGGTGAACGTTTCTGTGTTCGTAATTCAGGTGCTAAAGTTGTTGTTGAAGGTGTCGGAGCACACGGTTGTGAATACATGACAGGTGGTGTTGCTGTTATCCTTGGAACAACAGGACGTAACTTCGCTGCTGGTATGAGTGGTGGTGTTGCCTATGTTTATGATGTGGACGGTGATTTTGCCGAAAAAGTTAACCAAGAAATGGTTGACCTTTACAAAGTCGGTGAAACTCGTGGGGATGATGTCTTGGTTGATATGATTCAAAAACACTATGAATACACGGGTAGCACTAAAGCAAAACGCTTGCTTGACAACTGGGCACAAGAAGTTGATAAATTCATTAAAGTTTATCCAACTGAATTCCATGAAATTAATAATATTGAATACGCACTTGCTAATACTGGTTTAGAAGGTGATGAACTTGAATTGCGTACCTTCGAAATTGCCACAGGTGGTGCAGAAACTGCTGCCGAGAAAGAAGAACTTCTTGCACAAGTAACAGGAGGTAAATAAAAATGGCTAATCCATTTGGATTTTTGGAAATATGAACGTAAAGATAATCCGTTTCGTCCTGTTGCTGACCGCATCTTGGACTTTGAAGAATTACAAGTTCCATTGTTCGAAGAGGACCGTCAAAAACAAGCTGCACTGTTGTATGGCTTGTGGGATTCCTTTCTGTCATTCTGGACAATTCTACGGTGGCGGACGCGCGGTTTCAGGTTGTCCAAATGACAACTTGATTCCTGAATGGAATGATTTGCTTTATAAAGGCGATTACAAACGTGCTTTTGAGCGTCTCTCACGTACAAATCCTCTCCCAGAAATGACTGGACGTGTTTGTCCAGCGCCGTGTGAAAAAAGGTTGTACAGAAGGCCTTAATGGCTCTGGTGTCACTATCCATGATAATGAACGCTTTATCATCGATACAGCCTTTGAAAATGGTTGGGTAGAGGAGTCAGGTCGTCCAGCCTACCGTACAGGATTTAAAGTTGCTGTTATTGGTTCTGGACCTGCAGGGCTTTCAACTGCTTGGCGCC
>ENA-OQER01001085-OQER01001085.1-human-gut-metagenome-genome-assembly--contig:-NODE-1085-length-13909-cov-2.223407_pt1 | contig 13909 bp, 21 predicted proteins | sample MGYA00242797_ERZ504639 | MGnify/ENA primary metagenome ERZ504639 (study PRJEB26092, sample SAMD00036306) | human gut metagenome | host: Homo sapiens | study: EMG produced TPA metagenomics assembly of...
AACGGGTGTTAGTTGTATTTTCGACCCGCCAAACATGAGAAAGGAGCGATTTACGAAGTAAATCAGCGGAATTCGAATGTTTTGAGAATTGCGAGAGCAGCAAAGCTGCGAAGCAATTCGTAGGTATTATCAAAAGTAGAGGGACGAAGAGCCGTTCGTGCTCGCACGAAAAAAGCTTTGTGTATTTTCGACCCGCCAAACATGAGAATGGAGTGATTTACGAAGATTTACTGTGTTAATCAGAAAGGGGATATATGAGGGGATTTACTACAACTAAATTAAAGAATATAATCAGTCTTGAACACTGCGTCGTTAGATTTGTTATGGCGTGGTGTTTTAATTTGTTATAATACAGACCATAACTATAAACAGCATGAATACTGCAATAAATGAACTGGAATATGTGAAGCTTGTTAACATGCCGGTCATGTATGCATGCATAATCATACTCACTCTGGCATTATATTATGTATTTTATAAGCTTGAGAAAGGGTGGGATATATGTCACGTCATATAGAGGGGATCATGCTTATAGTGCTTGTGCTTGTTTATGCATGCATATGCGTTTTCCAGTATAATGATATATATTTCGTAGCAGCCATGGCAGCACTTGTATCACTATCGATTATATATTATGCAGGATATGCAGGAATAAATGGAGTGACACTTACGAGAAAAAGATATATTGCTGTTATAGCAGGAGCAGCAGCTTTGTATACATGCTTTGTCAGCTTCTGTATGGTGACAAGATATTTATCATATGGCTCACCTAATTTTGATATGGGGCTTTTTTCACAGATGTTTTATTATATGAAAACAACAGGAACGATGAATACTACAAGTGAAAGGGACTACCTTTTATCACATATGTGTGTGCATATATCCCAGTGTTTTACCTTATATTACCTGTATACATGCTGTTTTCATCACCTGTCACGCTGGAAATAATACAGCCTCTGCTCATAGCCTCAGCAGTAGTGCCATTAGCACTTATATGCCGCAGCAGAAAGCTGTCAAGGTGGGAAACATCACTTATTATAATCATATACAGCTTTTATCCGGTTATAAGCGGAGGCTGTTTTTATGACATACATGAAAATATGTTTTTTCCGCTATTCCTGTGCATGTTTTCTTTTGTTTATGGAAAAAAGATAACAATATAGGAATGTGTATATCAGCGGTGCTGTATGGCTGATAAAGAAGATGCAAGTGTGCTTATGATGTTTGTTGGATTATATATGATGTGCGATAGCAGAAGGCGTAAAAAGGGTGTTATTCTTTTTATAACATCTACTCTGTATTGTTTATGCGTTTGCCTGATTTTAAAAAATATAGGTACTGGTGTTATGTCGGGACGTTATAATAATATGATACCCAAGGGCGATGGAAATATGTTTTCGGTCATAAAGACAGCGTTTGCCAATCCAGCATATCTTGTGACACAGATATTTTCATCAGGTAAGATAACATTTATAATACAGACTATGGGTGTTCTTTTATTTTTACCGCTTGTTACTAAAAAGTGGTCAAGATACATCCTGACAGGTCCATATGTGCTGTTTAACCTTGTGACAGATTATCAATATATGCATAGTATATATTTTCACTACGTATTCGGTTCGGGTGTCCTTCTTATATATCTTACTATACTGAATGTGTCAGATATGGATATGCATAAGCGGCTGAAAATGTTATATATAACAGCTTCTGCTACGATAATATTCTTTTCGTCATATAACATGCCAAAGCTTGAAAATGCTGTTGGTTATTTTAATGAGGACAGGCAGGAAACATACAGGATAATAGATGAAGGACTGTCATATATACCTGATGATGCGAGCGTTACAGCGACAACATTTTTTATGTGCCAGATTATCAGAACGAAAAGAACTGTATGAGTTATATTATACGAATAAAAGTACAGAATACATAGCACTTGATTTAAGAGGGCATAATAACGATTATGATGAAAATAAATATTTGCAGGACAGCAGATATGAAAAAGTTTATTATTCAAAGGGAAAGATAGCTGTATTCAGAGATGTATTATATGAATGATTGCAAAAATGACTATGCAAAAAATGACTGTGCAAAAATGATTGTGTAAAAATGATTGTTGAATGATTATTGAATAAATTGCAGGATTTGATATAATTAAACTATATGATGTCTTTATGGACATTGACATGTAAAAGATGGAGGACAATAAGATGATAGCAGAATCTATGAAAGCACTTGTTAAAGGAAGCTCAGTAATAAGAGCTATGTTTGAAGAGGGTAACAGACTTGCCAGAATATATGGTGCAGAGAATGTATATGACTTCTCGTTAGGAAACCCTAATGTAGCGGCACCGGCAGAGGTTAATCAGGCGATTAAGGATGTAGTTGATGAAGAAGATTCTGTAGTCCTTCATGGATATATGAGTAACTCAGGTTTTGAGGATGTAAGAGAAGCTGTTGCACAGTCACTGAATAAAAGATTTGATACACATTTTAACAGCAGCAACATTGTTATGACAGTAGGAGCAGCAGGTGGTCTTAATACTATACTTAAGACTATTATTAACCCAGGTGATGAAGTTCTTACATTTGCACCATTCTTTGGAGAATACAGGAATTATGCATCCAACTTTGGCGCAAAGCTCGTTGCGGTATCTCCTGATACAAGCACATTCCAGCCTAAGTTTGATGAGTTTGAAAAGCTTATTAACAAGAATACAAAGGCAGTTATTATTAATAATCCGAACAACCCTACAGGTGTTGTTTATTCTGAAGAAACTATAAAGAAGCTTGCTAAGATTATGGAGGATAAGCAGAAGGAACTTGGTATTGAGATATTCCTTATAGCAGATGAACCATATAGAGAGCTTGCATATGATGGTGTAGAGGTGCCATATCTTACTAAGTATTATGATAATACTATTGTAGGATACTCATATAGTAAGTCACTTTCGCTCCCGGGTGAACGTATAGGATATCTTGTTATACCAGATGAGGTGGCAGATTCAGCAGATATGAAGGCAGCAGCATCAGTTGCCACACGTATTCTTGGTTTTGTTAATGCACCATCACTTCAGCAGAAGGTTATAGCAAGATGCCTTAATGCAAAGGTTAATATAGAAGCATATGATAAGAACAGAAGAGCATTATATGAAGGACTTACAGAGCTAGGCTTTGAGTGTGTTAAGCCAGAAGGAGCGTTTTATCTTTTCGTGAAGTCACCAACAGAGGATGAAAACATATTCTGTGAAACAGCTAAGAAGCATAATATACTTATTGTACCAGGATCTTCATTTGGTTGTGCAGGTTATGTAAGAATGGCTTATTGTGTTTCTTACGATACTATAGTTAACTCTCTTCCAAAGTTGCAGAGGTTGCAAAGGAAATGGGGGTTAAGAAAAACTGATCATAGTATGAATATATAAGAATAGATATGAAAAGAGGAAGAATACGTGAAAGCTTGGGAGAATAATATAAGAAAAGTTGAACCATATGTTCCAGGAGAACAGCCAAAAGATACAGATGTGATTAAGCTGAATACTAATGAGAATCCTTATCCACCAGCTCCAGAAGTAGGAAAAGCAGTTATGGATACAGATATAGACAGACTAAGGTTATATCCTGATCCGGATGTTACAGAGCTTGTAAGTGCTATAGCTGATTATTATGGCATGAATAAGAATCAGGTCTTTGTAGGAGTGGGTTCAGATGATGTATTGTCTATGTGTTTTCTTACATTTTTTAATGGCAATAAGCCTGTGCTGTTTCCAGATATTACATATTCCTTCTACAGTGTATGGGCAGACCTATACAGAATTCCTTATGAGAAGCAGGCGCTTGATGAAGATTTCAACATAAAGCCACAGGATTATTATAAAGAAAATGGCGGAGTTATATTCCCTAATCCTAACGCACCAACAGGATTATATATGGGACTTGATAAAGTAAGAGATATAATTGAACACAACAGAGATGTTGTTGTTATAGTTGATGAGGCATATATTGATTTTGGTGGACAGTCAGCAAAAGAGCTGGTTAATGAGTATGACAATGTTTTAGTTGTACAGACATTTTCAAAGTCACGTTCTATGGCAGGTATGAGAATAGGATATGCATTTGGTTCTCCAGAACTTATAAAAGCCCTTAATGATGTTAAGTTTTCTTTTAACTCTTATACAATGAATATGACATCTATTAAATATGGTGTGGCATCTATCAATGATAAGGCTTATTTTGATGAGTGCGTAGGAAAAATCATTGAAACAAGAGAAAAGGCAAAAGGCTCACTTACAAAGCTTGGATTTACATTTCCAGATTCAAAGGCTAATTTCATATTTGCCACACATAAGAGTGTGCCAGCAAAGGAAATATTTGAAAAACTTAAAGCAAAGAAAATATATGTAAGATATTTCAACCAGCCGGGCATAGATAATTATTTAAGAATAACGGTTGGTACAGATAAACAGATGGATAAGCTTATACAGGCATTATCAGATATAGTACCTGATTATAATTATCTATCATGGCATTAAAATGTTTATGAATAAAATACAGGAGTGAAGAAATATGGCTGTACCATTTGAAAACAGAAATTTTCATAAAGAACTTGAAAAAATGGTAGAAAAATTAAAGACAGAAGGAAAGGTGCCTACGTTGCTGCTTCATAGCTGCTGTGCACCATGCAGCAGCAGCTGCATAGAGTTTTTATCAAAATATTTTCATGTTACTGTATTTTACTATAATCCCAACATATCAGAAAGTGCAGAGTATAAAAAAAGGGTTGAAGAACAGATAAGATTCATAAGGGAGTTTGACACACCTTATAAGGTATCTTTTATAGAAGGTGATTATGAGCCGCAAGAGTTTTATAAAACAGTCAGGGGGCTTGAAAAAGAGCCTGAAGGTGGTAAAAGATGCTTTAAATGTTATGAACTAAGACTTAGAAAAACAGCCGAATTAGCTAAACAGCTGGGATTTGATTATTTTACAACAACGCTTACGATAAGCCCTTTAAAAAACAGTGTCATATTGGAATAAAACAGGATTAAAGTGGCACAGGAGATGGGAACACAGTATCTTTTATCTGATTTTAAGAAAAAAGAAGGCTATAAAAGATCTATAGAAACTGTCAAAAGAGTATAATCTATATAGACAGAATTATTGTGGCTGTGTATATTCTAAAAGAGAAGAAAAATAATATGATGTAATGGTAAAATGTTATGAATGAGTTATATATACCATGCGGGTATATCAGTAAAATGTAAAGGAGATAAGCATATGGCTAAAAAGAAGAATGGTTTATTAAAGTTTATAGTAGGTGTAGGTGCAGCAGCGGTTGCAGGAAAGGTAGCTTACGATAAGGTTAAGGCTGCTAAGAATAAGCTTACTAAGGAAGAGCAGGATAGTGCAGAGCTTGAGGTACGTAAGTATAATGCAGTATGTGAAAAAAGAGATGTTGAAATAGAAGACGAAGAGTTCATGGGCTGCGAGGTTAAGGCGATAGCATCTAGCTTACAGTTGATCTTTCACTGGCTGTTTTTGAAAAGGATGTTTATATTAACTTTGAAAGTATAATCAGTAATGTTTCTATCATACTTCCTGATGGAGTAAATGTTACATGCGATATCGATAAAAAAGCTTGCAGGAGTACATAATTATGTGGAAAACACAGATGAAGAAGGTATTCATACTGTATATATAATTGGTAAAGCAGTACTTGGCAGTGTTGAAGTTATTCCAGTGAATTTCTATGTTGATGATGAAGATGTTGAGGAAGATTTTGATGATGATGCAGCATTTCCAGAATCAGATGATGTGGAAGTAAAGGTTATAAATGAAACAAAAGAAAACCAGGAAAAAGAAGACGATACAGAAGAAACAGAAGATGTTCTTGAAGGTATAGAAATAGAAGATGATTCAGATGTTGATAAAACAGAAACTATTAATCTTGAAGAAATATAATAATGTCATGAATTAAAGCGGGAATGGTGTTGTATGAAATACAGAGATAAGCTTATAAAGTATTTTGAGGATGCACCAGAGGGCGCTGTCATAGTTGCCAATGATATGTATGAAAATGGCTTTACAAAGATGAGTCATGATGCGTTTTCAGGCAGTCGAGAGATTATGTGATGATGGTGTTATCATAAGGGCTGGAAAGGGAATGTATATTAAAGCAGCTGATAAAGATAAGAATATCGAAGAATTACTGCTTAATTATTTCTTTGGAGAGAATAACGATAACGGATTATTCATAGGATACAGGCTGTATAACAAGTATATGGTTTCAGCTTATCAGACAGACAGGATAGAGCTGTATTCAAATGTACTAAAATCAAGAACCTGTGAGGTTGGCAATATATGTGTAAAGCGGCCGGGAGTGCAGCTGGATTTTGAGAACGCCAGGGTTATAGAGGCACTTGAAATCATGCAGAATTATTATAATATTGAACAACTGAATAAGCTTAAGTTCGCGCGTTTTGCCAAGCAGTTTGCCATAAGCTATAATGATGCAGCAGCTGTCAATGTACTTGAGCATATGAAATATAAGAAAAGTACGATAGCATTTATGAAAAAGGTGCTCGATATGTATAAGGTTGAGAACTCACTTCAGCAGTATTTAAGTTATGCATCTGACTATAAGGTTCCGGCAGTACAAAAGAGTGGCACGATTGTGAGTTATGAAAAAATAAAAAAAAGTACTTTACAATTATGTATACAATATATATAATAATGCCTGTACTACAGAAACAACATTAGTTTCTGTAAAATATTAAAATATAAAGCAGAGTAGGAATATGTGCGTTAAGTGCTGTATGGACAGGGAGTTGCCATATGGACGAAAAGGTTTTCTTGCGATACATAATCCGCATCCCGCTGCTACATACTATGGCGAACAACCTCCTATGTAGAGCGAAGATTACTGCAAAGGAGTTTTTTTTAATGTCAATTTTATTGAAGAATTTTGCATTTTCAGCAAAAGAGTTTAAGAGCATTAAGTCAGTTGTTGCGGCTGCACTTCTCATCGCTCTGCACACAGTATTAGCTGTGTTTGTATCTATTCAGGTGACACCAACATTAAGGCTGTCAGTATCATTTCTTGCAAACTGTGCCATAGGCTATATGTTTGGTCCTGTTATGGGCTTTGTATGTGGAGGCTTAGGTGACCTTATACAGTTTGTTATCAAGCCAACAGGTCCGTATTCCCAGGCTGGACGTTAAGTGCGGCTCTTGCAGGCTTTATCTATGGTCTGTTCTTTTATGGCTGTAATATGAAGGTTGCAGAAAGCTTTGATGGTGATAAGAAGGGCATCTTAAAGTTTATTGATGTTAAGTTCTTACTAAGATGTATACTTGCACTTACAGTTGACACATTGCTTGTAAATGTTTTACTTGGTACATATTGGTGCAGTATAATGTATGGAAAGGGCTTTGCATTCTATTTCTCAATAAGATTTGCAAAGAATATGATACAGTTGCCAATTAACATCATCCTCACATATTATGTGCTTGGATTTGTTAAATATATTGATAAAAAAAATATATAATTAAACATATATCATGTTATATGGGATTGGAGAAAATAAAATATGTCAAAAATAATGATAGCATCAGATATTCATGGTTCTGCATATTACTGCAGGCAAATGTTAGAAAGATTCAAGGAAGAAAAGGCTGAAAGACTTGTTCTTCTTGGAGATATATTATACCATGGACCAAGAAATGATCTTCCAAAAGAATATGCTCCCAAAGAAGTTATTGCAATGCTTAATCCACTTCGCAACAGGATAATATGCGTAAGAGGCAATTGCGATACAGAGGTAGATCAGATGGTGCTTGATTTTAATGTTCTTGCAGAACAGGCATATCTTAACTTCAACAACTATTCAATAGTTCTTTGCACATGGACATAAGCTTGACGAGAAGAATATACCGGCATTATGCGATGGAGATATACTTCTATGTGGGCATACACATGTTCCTAAATGTGAAAAAGAGATGGATATATATATATGAATCCAGGTTCAGTATCTATACCAAAAGAGAATTCAGCACATAGTTATATGATACTTGAGGACAGATTCTACTGGAAAGATATAGAGGATGGAAGCACTTATATGAACTATTAGATATTATGCAGGTTTCATAATTGTTTATATATTTTTAATTGCATTTAATTATATATGTGATAGAGTATTATTTAGTGATTACATAAGCACTATATTATATATAATTATGAAAGGCTGGATGGTTTGATGAATAGTTTTAAAGATAAGATGGCAAGATTCATGTATGGAAGATATGGTATGGATCAGCTCTCAAGGAATTTATCTTTAATATGCCTGGTGCTTCTTATCATTACTATGTTCGTAAGGAATAACGTTATATATATGATAGCACTTGTTGGTATTGTGTATACATATTTCAGGGTGTTTTCACGTAATATATCCAGGCGTTCAGAGGAGAATGAAAAGTATCTGAAATTTCATTATAAGGTAGTTGGAAAGCTTAATAAAATCAAGTTCAGAATTACGGATAGTAAGACACACAGGATATTCAGATGTCCTAGCTGTTCGCAGAAAATAAGAGTTCCAAGAGGCAAGGGAAAGATAAGTATCAAGTGTCCTAAGTGCAGGATAGAATTTATAAAGAAAACATGATAAATGCATGTTGATACGCATATTAATATGAAGCATTAAAGCACATTTGCAGCCAGTATATATTGGATGTGGATGTGCTTTTTATTTTATACTTTAGACACTTACTGATGTATCAGGATTGCTATATTGCTATGCAATTCTTAAACACCTCAAACTTTCATAAAAATGCCGTATTCACGACATTTTATTCCGTTTTCGGTGTTTAGCGTGTCTCAAAGTAAAAAGTCTTTTTCTGCAAGCAGAAGACTTTTTATACTTTAGACACTTACATCATATAATATCAGAAAGATGATATTATATGGTAAAGCTATGAACCAGAAAATAGAAAATCTGCTTAACGTTTCATTGTCTGCCACAAGAAAAGAGCTTGAGAATTCAGAGAGCCTTAGTACAGGGTTTAACTGGAGAGATGATACATGGGAAATAATAGTAAAGTATTCAGGAACTCTTGAAAACATAAGAAAAAAGTATAATGTATATATAAGAGAACTGTTGTATAACTATGCTATAATTGTGACAGATAAGAATACGATAGAGCTTATATCACAGGAAGTGAATATAGACTATATAGAAAAACCAAAGAGCATATATTTCCAGCTTGAAAGGGCAAAGTCAGCGGCATGTGCTAACAATGTGCGGGCTGGTAATGCCGGCAGTATGAATGATGATATCAGCAATGCTTATAATGGGACATATCTTAGTGGAAAGGGTGTTATCGTTGCAGTTATAGATACTGGAATAGACATATTAAGTGAAGAGTTCAGGAAAAGTGATGGCAGTACAAGGATATTAAACATATATGACCAGACACAGCAGACGGAATACAATGAGGAAGATATAAATGCATATTTAAACAAAGCTATTGTAAATAGGGATAACACATATAATGGGAGAAGTATACAGATACCAGGCGCTGATAATACACAGCATGGCACTAATGTTGCCATAATAGCATGTGGAAGAAGTGGCGTTGCATATGGAGCAGATATAATAGCTGTTAAGATGGGATACTCATATAATAATCAGTTTCCACGCACAACCAGCCTTATGGATGCCATAGATTATGTCATAAGGAAGGCTGTGGAGTATGAAAAACCAGTGGCAATAAACATAAGCTATGGCTTTAATTATGGAGATCATGATGGAAATACATTGCTTGAACGCTATATCAATGATGTTGCAGCAGGCTATAAATGCAGTATATGCATAGGAAGTGGAAACGAGGCAGACAAGGCAGTACATTATGGAAATATAATAAAGCAGGGACAGACAGATACAGTTGAGATATCAGTAAGTGAATATGAACATTCGATAGATATACAGATATGGAAATACTACTGGGATGTTTACAGGATAATGCTTGCTGGTCCGGATGGAGTGCAGTTTAATATAACAGGACAGGGCTATATAAACAGATTCAGGATTCTTGATACAGATATAATAAGTCTATTAGGTGAGCCTTCACCTTATAATCTGTATCAGGAAATATATATTAATCTGCAGCCTTCTAAGGATTATATAACACCGGGGATATGGAAAATCATCATATATGGGGAAAGCATACGTCAGGGAGTATATAATATATGGCTTCCGTCAAGTCAGTCTTTAAACATTGCGACAGGCTTTTTAAAGCCGGTTCCATATGATACTATAACGATTCCAGCAACAGCCACAGGTTGTATATCTGTAGGGGCTTATAATTCATATACAGGAGCATATGCTGCATTTTTCAGGCAGAGGAAAAGGCGTATGGAATAAAGATATCAGCTACATAGATGCCGGAATAAAGCCAGATATACTTGCACCAGGAGTGGATATAAAGATAAGAAAACAGACAGCATATGAAACTGATATAGTGAGTGTTACCGGGACTTCATATGCAGTACCGTTTGTAACAGGTGGTGCAGCCCTGCTTATGCAATGGGGGATAGTTATGGGCAATGACAGGTATATGTATGGTGAGAAGCTAAAGGCGTATTTAAGACGTGGTGCCAGACCGCTTGGAATAGAGATGCATGCAGCAGCTCCAAATCCTGTGACAGGATATGGAAGGCTATGTATAGCAGATAGTATACCAGTGTAAAGCATGGAAAAAAGCAGAAAAAAGCAGAAAATATAAAATAAGTCTTGAAAAGTATATAAACATTGTGGTAAAGTATGTTTATACAATAAGAGTATGATTGTAACAATTGGAGGAGAATATATGAAGATATCAACAAAGGGAAGATATGCACTCAGGGTTATGATAGACCTTGCTGAGCATGATAACGGTGAATATATAACGCTTATGGATATAGCTGAAAGACAGGGTATATCTGAAAAATATCTTGAGTCCATAGTATCGATGTTAAGTAAGAATGATTTTCTTACTTCACTTCGTGGAAAAGGTGGCGGATATAAGTTATCAAGAAGACCGGAAGAGTATTCTGTGCTTAGTATATTGCAGTGCACAGAGGGTTCACTGGCACCGGTAGCCTGTCTTGAAAACAAGCCTAACAAGTGTCCTAAGCTATCAGAGTGTAGGACTATAGCTATGTGGGAAAACTTCGAGAAGACTATAAACGATTATTTTGGCAGTATCTCGATAGCGGATCTTATTAATTCCGGTAATGGAATAGATAATTATGTTATATAATACATGAGCCTTAGTGAATAATTAATAAATATTAATAAGTAATAAGTATTAATAAGTAATAAAACAACCATCTATGTGCATGGAGCATAGATGGTTGTTTTTTTATACTACTGAAGGAGTGAAAGAACTCCCTGGTTAGACTGGTTAGCCTGAGCAAGCATTGACTGGCCTGCCTGAGCAAGAATGTTGTTCTTGCTGTAGTTAACCATTTCCTGAGCCATATCTGTATCACGGATACGAGATTCAGCAGATGTTGTATTCTCAACAACGTTGTCTAAGTTAGCAATTGTATGCTCAAGTCTGTTCTGTGCAGCACCAAGAGTTGAACGCTGTGAAGATACCTTCTGTACAGCTTCTGCGATACGGTCGATAGCAGCTGTAGCGTCATCTTCTGTGTCAACCTTAAGACCTTTAACACCGATACCTGTGGCACTCATAGATCAATTTTAACGGCAATCTTGTTGTCTTCAGCAGAATCAGCTCCAACATGAAGACTGAAAGAGATAGCTCCAGCTACATCATAGTCTTTTATGAAATCTTTTGCTTTAGCTGCTTCGATTTCCATATTATTATTAGCATTTTTTCCTGCTATACCAGCTTTGCTTGTATAATATTTACCTGCAGTAGTGGTTCCATCAGCTTTCGTGCTATCCTGGATATTTTTCGCTGTTACTTCGTTACCATCTTCATCATAAAGCTTTGTTACATATGCATAGCTCGTACCTTTTGTAGCTAAATCAGTCTCAGCCTGACCATCATCTTTACTTTTTGTATATATTTTTTCCCCTTTTTCAAGAGCTGCTTTTAATGTATTAGCTGTAAGAGCTGTATTACCATCCTTTAAGTATAATGAGTCAGCTGGAACATTATAGCAGATTTCATGAAAAAGCTTTATCTGCTTTAGTAGGATCACCCTTTAAAGATAAGTTTCATTAAACTTAGTAGTCTCTGAAACTCTGTCGATTTCAGATGTAAGCTGATCTATTTCATCCTGGATAGCCTTACGGTCTGTCTGAGAGTTAGTACCATTAGCAGACTGAACAGCAAGCTCATTCATTCTCTGAAGCATTGAGTGAACTTCTGTTAAAGCACCTTCAGCTGTCTGAACAGCAGATACACCATCCTGTGCATTTGAAGAAGCCTGTGTAAGTCCGCGGATCTGCTTTCTCATCTTTTCAGAGATTGAAAGACCAGCTGCATCATCAGCGGCACGGTTAATCTTATAACCTGAAGATAACTTCTCAGCTGACTTAGACTGAGCTGAAGTTGTTACATTAAGCATTCTGTTAGCATTCATTGCTGTTAAATTGTGTTGTATTACCATAATACATACCTCCGTGTAAATAAAATATTTGTCAGAGGGGAATCCGTTCCCCTTATGAAAGATATATAATAAGCAGTGTTACCATGCTAACCCTGCGTATTATCATTAGATTTGCGTGCCTGCTTATCTTCTTTGATAAGACGGCGTATCTTGTTTAGTGTTTCAGGTGAAAGTCCCTGTTCAGCGTAGTAAGGTGATATGATCTTGAAGTTTTCTTATCAGAATCAGAGCTGTTAGCACTGTTTCTTGCAAGAACCTTGCTTCGTACGATATTGAGTTCTCTTGGTGCATCTATGAGAAGGTGGATATTACCTTCTGAACCACCTGAGTATATGACCTTACGTCATCACCGATGTTGATGAATTCGCCGGGTTTGATAGTGAGTTTTAACACATTAACCTCCTTGTCTATGCAACAAACTGTTTCAAAATGTTGCATCCCAAAACATATAGATGGAGGTAATAACATATGAGTACATCCCAGCCAATAAGGAGTACAGATGAACTGGAGGCATTCAGACGATTCTATCTGGATGAAGAGCCTAACTTGAGAAACTATGCAATGATATGCATGGGAGTGAATACTGCATTAAGAATAAGTGACCTGTTAGAGTTAAAATGGGGAGAAGTATATGATTTTAATGAGCAGTGTTTCAGAAAACATATGGTAATATTTGAAAGAAAAACAGGAAAAGAATCAATGATTGCAATTAATGGCAGCACTAAAAAAGGACTTTTGACATATATGGACACTTTAGATAGCATAAAAAAAAGGTGACTATATATTTACAGGAAGATACAAAGGAACACATCTTAGCCGTTCGCAGGCGTTCAGAATCATAAAGCATGCTGCATATTCACTTAATATGGAGAGGGGCATAAGCTGTCATTCCATGAGAAAAACATTCGGATATTATGCGTGGAAATGTGGAACACCACCGGCAATGCTCATGGAGATATATAATCATTCATCGTATGAGATAACGAAAAGGTATCTTGGTATTAAGCAGGATGATAAAGATTCTGTGTTTCTTAAGGTTAATCTGTAAGGACAGGATTAATATATAAAACAACATAAACGATAAGCGTATTGATTTGCTATTTTAATGTTATGGAAAATTTATATAGAATTTTATTAAGAAACCTGCTAAAGTGTTGAGGGAATATGACGATATATTAATCGTAATTAAGAATATGAACTAATAAGAATTTATATTGGGATGCAACATTTTGAAACAAATTGTTGCATCCTTTTTGTATATTAGTATATGAAGTTAATGGGGATAATATG
>ENA-OQER01001086-OQER01001086.1-human-gut-metagenome-genome-assembly--contig:-NODE-1086-length-13878-cov-2.359901_pt1 | contig 13878 bp, 14 predicted proteins | sample MGYA00242797_ERZ504639 | MGnify/ENA primary metagenome ERZ504639 (study PRJEB26092, sample SAMD00036306) | human gut metagenome | host: Homo sapiens | study: EMG produced TPA metagenomics assembly of...
TAAAAAAGGACATCCAATTATTTGTTCCCACTATCAAATTGACAGTTTATTTAAGAATACCTTGCCGCATATTTATTAACTCCTTTTAAATAGATACTTAAATAATAGCACGTAAGAGCATATTTGTAAAGGAATCTCCAATTTTTTTATCAAAGAGAGTACGTGATTACAAAATAGCTGTAATAATGTACCAATATTTGTTATTCTATAATCTTCCAATACTCCCGTTCTTTTCAAGTACCAAATCAAATTGAGATACCTGCGTTGCTTTGGTCTGCTGGTCGATATACTCCACTGTCAGCGATACCGTGACTTGATTATCCTACGATTGTGAATAGGATTTACCAGTCTTGAAAGATGTACTCTTTTCCGATTGGTTTTAATATCCCGTCATTCACATAGTAGGAAAGTTCACTGGCTGTCGCTGTAGGATAGAGCTTGAAGAACGTCGTTAAAAACTCATTGATTTCATTGGTTGTAATGGAATCAACCGTCCCCTCACTTTCAATGGCTTTTGGTTTATAACTTGATTTCTTAGGTATGTTGGTAATGGTCGGATTCTTAACCAGTACCATATTTCCAGAACCATCTACATAGACACTCACTATATAAGCAGAGTGGACGGTCTTTGTATTTTCTCCCTCTGTAATGAGCTGGTCTACACTGTAGGTTACATTAAACTCATTGTCGCCAGTTGGCTCTACCGTCCATATCTGAAATCCTCTTACAGAAGACGATACAGGAATATCTTTGCGTACTGTATCAACATTGAGAGCTTGAAGTTCATCTGTCAGATAGCCTTTTAGACTTTCCATTCGATTATCAATGGACTTATCGGATTGCTCCCATGAATAGTAGACTTCGCAAAGTTCTCTACAAAATTTTCTACATGATGAGTATCAACGTATTCCTTTTCTATGATAGTTGTTTCGTGAATAGTATGAGTATCTATAGCTGTAAAGTGCTTGAATATCGCAAAGCTGAAACTAAGCCCTAAAAGTACCCACAAGGCAATCACAACCTTTTTATGAGGATTGACCTTATAGACACGAGGTTTCTTTTCCTTTGGTATCTGTTTTTCTTTATTCTGATTTTTTCTAAATTTCATCATTAAATCTTCCTTTCTCATTGTTTGATTCGTCCTGCTCCCACTAAATGCTGTTGCCAGTAGGGGCTTGTTAAGTCGGCATAACCGATTGGGTCGCTGCATGAAACATACGGTTATTGCAAGGTATATCCCAACATGAGTAATATAAGAGCCAGCGTTATAGGTAGAATGAAAGAAAACCAAATCGCCAGCTTGTGCTTCCGATAGTGGGATATGCTGGGTCACATCATATTGCTGTTGTGCGGTTCGTGGTAAGTTAATTCCAGCTTTTCCATACGTCCATTGTGTCAGTCCGCTACAATCAAAAGAAGTAGTCGGGGAAGCTCCACCGTAAACGTATCGCCAGCCCTCATATTTCAGTGCTTCGTCCATGATGGCTTGTACCGTATCATCATCAAACTCTGTTGTGACAAGATACTGCGTTACCAGTTGCACATAAAACATATTGCCATAGTTGTATCGCCAGCCCCCATTGATAGGTATGGCTATGGGATTGGGGTAAGACACTTTTTCGCCACCTGAATACTCTTTTGAGAAACTTTGAGCCAGTTCAAAGGTATATTTATTTCCACGATTAGCCACATACCCTAAGAAACCACCACCATAATTGTAGGACTGGATAACCGATTCTAAATCTACACTGAGCCTTTCGCTACTGGCTAATAATTCACTGAAATACTTCACACCTTGCTTAATGGATTCTTCTGTACTCAATGAATTAGGTGGAAGACCGAGGGATTCCGAGGACTGCATAACATCTTCCGCAGTACCGCCCGATTCCACCTGTATAATCGCAAGAAGTATGTTGACATATTCTTCAACGCCATATTCTTTGGCATATTTTTCTACCATAGGCTTATGAGCCAGCACTTCTGCGGAAACATTCACACCTCCATAATGAATATTGGAAATTCCGCTGTCCTGTTCATCTGAAAATAAAATGGCAACAAACAGAAGCAGTGAGAAGACCATCAAGAATAATCCAGAACCACCAATCACTAAAGTTTTCAACTTCATGGTTTCTTACCGACTTTCTTAATGGTGGCGGTTTTGATTGGTGGTCTACTTCTTGTATTTTGTAGTGGTACTCTTTGAACAGTAGACGGACGTTCTTTTGTGATTGGACGTTGTGAAGTTCTATCTGCTGTAGTGGTTGAAGTTGCTGGCTTTTGAACGGTTTTTTCTTGAACGGTATTGCCTTGCGTTCCACTTTTGGACTTGAAAAATCGGACTTAACTGCTGGACGCTCTTGTTTGGCTTGTTGAGATTCCTTATATGAAGTCTGAATATTAGACTGTTTTGAGGTCTGTTCATCATGATATTGTTCTTGTCTTGTAGTCGGTCTTTCATGAACAGAAGAAGCAGGCTGTTTTTTCTGTTTGACCTGTTCCATTTCAGAGCGACGCTTCGCAATGGTTTTTCGCCTTTGTTCCTGCTGTTCCTTGCGTCCACTGGCTCTGTCCGCTTTGGTTTGAGAAATACTACTGGTTAAATCACGGACATTCTCTTTTACTTTGGATTTTCCTTGATATACTGCATATCTTGCATTGGTCGGCAAATCTTTAACCTGTTCTTTCAAACCACTAGCAGTGTCTACCATTCTGTCTTTGGTATCAGCTACTGTACCGATGGTTTGACCGATACGTTTTCCAAGTGTTGATTTTTCCTTTCCGTCTGGTCGGGAGTGATCTGCTTGTGTCCTTGCAGAACTCCCCGAACCGACTGTCCTTTTTTACCTGTAACAATGGCAGACCCAGCCCCTAGAGTAGTCATGGAACGTCCAAGTTTCCGCTGTAGACGGTGCATGTGAGCGTGCATAAGCATACGAGGTTTTCTCATCACACGACTTCCCACACTTTGAGAATCGTTACTCTGTAGAGAAAACATACTCATTAAATCGCCCAGCTTGAAGTAGATCCTGCAAAGGTCACAATCTGTAGAAAAGCAATCAAAAAGAACGGATAACCAGCCGATAAGGTATAGAGCATGGTTGAAATACTAAATGCTGTCGTAATAATCAATGTGATTCCAGCTCGTGTCAAAATGGTATTAAAGAGCTTTGTTATGGCTCGTTTTGACATACCATCAAATGATGGAATCATGCTTAAAATAAAGCTCACAGGCAGAAACATAGCATAGATGATAAAAAGTACCTGCGAGAAAATCATGATTCCTGTTAATAGGAATACAAATATGGAAATCCCAATATTGAAGACAAATAGGAAGAAGACTGTACCTAAACGGTTAATGGTCTTTGTAATGGTTAGATTGGTATTGCTTCTGTCTTCAATTTCTTCCGCAACAATTTTTTCTCTGTCTTCGCCATTGTTGGAATCTGGGCTGGTGGAGAGCAGGCTTTCCACACGGTCAATACCGATACTTTCAATGTCTGAACTGTTGTATTGAAGCAGTAGCCACGGTTGCTGAACCTGTATGGAAAACAGGCTATCTCTGATTAAGTCCACGCTGTCCTTGCCTTGACTATCGGAATGGGGCATGACAATCTTCGTGCCAAGTGATAAACTGGCATTACTGATGTCTGATGAAAAGTCATTGATTTTTTTAATGTAGTCGGGAGCGTAGGCAATAAAGGAAGCCGATAGGATAAACACCAGCACAAAATTCATAATGGCATGAATTGCCTTTGTGGTTTCTCTCTTTATCAGTCCCGTATAGGCAACATAAACCCCAAGAACCAAAATCAAGAGTAAGAGGAATCCAACATAGAAACCCTCTGTTGAAAATCCGTTTGCACTCACACCAGCTAAGGTCTGCATATTCTTACCAATGGAATCTGCTGTAGCGGAAATGAAGTCTAAGGAATAGGCTTCCTGTACTAAGTAACCTGTCGCATTGGAAACATACAAACTGATTGTCCAAATAAAATTGGTAATGGCATATAGTCCATACATGACCTGTTTTCCAATCCCGTCCGACCAGTTCCACGGAAGCCAGCCCCAGCTATTATCCACATAAAAATCCAGTTGATAGTTTTCAAGTGGGTATCGGCTGTATTCATTTGCCACATTGACCGTATCATCTACCAAGCCCGCAGCTTGAACCACCGTTCCCAGCATGGCTAAAAGAAAAATGGCAATCACAAGTGTGAAAGCCACTGTCATTGCCACTTTACCTAGACGTTTCAGCGTCCAGTTTGATTTTATTCTGTTTACTATTGATGGTTTCACATTTACACCTCTTTTCGCACAGGTGGTCTGGTATCAAAGGCATGGAGCAGTTCTTCAAATACAGGGTGGAACTGTATCACACCGACACGACCATATAAATCACTGATAAGGCATTGCCCGTTTTCCAAATCACGCAATCGCTTCTGATTGTTTTCGTCCTCTGGGTCTACACCAAAAAAGGCTAAGGTCTTTTTAATCTCGTTAAGGTCAGTGGAACGAAATGCAAATTTTAAGCCGAGGTTATTTTCAGTTTTTCATCTAAGAGGTCGTCTGTATTTTGGGTCACGAAATATACCCCAGCGTTCATAGCACGACCAGCCCGAACCAGCTTCATAGATAGTGTTTTTCCTTGTGCTACCTGTAAAAAGCTCCATGCTTCGTCTAAATCTACAATCTTGAAAATGCTTCGGTCTGTATGGATAAAGTCTAAAGCAAAGGTACTAATGACAATCAGCATAGCAACGGATAAAAGCTCCATAGTGGTATATTCCTCAAAGGAAGTTTCCTTGTCGGGAAGTACCAAGTCCGCAACCTGTATAATGTTCAGTTGTTTTTCTAAGCTGATAGACTGCTCCACATAACCATTACTGAATAATAAATGTGCAAAGTCATAGTCTGTAAAACTTTCGATATGGTCGGCTATACTGGTACTTAGTGGCGTATTCTCAACCCGTAATTCCTCAATCACTTTCATCAACCCTCGTACTTCACTATTGGTTACTGCACGAATGGCTTTTCTAAGGATTGGGAAGCGTTCCCCATCACGAGAGGAAATCCCCGTAAGGAATGTCAGAATATCAATAGCCAGTGATTCAGAATCTTTGGGATTTTTCATAATCACATAAGGGTCAAGTAAGCCTTTGTTTTTCTCATCAGAAGTCAGAGTGACGATATTGATTTCATGGGAAATCTCTGGCAAGGTTTCTTTCCATCTGCCACGTTCTGCTTTTGGGTCTACAATCACTGCTTGTGCCCCATAAAGCACCGCATAATAGACGATAAGGTTATTCGCAAAGGATTTACCACCACCCAGCGAACCAACAAAAGCCGACGCTAACGCATTGGTTACTGAACCCTTAACCCCTTGACTGGCAAGAGCAGGTTTCAGATAGACATTGCGTCCAGTATCTAAGCTGTAGCCAACATAAATCCCCTCATTTTCCCCCAGCATTTGAGTAGCACCAAAACCTAAACCAGCGAGGAAATCAGAGGTCACGTATTGAATATAATCATTCATATAACGCTTGCTGGCAGGTAAAAATTCTTCATGTAAGCCGAGCATATCCCCAAATGGTCGTACCAGTTTTACGCTTAAATCGTCATAAAAATCTTTCACTTCATTACAACGACGTTTGAGTTCGTCAAGATCATTTGCTGATACCCTTACCACATAAGACAGCTTGTACATAGATTCCTTGCTTTGGTCTAAATTGGTTTCCAGCTCATTCACACTTTCCAGAGCTTCCGCCACATTGGAGCTGGTTTCATTATCACTTTGCCAAGCGTGGTTATCCAAGTCTTTCAGTTCTTTCTTTTTATTGCGGACAGTAGATAGGGCTTTACGATTCGCTACAATTTCCACATTCATTGACGTATCAATCGGGAATGTAAATTGCTGTTGCTGGTAGTAGAAGATTTCAGAGGACGGGAAGTCCAGTTCTCCGACAATGCTGTTAATGGTAAAGTAAGCTACATAGACGGTTTCATCTTCCTGCTGGATTTTCAAATATCGCTGTTTTTCTTCCACCAAACAGCGAGTAGGCTTAATCAAGTCATAGTATTTAATCAGCGTTTCATTATCCAGCTTTTTCTTTGATAGATGGTACTCATACTCTTCATAGGCAGTGCCTGTCTGTCCGTAAAGGTGTTCAATCAGATAGCCGAAGTCGTCCTTATCTAACCTGCGGATTTGAAACGACGAGAGATTTTATTTTCTAAGAGCTTTTCCATCTTCTGAAAACGCAGGATTTCATCATTACTCATACTAACAAAATCGCCCATCAGCTTATGGTTCACATCATAGACAAAATCAGACAAAGCATTTTTTTGCTTCAACGGTAAGACTTTTCATAGAAAACTCCTGATCGTTGAGAAGCAACTTAAAGCCGATAAAGAAACGGTAGTTCACTTGATTTTCGCCAATCATGGATATTAAAGCGTCTGTCTGTTGGTCGATTTTGTCATAGGCAACCGCTTTGAGCTTGCCAGTGACTTCATTTTTGGAACGCTCTTGTGCAGAACGTATGCTGGATTCTGTACTGATTTGTAAAGCATGAATTTTGCCATCACGATTTTGTGCGATAAGCTGTCTGAAAGAATCATGCACTTGTATTTTCTGTTCTGGACTTAGAAATGAGTAATTGTAAGGAACAAGCTCATAGTAAGCATAACATTCCCCGTCTTTATTCCAGACGAGATTGTTTTCAATGTATTTAATTGGATATGCCATAAAATTCACTCCTAACTGCTGTAATGGCTTCTTGTGGCTGGTTTCTGCCAAGCGTTACTTTTTTTCCTGCATAGGTCAGCTTTGGTCGCAGTGCATAAGCAATGACAGACTTCAAAAATCCATAAGGCTTTTTACCATCAAAAGTTTTTGTAGACATAAACCATGTGAAAGCCACAGGAATCCCAAAGTATTTGAGAAATGCTCCCTCTATCATGGAAAGAGGGGGCAAGTTGCCAAGTATCATCACTGCAAAGAGTGACACGACAAACCATGTCATTTGCGTAAAGGTTATGGGAAACGGAAGTCTAAAATCATTGATAGAATACAGTACCTTTTCCACAGACCAGATACTGGTATAGCTTCGTATTTTCTTCATGTAATCAATCCTTTCATAAAAAATAGGGGTAGCTGATTGAGCCACCCCGTAAAATAGAAAATCTGCCAGTAGTAATGTACCGACAGATTTAATAGACGATTTCAAAAATCCCATGATTGGTTGAGATAAACGTTCCTGAAAGGTCTAAATCCCGACCATAGGCTTGATAATCAATATAGTTTTGAAGACTAGCTGGTACTTCGCCTAAAGCACCCGTTTCTTCAATGTAGTAGCGTGCCACGTCATACATATCATCACAATCGGAATGAATGATAATATCCTCTTGATGTTCGCTTAGTTCTTCAATGCTTGAAAAATGAGTGAGCAGAGCAGATAGCTCCGATTGTAATTCTTCGGGTAATTCCGATACCATTTCCCATAGTCGATTGAGTTCGCCAATGGAAGTGTATTCGTCAACCGTAAAGGGTAACTCGTAGTCATGAATGGCGTATTCCTCATATTCATCATTCAAGCCGATTTTCTCTTTGACTTCCTCAAAGTCAATGGGAAAGGTAAACCACGCACCGACCAATTCGCCCTCATTGTATTTGCCTAAATTCGCAATATAGACTTGCATATCGTCCATATATTCACGTCCTTTCTTTGTAGAGATTCAAAAATCCCTACCGCACTTCGTTTGGTGTACCATTCCTTTGCGGAACATAAGAAAACCACTTATATTCCACAAAAGAACGGTTTTATTTAAGCACCAATAATGCGATTGAATAGCTCTAGTAAAATGTCTTTTACTCCAGCAGCGTTGAAGACTAAGCCAACCGCAATAATCGCAATAATTAAAAAGCCAATCAGTTTGCTAAACTCACGCTTGAAGCCAAGATACAAGCCAATCACAACGATTGCTAAAAGCACCAGTGATTGAGCGTTTGATAGAAACCAGTTATAAAGGTTTTGTCCAAAATTCATAAAAATGTTCTCCTCTCTATATTCAATGAATTTGTATTTGAGTTATTTTTTTGTTGTTATCACGTCCTGTTCTTTTACTGACTGTTGCTTCAAAATCTGCTTGTGTCGGTCTGTCAGTTTCGCATGGTCGAGAATGTCTTTTACAACCTGCGTCTGGTTGATTTCATCAAGTTTAATCGCAACCTTTAAGGTCGGGGCAACTTGATGAGATAGCCAGTTCAGCGTCCTTTGGAAGGAGTAAGGCTCTGGTTTTGTGGTTAGTTTTAATCGTTCACGATTGTTCCCAATAAACCAAGCCCATTCTTCATTCAGTTTCCAATCAGAACGAGGTTTGGAATCGTCTTTATCTACAAAACGGATATACCGATTGATAATTTTAAAGGCGGTATGCTCTGGATTGTCATAGACGAGTAAATCACGGACTGCATAATAGGCACGCTCATTTTCAATCGAATCTCAAAACGGTTTTTACTTCTGCGTCTTCAATGGGAATATCATTTTTCTTGTACTGCTCGTAGTCCTTTTCATAGATACAGAAATAAACTTCACTTTGTAATGAACCGATATAGAGGGTGTTTCCCATACATTCCTTTTCCTCTTTGCGTACCAGTTCGCCACTGCGATAGCTTTTAAAACTGCGGAAGACGGAGATACATTCTTCCTGTTGGCACTTTTCAGTGAGTACAGGGATATTTAAAATCCCTGTCTTATCGTTAATGGCAAGTCAAGGCGTTTCATCACACCGCCAGCCACCAAAACGTCCATAAAGAACTCATACCAGCTTCTTTGTTGTGCCAGAAGATAGCTTTCAAATTGTCTGCACCCACGACCTTTCAATTCCACCAGAACTCCTTTGTCCAGTTCATGGGAGCAAAGGACGAATATGTCGCCTAAAGCATAATGCTCTGAATAAGAATAGAAACCATAGTCCTCATGAAGAAAATAGGACAGTTTCAGTTGTAAGATGTTTTCGACCACCTGCTGTACGTCTGTTGTCGGAAAGCGAATTCTTACATAATCAAACAGCATTTCAAGGGGAGCGTCTGGATTGAAGCGTTCCAGAGCTTCCCAAAGGGACTGCTGTAAATCCTCTGATGGCTTGACTTTTCCTGTTTCAATATCGCTTAGATACTGCCTTGTAATACCAGTCGCAACAGCTAAACGGTTTTGAGATAGTCCATAAGCCAAGCGTTTTTCTTTTAAATGCTGTAACCAAGTTTGTTCATTCAGTAAAAATCCCTCCAATCAAAAAGGCGTATGTCAACTTTTTAAAGCCCATTTGACATACGCTGAAATTTTGTAAATCCCTTGTAACCAAAGGATTTTCTAATGTTTTTTTGACTGTTTCCTGTCGATTTGTACCCCCCTGTTAGATACGGGGGGTTAAGTGCTGGCGTGGCTATTGCCACACCAGCCAGCAGATCAGTCCACACCTGCGACTTCCGCTTCGCACGTCGCCTGCGTGGACTGTCTGCTGTTGGATAACTTTTTAATTTCCTCCAAGAAATCATATCCTTTTGGTACAAGGGGAGTATAAAACTCTGATATGACACTTGTTCCTACATCAACATAGCCACGACCTTTGATTCGCTTTAAGAAGAAATCCTTTTGTACGTCACTGCCAAACATCATGCCATAGCCCATTTCAGACATACGACCTAAAGCCACTCTGAAATTAAACTGATCACGGATTCCGTCGCCTAAATATTTTGCGTCTGGACGTTGACAAGCCAGTATTAGAAAGAAGCCAGCTTGACGACCTAACATGACAATCTGTTTCAGCTTATTCATAACTGCGGTGTTTTCTTTTGTTCCCAGCATTTCCATGAAAGCGACGTATTCATCAAAGATTAAGAAGTGTGCCGGGAGACCTAAGTAAGCATAATTTTTGCCAGTCTTATAGTTCTTCATCTGCTTCATTTCCTCACTACGTTTCATCATTTCTTCATAGAATGTTTCAATGCAAGAAAGCAAGTCTTCTTTTCTATAGTAGACATTTGCCATCACAGAACCTAAGTCCGCAAGATCAGCATTTTCGGGTCAAGAATATACAGTTTTGAATCTGTATGAAGCAAGGCTTCAATCAGTGTCAGTATAAAGTAAGTTTTACCGCCACCTGTACCACCAGCAATCAACATATGAGGGAGCTTATCATATTCCCACCATACGTTTTTCATTAAGCGAAGTTTACCATCTTTAGCTTCTACTTCATCAATAGAAATACGACTGGCTATGGTGTCATAGAGCAAAGTATATTCCACATAGGAATCCTTTAACTCTTTATCCGTCAGCTCACAGTACAAGCCACTCTCTAATTTCTTTTCCAAGTGTAAGAGTTGGTCTTGATATTTTCCCAGCGTGATTTCCACCCGTATCTGTATCAAGCCATTTTTAAGTCGATAATACATTTTAGGGAAGTAGGTTATCTTTTCCTTTGTACGACCAGCACTATCTTTAAAGAAACCCTCTGTTTTGACCTGTTCAGATTCATACCACTTGTTTTCAAGTATCATCTTTGCCAGTTTTTTGACGGTGGTAAAGTTGTTTAACCGTATCATAGCGAACCCGTTTGAATACAAAACGCTACCAGCAAGCAGATAAGAATTGCGACACTGAACTGATAATTAAATAGGGAATGTCAATCTTATCTGCTTGTGATAGGTTAAAATCCTGCCAGTTGATCTGCTGGATTGTCTTCACATGAAACAGTCCGACAACCAGCAGGAAAACAGGCAGGAGTGACGCTATCGTAAAATGAAAGACTAATCTTTACCAGATGGGCGAATCCTTTTACCACGCTGTTTCATGCGAAAAAGTCTCCTTTCTACCTAGCGACTATTTGTCTTGTGTCGGTTCTTTCTTTGCTTGTGGTTGAGCTTTGAATGAACTAGAATCCTTTGTCAGCACAATATCGTCTGCCTTGATATACCAGTCAACATCTGCTCCTTGATAGGTGGCAGTAGCAACGGTGTCCGCAATGGGATTGATAAGTTCCACCCGTGCGTTATAATCAAACTCTTTCAAAGGCACGCTGGCAGGAATACTTACTTGAATCATGCGTCCTTGTCCTTTGGATTTTAAGTCATAGGTACGTTCCTTGATTTCATCTGAAACCGACCCGTCTTCATTTTGGATTCTCACTTCACGACGTAGAGCAGAGAATTTCAATTCTCCAAAAGTCGTGTCTTTATCTAATACAATGCCATTTGCTAATCTCATCATTTTTCCTCTCTTTCTTTATTCTTTTATCATGTCGTCAGCATGTAAAAGGTAATTTGTAAAACCACGAGTGCCGATTTTGTAGCCCTCTGCGGTAATACGTGGATTGACTAACTTCACACGTTCCTCAAAGCCGAAATGTTTTTCGCCAGCTTCAGCAGGAAGCACCACCACAATATCATCTGCTCTTTGAACATCAGAATAGAGATTATAGCTTCTTGATAAGACAGTTAGCCGTCCGTTGATTCTTCGCTGAACGACTTTATCCTCGCCAGCAAATTCTAAATTGCCGAATGTTTTTTCCATGTTGGGAATCACAAATTTAAGTTCCATATTTTTACCTATCCTTTCTTTTTTATTGGCTGAATGAATGTTTGATGGTCTTAAAGAGTGGGGAACGACCTTTTGATTCTTGATTTTTTGTTTTCATAAGTTCACTTCCTTTCAAAATCGGGTAAAAAAATAGACACCTCATTTTTTGAAGTGTCTACCTATTAAATATTCAAATTTTATTGGAAGTAATCTTTATATCTTCACTTTTCAAGGATAAATCGTCGTATCAAAGCTCATTCATAAGTAGTAAATTGAGTGGTTTTGACCTTGATAAAGTGTGATAAGTCCAGTTTTTATGCGGATAACTAGATTTTTATGCTATTTTTATTATAAAAATTCAAAATTCTAATTTTGCAAGCACCTTAAAACAGCTACTCAATACCGCCTAAAAAGATTGAAAAAAGCTGGAGGAATTTCTCCTCCAGCTTTCATCTAAAACTATATCTTTTACAAAATTGCCAAGCAAACAAAGTTAAGAATGAACAAGAAGTCCAAAATCCACATAACAAGTGAACATCTTTAGCTTGACCTTTCACAATTTTAACTAATGTGTAAGTGATAAATCCAGCTGCGATACCGTAAGTAATGCTATAGCTGAATCCCATAAAAATTGATGTGAAGAAAGCTGGAATAGCTTCACTCAAATCATCCCATTTAACATTTTTAAGATTTGAAAGCATCATCACACCAACGATGATAAGGATAGGTGCGGTTGCTTGTGTAGGAACGATTGAAACAAGTGGACTAAAGAAGCTTGAAATAGCAAAGAGAACAGCTACAACAAGGGCAGTCAAACCAGTACGACCACCAGCACCGATACCTGCTGCTGATTCAACGTAAGTTGTTACATTTGAAGTACCTGCAATCGCACCCAATGTTGTACCAACTAGATCAGAATAAAGGGCACGATAAGCGCTTGAGACTCTTTATTTTCACCAGTTGTAGCAACAATACCAACCTTCTCACCAGTACCAACAAGTGTCCCAATTGTATCAAAGATATCTGTTAAAGCAAAAGCAAGGATTGCCATTAAAACGCCTGGAATACGTGAGGCATCTGAGAACAACGACCCCAAACCTTGACTTCCAAGAGCAACACCAAACACTTCTTTCAAATCATTGATAGAAGCAGATAAGTTTGTCGCTGACCAGTTGATTGAACCAAGATCAACCACGCCCCATAAAAATACCAAGAATAGTTGTTACAGCAATTGAAAGAATAACGCCACCACGAATACCTTTAACAATAAAGAAAATAGTAATAGCAAGACCAATCAATGCAAGGATAACAGCAGGTGTGTTAAAAGCAACCAAACCTGGAGTGGCTGAAGCATTAGCTGTAATTGAAGCAAGACCTTTGTCAGCACCTGTTCCAGATACTGTGTATGTTCCTGCATCAACAGAGAATTTCAAGAAACCAGCATTTTTGATACCAACGTAAGCAAGGAAAATACCAATACCTGCTGAAATCGCTGATTTTAAAGTTGCAGGAATTGACTCAATAATCAATTTACGAACTTTAGTAAGAGTAATCACAAGTGAAATAATTCCACAAATGAAAACCATCGCTAGCGCTTCTTGCCAAGTATATCCTAATGCAAAGACAACTGTATAAGTAAAAAAAGCATTAAGTCCCATACCAGGTGCCTGGGCATACGGAAGGTTTGCATAAAAAGCCATCATCAATGTACCAACAACAGCTCCTATAATAGTAGCAAGGAATACACCTTGCGTAGGCATACCAGTTTGTGAAAGAATTGAAGGGTTGACAAATAAAACATAAGACATTGCAAAGAAAGTTGTCAAACCAGCAGTTACTTCTGTACGAACATCTGTACCATGTTCCTTAAGTTTAAAAAACTTTTCCATTTTAAAATGGTTTCTCCTTTGATAGGGTTAATAATAATCGTTTTTCGTACAATTTCCGAACAACTCATATAGTCTATCAAAAACGTCATTTTTCAATAACTTATTTGAAAATTTTCTCGGTCAAGAAATACCAAGACATAAAATCTAGAATAAAATGTAAACCCTAACACAAAAATGAACAGCATCCCAGCTAAACAACGTCTAGAATTTCAACTAATAACGGTTTTTGGACGTGTGAAAATATCCCAAGAATTCAAGCGGCGTAACGCCCGATATGGATAGCAAAACTTGAAATAAATGACAAAACACCAATAAAAAGCAACCGTAAATAATAATTTTTTTAGTTTAAAAGTAAGAACAATATTTTTTAACACTTTCAATCCCACAAAGAACACCAAACAAAATACTAGACA
>ENA-OQER01001087-OQER01001087.1-human-gut-metagenome-genome-assembly--contig:-NODE-1087-length-13863-cov-2.305111_pt1 | contig 13863 bp, 22 predicted proteins | sample MGYA00242797_ERZ504639 | MGnify/ENA primary metagenome ERZ504639 (study PRJEB26092, sample SAMD00036306) | human gut metagenome | host: Homo sapiens | study: EMG produced TPA metagenomics assembly of...
CAAATTAAATATGGATTTAATAATTTGATAAGAAAGTTATTAAGTATAACGCTAAGTATAAAAATATGAAAATATATTTTAGGTATTGTAATATATACTAACATATGCTAAAATGTTGCCGAATGGGTTTGGGGGTTATAGAAAACTAACTAACCAAAACAGAATGCTCTGTTACCATTCATAAAAAGTAACTTGTAGTATGTGGGATATATGACATATAAGCTGATGTGGAATAGTTTATAACAGAACAGTATTATGTCAGAATGGAGAGTAAGTTGAAGCTATCAGAGGAGAGACAGCATCTTTTTAACTTAGTTCTTTCTGAATTAGAGCAGAAAGGTAATCTTGTACACGAGAAGAAGGCTATACAGCATGGCTCGACAACAGTATATGAACATAGTGTTGGAGTGGCAGGAGCAAGTCTTAAGCTTGCAGAGTTTTTTCACATAAAGGTGAATGAAAAGGCGCTTGTAAAGGGTGCACTTTTACATGATTATTCTTATATGACTGGCACGAGAAAAGAAAGGGACATCATTCCATGGTTTTACACATCCGGGTACAGCACTTAAGAATGCTGAGAAGGAATATGAATTGGGAGATATAGAAAGAAACATAATATCAAGACATATGTTTCCTCTTACAGTAGTTCCACCTATGTGCAGGGAAGCATGGCTTGTATGTCTTGCTGATAAGTATTGCGCTGTAAAGGAAACCTTTACACCAGCAGCAGGATATTAGAATGTATTAAAAAGACTAATAATCAGGAAGTTTTTGTATTAATGACAGAAAGGCTGATTGTTAGTCTTTTTATATGAGGATTATTGTGCATACATCTGGCAAAAAAACTTTATGAGCAAAATTTGGTTGATAAACCAGATAAAAGTGATATACTGAATATATAAGAAAAGAAACCGTGTGGAATTACAGTTTTGTTTTCACACGGTTTTTTAGAAGATGCGGGTTAGACAGTACTAACATAAGTTTTGACCGCTTATTTGAAAATGAAAAAGAAGCCAGATTTCTATGAGAATATTGATTTTTAGTGTAGGTGTGATTGGAGGAAAACACATGAAAAACGAAGAATACAAAAAGTTGTCAATCGAAGAGTTTACAAAAGCAGCAGGAAGATATGAAAGCAACCATGCTGGTATTTACGAAATGTGCAAGAAGGATTACCCGGATATTCTGGAAGAATTGGAGAAGGAGTCATTTAGAGATTTATTGGATGCAGGCTGCGGACCGGCTCCGATGATTTCTTTATTATCAGAAAAATATCCAGACCGGCATTATACAGGACTGGATTTGACTCCTGCCATGATTGAACAGGCAAAAAAGAAAAATATTCCGAATGCTACATTTGTTGTAGGAGACTGTGAGAACTTTCCTTTTGAAAACGATTCATTTGATGCAATTATTTGTTCTATGAGTTTCCATCATTATCCCAATCCACAGGCATTTTTTTGATAGTGTAAAACGATGCCTTCGCCCAAATGGAAGATTGATTCTGAGAGATGTGACCAGTGACAACAAAGTATTGATATGGCTGATGAATACATTGGAAATGCCACTGGCAAACATATGCGGACATGGAGATGTTCAGGTCCCAACAAGAGATGTGGTTATAAAATGTTGTAGAAAAGCAGGATTAAAATTAGAAAAATTTGAAATCCGTAAAGGCATGAGAATGCATTGCGTTGTAAGGAAAACTATGGGAGAAGGCAATAGATAATGAAAGAAAAAGTGAATATTACAGGTGTTCCGGAAACGATGGTGCAGACTTTGTATGCAAGAGCAAAAGAAAACAAGAAAACAAAATGCAAAGTTTAAGGATGAGATTGCAGTAGAAATTGTGGAAAAGCTGGACTATGACTTTTCCAAAGCAGATAAAGATAAAGCTATGAGCTATGGTGTGATAGCAAGAACAATTGTATTAGACCGTATGGTTAAAAAATATTTGGAGAAAAATGCAAATACAGTTGTTATAAATATTGCATGTGGACTGGATACCAGATGCTACCGGATGAAGGGAAAATATCTGCGTTGGTATAATGTAGACTTGCCAGAAACAATGAAAATAAGGAGACAGTTCCTTACCGAAACGGGTTCAGTGTATCAGATTGCAAAGTCTGCGATGGATGAATCTTATGTAGATGGTATCGATTATCACGGTGAGAATGTTCTGGTAATAATCGAAGGACTTACTATGTATTTGTGTGAGAAAGATATCAGGAAGATGTTTGCTATTATTGGAAAATCATTCAGAAAGCTACAGTAATGGTCGAAACCATGTCGCCATTTGTTGTAAAGCATATGAAAGAAAAATCCATAGAGGGAAGCAATGCAAAATTCACGTGGGGAGTAAAGAATGGAAAGGAGTTGCAAGGAATCATACCGGAATTTTATGTTTGGCAGGAAGTCAGTCTTGTTGAAGGAATGAAAGAACTTATGCTTGTTTATCGTGTAATAGGCAAGATTCCAACTGTTCGTAATATCTACAAATAAAATAATAGTTTTGGAGAAACATAGCTGATATTAAGGAGCTGATGTAGATAAAGAAAAGGCATTTTGACGTAGAATCAGATGAATTTTATGGTGCGTATTGGAAGTGTAAAAAAGATAATTATTAAATTAAAAATAAAATTAGCACTCAACACTTGACTTGGCTAACAAAAAGAACTATAACATAGTCAAGAACAAAGGAAGGGAATAAAAAGAGGTACAGAACAAAGATGATTAAAAGTACCGGTCTGATATTCCTGAAGCATCCCAGTTCCAAAGAAACTAATTTCAATATAATTAATGTGTTTTATAACAAGGAGGAATGACTTATGTTGATGCCTAGTATTTTTGGAGAGAACTTATTTAATGATGATTGGATGAACTTTGGATTCCCTGAAGTTGACAAAGCTTTGTATGGTAAGCATGCAGGACACGAAATGAAGACAGATGTAAGGGAAACAGAATCAGGATATGAGGTTGATATAGATTTACCTGGCTTTAAGAAGGATGAGATTAATGTAGAACTTAATAATGGCTATCTTTCAATAAGTGCAGCTAAGGGACTTGATAAGGAAGAAAAGAAGGAAGGCAAGTACATCAGGAAAGAGCGTTATGCTGGTTCTATGAGCAGAAGCTTTTATGTAGGTGATGCCATAAAGCAGGAGGATGTAAAGGCTAAGTACGAAGATGGTATCTTAAGACTTTCAGTTCCTAAGAAAGCAGCAGAACAGATAGAAAGCAGCAACAGAATTGCTATCGAAGGATAATGCATAATAAGTGATTGCATAGTGAGTGATTGTATAATGAGTGATTGCATAATTGCGGATGCATATAATCATAGCAATTAAGTAGTTGTCTATTACAGATAAACCAATAAATAAGTAATAAAGGGAATGTATCAGATGCAGGTTGTGTCTGATATGTTCCTTTTTATTTTGTATTATTTGTATTTAATATATCTTAGAAATATAAACGATATGATATTGTATGCAGCATTGCAGATAGATAAGGAAAACAGCGATATAATAGTATAATTACAGTTATAAGAATTGAACATAATACATAATGAATTATTTTAGATGTGTTATGCAATTAAATAGTTATCTTGGTTAAATGAATTACATATTTTATAGCCAGGTATTGACAGTATATAATGACAAGAGTATAAATGCAAAATGAACAAGAGAAAGTTGTATTATAATGAGAGTTGTCAAAATAGCAATAAGTTTTCATATGGATATACAATGTGAAATCAATATTTCACACGTGAGATTGTGTATGCGCGCACTTGACACAAAACTAATATGAAAAACGTGCATAGAAATGAGGTATGTATGATACTGAGGAATCGTTTAAAGGAACGCAGGGCTGCGCTTGGAGTTAATCAGCAGGAGATGGGAAAGCTGTGTGGAGTATCACGACAGACAATCAGCCTTATAGAAAGAGGAGATTATTCGCCATCAGTAACACTTGCATTAACGATTGCAAAGGTATGCGGAGTCACTGTTGAAGAAGTATTTTATTTACAGGAGGAAGAAAAAGATGGAAATGAACAGATTAAGAAAGCAAACCAAAAGGCACTTCCTAAGTTCATATTGTTTTGTGTTATAGGAGGTTTAGTCGGAGGTATAATGGGATATTTAGTTGCTGCGAATGGACTTGATGCTATGTCCGGGGATATAAAAGCAGTGGTAAGTAAGTATGTAGTATTAACTGCACCATGGTTTATGCTTGCACTTGCAGTTATGCTTCCAGCGGTGACAGTGCCATATTACAGAAAGGCTAAGAAGCAGCTTGCTTTGTGGGATGGAGAAGATGAAGAAATATCGGATCATATTGAAAATAAGTTGTCTATAGTCCAATGGTTTACGAGTGGTTCACTTATAATTTCATATTTTCTTATTGCAGCATCATACGCAGGTGGTATTACAATGTTTGAAAATGCTAAGAACATGATAGGATTTGATGTTGCTATCGTAGCATTTTTAGCTATTATGGCAGAGGGGGTTATTATACAGCAGAAAAGTGTAGACTGTGTAAAGGTGATGAATCCGGAAAAAACAGCATCAGTATATGATATGAAGTTTCAGAAAAAGTGGCTTGATACATGTGATGAAGCAGAGAAGATTATAGTTGGTAAATGTGCATTTAAAAGCATTTAATGTGACTAATAGTGTGTGCAGCATTCTTGCAATTATTCTTGCTATCAGTGCACTTATGTTTGGTATTGGTTTCTTTCCATCATTTATTGTATGTCTGATATGGATAATTAATGTATCAATATATTGCAAGGAATGTCTGAAATATTCAAAATCTGGTAATAAGATTATGTGAAAATCCGGAATTGTTCTGATTTTTGATTGAGTTACAGCCAGGAGACCTTATGTGAATATACAAGGAAAGGACAGATATATGCAAAACACATGGTATATATGGTTGGTGGTGCTTGCGTGGATATTCTTGCTTTACCTACTTCGTAAGAGAAGACGAAAATCCGCAGCTATCAGACATGTAAAATACAGAAAAAATTCAGAGCAAAGAAGAAAGGATATTGCAATCAAGAAAGAATTGTTAAGTCGATTTATGGAAAAAGATGTATATATTAAATTATTGGATGGACATGCGGACGGCGTGGTAAAAGAAGTGAGCGACAATGGAGTTGTGCTTGAGAATAAAGATGGATTGCAGATTGTAAATTTGGAATATGTATTGAAGGTTCGTGAGTATCCATATAAAAATGGGAAACGAGTACTTATCTTAGATGAGTAACATAGGAGACATTTGTTGATTTGTGAACTTTAACAATAGAAATGAAATAAAGTTGGATGTAAGGCAATGGGTAATTTGCTCGCAGAAAGAATTTAGATTTATCATATGTCAGGCTAGGGATTGCACACTAAAGGATTAGTGCGCAATCCCTGTTTTTTTATGTCATAGGATTAGGGTGTCAAAAGGTCACTGACCTTTAATATAAATTGCATTGATTGTTTTTATGTTTTTGGTTTTATAGTATTTAAGGTAACAAACGAGAAGTAGTATTAATGTACATAAAGTCTGATTTCTCACTTTTGTCATCCGTTCGTCACCAACTAATATTTAGTTTAACAATAATTTACGTATAATTTACGTCCTTGTTGTTATTTGGATTTACAAATATTTTTAGACTATAAGTATGTCAGGGGAAGAATAATATCAGAGTAAGAACGATATCAGAGTAAGAACGATATCGAAGTAAGAGCATTATAAGAGATAGGAAGTATAAATGTACTTCTGCGACTTCTGACATATGTAACATAGAAAATTAGAAATATAGAAAATCAATAATGTAAAGATTAGGAATGTAAATTCAGAAATGGAGAGGATGTTTATGCCATCAACATATGCACATTACAGGATGGGGCAGGAGGTATATAAAAGTTTGCCAGCGCTTGCAAGAACAACTATTAATAATCATAAAGAATTGTATGATATTGGTTTGCACGGACCAGATATATTATTCTATTACCAGCCGCTTGCTGTATGCGCTGTTAATAAACAGGGATATGACATGCACGAAAAAAAGTGGTCTTGATTTTTTTAAGAAAGCAGGAAAGCTTTTTGTGAGGCAGATGATGATGATAAAGAGGCATTGCTTGCGTATATATATGGGTATTGCTGTCACTTTGCACTTGATGTCAGCTGTCATGGATATATAGATGAAAAGATTGCTAAGGATGGTGTGAGCCATACAGAGATAGAAGTGGAATTCGATAGAAGTCTTATGATCAAGGATGGTTATGATCCGATAACACATAGTCTTACCGGCCATATTAAGGCTAATAATACAAATGCTTCATATATATGCAGATTTTATGATTATCTGACAAGTGATGACATAGTTAAAGCACTAGAGGGGATGATATCGTATAATAAACTTCTTGTAGCGCCATCAAGATTGAAAAGAATGTTTATATATGCACTACTTCGCATAACTGGTAATTATAAGGAAATGCATGGACTTCTTGTTAACTACAAGGAGAATCCTATTTGCAGTGATAGTACAAAGCGGTTATATGAGTTGTATGATAATGCCAGACTTCTTGCGGTCAATCTCATAGGTGAATTCAGGGCATCAGCATATGGAAAGATAGAATACAATAAAGTGTATAATTATACATTTGGTTCAAAACTGTGTGAGGAGGTCGTTTATCCAGATATGGGATCAGATGCTAAGGATAGTATAAAGTGTGATGTGAAAGAGGGGAAGCTGAAATATGAATGTTAAACTTACTGGAAAAGAAAAAAGATGGATTATGTATGACGTTGGTAATTCAGCATTTGCGCTTCTTGTATCGACTATAATACCGATTTACTTTAATTATCTTGCGGGTAAAGCAGGGATTTCATCTGTGAATTATCTTGCTTATTGGGGATATGCTGCATCAATATGCACAATCATTGTTGCACTACTTGGACCTGTGTGTGGAACTCTTGCAGATACTAAAGGCTTCAAAAAACCAGTTTTTCTTATATCAATACTTATTGGCAGTATTGCCTGTGCGATGCTTGGGGCGTGTGTTAAATGGCTTATATTTCTTATTGTGTTTGTTATAGCAAAGATAGGTTTTTCGTCAAGTCTTATATTTTACGACTCAATGCTTGTTGATGTAACTGATGAAAAGAGAATGGATTATGTATCATCACAGGGGTTTGCGTGGGGCTATATAGGTAGCTGCATACCATTTGTTGGATGTCTGTTGCTGGTGCTCGGCTCATCAAATATTGGAATAAGCATGGAAATGGCTATGGGCATAGCATTTGTAATAGTAGCAGTATGGTGGCTTGGCATGTCGCTTCCACATATAAAGAAGTATGAACAGAAGAATTATGTTGAAAGAAAGCCACATGCTATAAGAGAAAGCTTTAAGAGACTGTATGGTACCTGCAAAAATATAAAAAAAGAAAAACATATATTTTTATTTCTGCTTGCGTTTTTCTTTTATATAGATGGTGTGTACACAATTATAGATATGGCAACAGCGTATGGTTCAGCATTAGGGCTTGATAGTACAGGATTATTACTTGCATTGCTTGTTACACAGATAGTAGCATTTCCATGTGCAATAATATTTGGCAGACTGTCATATAAGGAGAGTACTGAAAAGCTTATATTGGTCTGTATAGTGGCATATCTTGGAATAGCAGTATTCGCGATATTCTTAAGAAGCCAGCTACAGTTCTGGATACTTGCAATTCTGGTTGGAATGTTTCAGGGTGGAATACAGGCATTATCACGCTCTTACTTTACAAAGATTATTCCAGAAGAGAAAAATGGTGAATACTTCGGACTTATGGACATATGTGGAAAAGGTGCTTCATTTCTTGGAACAACAGTTGTAAGTATAGTATCACAGCTCACAGGAGATATTAACAAGGGTGTAGGAATGATTGCAGTTTTATTCTGCATAGGAATAGTGGTGTTTTTACAGGCAGTATCTGCTGCGAAGGATTACAATGAAGAAAAAGCAGGTGCTGGTATAACTATAGATATAGATAGTGTAAATGTAGTAAAAGGTGGTGTTGTATCAGAGAATGTGTGAGAGCTATTGTTATTTAAGTAACTTTCATTAAATTATGTTTGACTCAATTAGCAAAAAAATAAATCTGAGTCAAAACTCGCAAGAAAAAAAGGAAAGAAGGTTTGACACTATTCGCGTAAAAAAGCAAATAGTGTCAATTTCACAAGCAATTATATATAATGGAGTAAATCCTTGATAATTAATAAGCTTCTTAAACGATTCCATAAGAAACAACTTATCTAATCAATAACTTACCTAAATGACAATACTTATTATTCAAGCACAAGTAAAAGTGCCATCTTGAACTTTCCATTGGCTGTTACGCTATGAAGACCATTCTTTTCGAAACGGAAGCATTCACCCTCTTTAAGCTCATAGTCTTTTCCTTCATATCCGATAGTAGCTTTTCCTTCAAGTGCGAATACAATAGCATTACCAGGTGCTCTGTGAGGTGTAAGCCCTGTACCTTCATCGAAAGCCATAAGTACATATTTCATAGAAGGGTTACTTATAACATCCATATTAGCGATGCTGCCTTCCTCATAAGATATAAGATTCTTAAGTGCGAATACTTCATTTGTTTTTACATTTGCGTTCATATTGTTCTCCTTTTCCAATATTAATTCTGTATACACCAATCCTTCTGATGTCTGCATACCACATAGAGTATGTGGTGGGATAATAATTGCTTCATCAGGATGTAATGAAACTTCTTTTTAGCTTCACCTATAATGAATTCTCCCCATCCTGAAGCTCCTATATACATAGTCATTCTGTCATAGATTTCCTGACTTATAGAAGTATCTTTTCCAAGTGAAAAGTAAGTTACCTTAGTCAAATCACCAAGTTTTGAATCTCTTGAAATAGTCATTCCTTCTCTTATTGGACGTAATTTTTCAATAGAAAAAACCATATTTCACCAACTCCTCATTTTACTTTTGACAAAAGTTAAAAAATGCTTTTATGGCATTTTAGGGCATCAGTATTAGTATTGCCCGTATATGTAATATACATTAAATTATTACAAAAAGGAAGTACACACCTAAAAGTGCAGTACTTGCTTTCAGGTAAGTATAATAACATAAATATATAATTGAAAATATAACTGAAAATAGATAATTGATAAATGTGTAGAAATTAAAGGAGATAAAAACAAATCGTGCATAATAACAATGATAATAATGAACATAGCTGTATCTGTAAGTCAGAAAATACACAGAAAATTGATTGTTGTTATACAGGAGCAAGTATCCCCAAAACGGATTGCTGCCATACAGGGGAAAATATATTAGATACAGATTTTGGTTATACATTATCTTTAATAAATGGCAAGTATAAGCTTATTATAATATACTGGCTGGCTAATCATAAGTCAGTTATGAGGTATAACGAGTTAAAGAGATGTTTATGATACATTAGGATATATAAAAGAGTATAACGAGATAAAAGAAAAAAATAGAAAAGTATAACTTTACTAATAAAGATGTAAAGGCTATGTTTGATATTATGCATAGTATATATGAAAAGAATTTTGAGTATATAGCAAAGAATTATGCAGATAATTATTTGTCTATAGATTTCATAGAATGATAGGCAAAATGACAGGAACAAAAGAACTCATTAAAATAGTTAATAATGAAAGGGAAAGAAAGGTGGTTAATGTGGAAATGTGGAGCGCAATGAAGGAATTTTTAGAAGGTGGCAAACAAGAACAAATTATAGAAATAATTATCAAGAAAGTAAAAAAGGGTAAAGAATTAAGTACAATAGCTTCAGAAATAGAGGAAGAAGAGCAAGATGTAAAGTCACTATATGATGCAGTTGTAGCAGAAGCACCAGATTATAACATGGATAAGATAAAATCCAGATTAAAGTAAAAGCTTGCTTCTTTGTAGAATAGTATTATAATACATATGTCACCAGTCCTGGGAGGGGTACTGCTCTGCGGTATTGTTGGAGTCTAGGTTCACTCATATTATTTTCCCGTAGAACTCGCAACAACTGGTGGCTTTAAAATGTCAATGGGGTGAATATAATGATAAGACATATATTATTCTGGAATTACACAGATAAAGTAAAGTCAGAACATAAAGAGAAAGAAACACTTAAATTCTTACAGGCTTCAGTTAATACTATGAATGGACACATAGATGGACTTATAAATGCAAGCATAGGAACTAATATTGCCGGAGGCTATGATCTGGTATTCTATGCAGAGCTAAGAGACGAGAAAGCCTTACAGCAGTTTCAGAATCATCCACTTCATGTAGCACACAAGCAAAGGTGCGCTGAACTTGTAACAGACAGGTTGTGCGGAGATCTTGCTGTAGAAGAATAAAAAGTAAATGGGATAAATACGAATAACATATTTGACTGAATGCATTATATATATAAAATAAAAATATATGGGAACTTTATGTCATATAGAATGTGCATCGGCATGTGTCACATATACAATGATTATGTATAAAATAGTCATAGAAATAGAGAGGGATAGTGCAAAAACATGGATAATATAGACTCAAGATATGAACACATAACACATCCGTTTCCGCCATTATATGATGCGGATTCCAGAATACTTATTCTTGGAAGCCTGCCATCAGTAAAGTCGCGGGAGCAGATGTTTTTTTTATGGACATAAACAGAACCGATTCTGGAAAGTCATGGCAGAGGTACTGTATTGTAAATATAATGACGTTAAATCAAAGAAACAGCCTGATAGCGAGTATAACGGAATAGTGGTTCCAGCAACAATAGAAGAAAAGAAGGCGATGCTTCATAAATATCATATAGCCCTGTGGGATACTATATATAGCTGCGATATTATAGGCTCAAGTGACAGCAGCATAAGAAATGTTGTGCCAACAGACTTAAAGCCTATACTGGAGCAGTCTAAGATAACCAAGGTGTTCTGCAATGGTGCGACATCAGCCAGATATTATAAGAAATATCAGGAAAAAGAGCTTGGAATTAAAGCGGTAACACTTCCATCAACAAGTCCGGCAAACGCTGCATATTCAGTAGAAAAACTGGTGCAGATATGGTCGGAGAGGTTGGAAATGTAGCATATCTACCTTTCCGCATTTTTTTATTCTTTTGACACTTACATATTGATATTGAAAAATAATATCATTAATAAATCGCTTAAAGTGGTTGAAATAATAAGCAAATTATAATATATTTTAAGGCACATGGTTAGAAATAACTAACTATGTGCCTTTTTGCATTATTAGATTAAATATGTGCAATATTGCAATAAGCCGTATTATAAGTTGATATCCATATGTGCTTACTGTTTGAATAAATATGAAGAAACGGAGATTATTGAATGAATTTAAAGAAAGTATTTTTGGTTATATTAGGTTGTCTTGGACTGGGGCTTGGAGCATTAGGTGCAGTTCTTCCGCTGCTTCCTTCATTTCCTTTCTGATGCTTGCAGCGTTCTGCTTTGCTAAAAGCTCAGAAAAGCTTCATAACTGGTTTATATCCACAAGGCTGTATAAAAAGAATCTTGAAAGCTTTGTGCAGGGTAAGGGCATGACAGTAAAGACAAAGGTAAGAATTATGCTTACAGTCACCATTCTTATGAGTATAGGTTTTATTATGATGCACGCAGTACCTGTTGGCAGGATTGTTCTTGGGATAGTGTGGTTATGTCATGTATTATACTTTATATTTGGCATAAAGACACTTAAGCTTGAAGAGGATTGTGCATAGGCAGCAAGACAGTTAAAAAAAGCTAAGAAGTAATGATTAATATAATAATTAACATATGAATTGATATTTACAAATTGATATAATAATTAAAGTATAAATTGACAAAACGGAAAAATAGCAATATAATTACCAATGATAATTACTTAAAGTAATTATCATTGGTAATTTTTGCGTTAAGCAGATTAAATGCAGTAAAGGAAGTATATTTACTATGTCATCATTTTAAGAATAATGAGGAATTGATTTAATCAGAATGTACAAGGAGGAAATATAGGACCATGACAACAGACAAGATAAAAAGAATGTTAGATGCCTGTTATCTTGCAAAGAGGATAAGAGAGCTTCTGCCAGAGCTTCCAGATGGTGTAACACCGGCATATATCCAGTATATGGATGTGATTCACACGTTACAGAATGGTGATAGTGACGTAAAGGTGAAGGTTTCGGATATAAGTGATATGTTAAAGCTGCCAAGCGGGCGTGACAAGAACTGTCAAGGAAATGGAAAAGAAAGGGTATCTTAGTAAGACAACATCAAAGGAGGATGCCCGTATCACATATATAACGCTCACCAAAAAGGGTGAACAGTTATCAGAAAAGTATGATAAGAATTATTACAGCAGACTTGTAGAATATATGGATGACATATCAGATGAGGAAGCAGATTGTATGATTCTTACGATTGATAAATTCTACAGAGTAATGAACGAAAGGAGAGTTGACATTGAATAATTCCAGTTTAAGTTCAGAAAAAGATTTAAGACAAGATTCAAGATCAGATTTTACACAGGGAAGTATATTAGGAAAGTTAGTGCCATTTATGCTGCCTATATTAGGGGCACTTATACTTCAGGCAGCATATGGTGCGGTTGACCTTTTAGTTGTTGGAAGATTCGGAACAACATCAGGTCTTTCATCTGTTTCAACAGGAAGCCAGGTGCTTAATCTGGTAACCTTCGTGATAACTCAGTCTGCCATGGGGATAACTGTGCTTATAGCAAGATATATTGGGGAAAAGAAACAGCAGCAGATAGGGGCACTTATAGGTGGCTCAATAGTAGTATTTGCGATGATATCAGCAGTACTTTTTGTTGTTATGATATGTTTTTCAAGACCAATAGCTGTGCTTATGCAGGCACCAGCAGAGGCAGTTTCACTTACTTCGATGTATGTTAAAATATGTGGAGGTGGAATATTTTTCATAGTTGCGTATAATCTTTTAGCTGCCATATTCAGGGGACTTGGAGATAGTAAATCACCGCTTATATTTGTTGCAGTTGCGTGTGTTGTGAATATTGCAGGTGACCTTGTGCTGGTAGCAGGATTTCATCTTGATGCTGCAGGTGCTGCAATCGCAACTGTATTAGCACAGGCGGTAAGTGTTGTGTTTGCATTATTATTACTCTTTAAAAGGAAGCTTCCATTTACGATAAAGAAGAACGATTTTAAGATAAATGAGCATTGTAAGAGAGCATTAAAAACAGGACTTCCTCTTGCACTTCAGGAGTGCCTTACACAGATATCATTTCTTGCGCTATGTGCATTCGTAAATAAGCTTGGACTTGAGGCATCCTCAGGCTATGGAGTTGCCTGTAAGCTTGTAAACTTTGCGATGCTTATACCAAGTGCACTTATGCAGTCTACGGCTTCATTCATATCACAGAATGTTGGAGCAGGTAATGAAAAGAGAGCAAAAAAGACAATGTTTACAGGTATAGGCGTAGGGTTGACAATAGGTTGTATAGTATTTATATTTATAATGTTTAAGGGCGATATACTTACAGGAATATTTACAACAGATGAAGTCGTTATACAGAAAGGCTATAATTACTTAAGAGGTTTTGCATCTGAAACAATAGTAACTGCGGTATTATTCAGTATGATAGGTTATTTTAATGGACATGATAAGACTGTGTGGGTTATGCTCCAGGGACTTATACAGACGCTGCTTTGTCCGTCTTCCACTTGCTTTATTATATGAGCATACAGCCCGGATGCAAGCCTTACAAAGATAGGTTTCGCAGCACCAGTGGCTACTATGTTTGGTATTGTGTTAAATATGATATTTTACATATATTGTAATAGA
>ENA-OQER01001088-OQER01001088.1-human-gut-metagenome-genome-assembly--contig:-NODE-1088-length-13861-cov-1.560216_pt1 | contig 13861 bp, 20 predicted proteins | sample MGYA00242797_ERZ504639 | MGnify/ENA primary metagenome ERZ504639 (study PRJEB26092, sample SAMD00036306) | human gut metagenome | host: Homo sapiens | study: EMG produced TPA metagenomics assembly of...
TCATTTTTTTGCACTCATTCACCATTCGCTCTCTTGAATTAGTCCCGTATCAAAATTCCATTTACACCATCTTCAATAATTTCCTTAGCTCCCTGCGCACAATCCATACGCAATGCAAGGAAGACCCTACGATTGTGCTTCAATTAGAACCAATCCAAAAGATTCCGTTAAAGAAGTCATAACATAAATTGAACTCTGATACATTAATTTTTCAATATACTTTTTATCTCGAAATCCGTGTAAAACTACACGATCTTTCAAATGATATTCTTTTATTAGTAAATTTAATTTTTCTTTTTCAACGCCATCTCCAATAATATTCAGCGTCCATTCTGTATCTTCCACACACAATTGTTTTGAAAACTTTTATTAACTCTTCATAATTTTTTTCAGGAGATAATCTTCCAACTGAATAATGCTTTTCCCTCTTAAGTCAGAAACCTTTTCAGGAATATAGTCAAGACTGTGCGGAATATATTTACATTTTACAGTAGTTTCTGAAAGTCTGTCCGCATAAAAATCTGTCAATTCCTGTGAAACCGGCATGAAATAATCCATCTGTTTTACCGACTCAATTTGTTTTTTTATATACTCTTCATTATTATTATGATGATTATGTTCCTGCGCGATACAAATCAACTCCATCTTTCGCATTCTCTGTCACCAACTTATGATACAAATATCTTGTCGAGATAAGCACATCACCATTTGATTTCTTTATTGCCTTTTTCATACTTGTCGTACGCAAATATAAAAATTTTGATACTTTTACTACATTCTTTAAGTAATTGTAAAGGTCTTTTCGATTTTATCGCATTTTTTATTTCATCTCGATTGGGTTTTAATCCTTCTGTTAAGTATGTTATTTTTACCCTTGGATCCACTTCAAATGCCGGTTTATCACACAAATGATAGAACTGATTATCTCAACCTCATATCTTTTAACCAACATATTAGCTTCCGATATAATTGCCCGTTCAGTACCTCCATATGATAAATGTAGTGCTAAAAAGACGATTTTCTTTGTCATCGATCTACATACTCCTTCTTTTGTTCTTCAGAAAATCCCTCTGTACTTCTTTCATAAACATAATTTTAATAGTCATTAAAATCAACTTAATATCCAAGAAGATGGAATAATTCTGAATATAAATCAAATCCAATTGAAGTTTATCATATGACTAGTATTATATTTACCATAAATCTGTGCATATCCCGTCAACCCACCACGTACTTTTAACCTATATTCAAATTCCGCAAGATCTTCTGTGTATTTTTCTACATGTTCTACACGCTCTGGTCGTGGCCCAACCAGGCTCATATTTCCAATTAGTATATCTATTAACTGAGGTAACTCGTCTAAACGTGTTGCTCGCAAAACTCTTCCTACAGGTGTTATTCTTGGATCATGATCTGCAGCAGGCTGAGATTTTCCATCTTTTTCGGCATCTACTATCATACTTCTGAATTTAAAAATATGAAACACTTTACCATTCATAGTACATCTTGCCTGACGATAAAAAACCGGTCCTCCATCATAGAGTTTAATTGCAATAGATGCAATCAAAAAAATAGGAGAAGTAATCAACAACATCAAGGCAGACACTACAATATCCATAGTTCTCTTTACAAATCTCTGTTCAAAACTCAATCCATGATTTCTATATAACAATAACGGTGTATCAAAAATATGTAAACTCTCTGCTCCACGTATTAAAATATCTGAAACCTTAGTTGTTGAATAAGCTCTGATATCATTTCCATAACAAAATTTCAAAATTTTATTACGCATTTCGGAATGAACATCATAAATAACAACACCTTCGTATTTCTTTATTTCTTCTTCAAGCACTTTCAATCCAACCGACACATTAATTTTTTGTTCTACCTTATATTTATCTTTTCGAGTATTCAATTTTCTGATGAAATCTGTTGGATCATATTCCTCATAAACAACTAGCATCTTTCGTGGTGGAAAAAGTTTTCTGAAAATCCATTCACTAACCCATGCAACAATTACCACAATTACTATATCGCAAACGGTAACTTTTAACAAAGGCACTATATTTACAAAACGAACAGATAATAACACAATCTGCAAGTACATAACAATGTTCGCACATATTAACGCCAAAATCTGTGAATAAATAATATTTGCTTTCTTTAAATAACCGACTTTCAGTCCACCAAATATGTACAGGAAGATCATCTGATACAGGACATACATCCCCCCATCATCCAATGACCCTTTTGAAAGAACGGAAATACCGTGTATAAATTATAGTTTTTAATCCAACTATACATAAATAAACTTGTTTCACATGCTACCAAAATCACAACCAGAAAAATACGTATCATTCGCTTATATTGTTCGTTATCTTTTTTCATCTTTTGTCTCCATTTATTAATCAATTTCCGTATCTAATACTGTATATCCGTCTACTTCGCCTAATATGCTACAACCATAGTCTGATAAATTGTAAAGTTCTTTCATCATCCGATGGTACGATTATATAATCCAACTGCTCTACCGCTACAATTTGTCTAAAATATTCCAGACTAATCAACTCTTTATTCGATGCCAACTGAACCCACGCAAGAACTGCCCGAGGACTCCAATCGCGTAACAACAGCCACTGATCTTTTTCCTCATCTAGGGAATTATATGCCTCTATATCACTTCTTCCCAGTACAGAAATAATACTTGGATCATATTGTCTCAAATCATATATTAGCCATCCTGAATATAAAACTTAGGATCCTTCTTCCCATCAGAATGGAGTAATTTATCGATATCTATAACTTCGTTCCACGTATAATAAGCATTTGTTTTTTTACATAAGGTAGTGCAGCACTCGAATATACCGGTTTGCCCAATACAACTACACTACCTAAAATCATTCCCCATATGAGTACACATATCCAACATCTATTTACTTTTTGGGCTATAGTCGCATAGCAAAAACCAACCATCGGTGCTATTGGAATAAGCCAAAAAAAACGGTAATATCTGTCTGATAATCCAAATATTTTTCCTGCAACTTTTATAACCAATGGATTACAGACTGTCAATGCAAACAAAATATATGGATATATTCCCAAATTCATCCATCGCTTATTTTTTGTAAACAATATGAGTTCAAAAAACAATAATATATACACCCACAGCCAGTTTCCATTCAAATAAGCCTGTATATTTTGCCAAATAAAATCCCATCCGTATCCTTCAGCTGTAATTCCCTGCATCATATCCTCTTTTCTTACAGAATTTTTATTTGTATGATTCCTTTTGAAATGCACAAATGAGTTCCAATAAACAGTGCACATATCAACATACTAATTGCATATTTCCACACAACCCGTTTTCTGTTTTTACTTAAAATCACAGGAATATAGTACATAGAAATAAGTGTTGGCATTAATAACATTGCTGACATGGAAAAAGCCATTCCACCTATCAACGTACAAACCATTGCATACCAGTCCCATATACTACTTCTTTTTTTAAGCGTACATATCAAGATTAATAACATCGTCGGTATCACAATAACTGCCAGAATAGTTTTCCCTTCAAATGTTCTATACGCAAAAAATCCTGTAGGTGAATACATGGAATAACCACACATATACACAGCAATCATCAAAAGCCACGTTACCAACAATCTATTTTTGTTCTTATTCAAGAATTCTGCTGCTATATTATACAGATTCACCCCCGTAATTACGATAACAACTGTTGACATAATAAATCTATACACAATCAATGGATGTATCTTTGTGATCATACTTATCACTGAATTATGCACTGAGTATGTAAGCATTAAATATAACGAATCCAGAGTCTCCATTTTTACACCTGTATACGGATCATACTGTTCGATCGTATCTGTATAAACTGAAGAACCAGATATTCCAATGTAATACGCCGAATCTATGCTACTACCATACTGGATATTATTTGTTATTAAATATACTAAAGCAATCAAAGCGATAATAACTACTACACCATTTCGAATAGTACTTTTAAAGTTTACACTCTCAAAATAGTTCGACCAGTGCTTTGTATTTAATATAACAGAAATGATACTAACTATTACACAAATTACCACCCATACGATAGACAATTTTGATAATGGCTGTAACAACAATTTCATCGGTAGAGCAACAATCTCAAAAAGTGCGAAATAAACCATGAATCCAATATTTATCGTAAAAAACAAGGTATTGCTATTTTTTCCAGACCTATATGTTATCAAGGAGCCAAACAAGAAAAATAACATCAATAACACTAAAATTATCACTACACTAAGATATATATTTGCCTGCATATCTTGCCTCTATTAAATACCCTTTCTTTATTCTCCATTTTCAATAATAGATTCAAATTACCTAATTAATAATACTCTATCCGATAAATTATACCATATCCCTTACTTTATTACCACCAAAGAATTATACCTAACTTCGTATAACTCTCACTATGCATCAGACTTATCCCACCTTATTAGATGTTTCCCACCTCCTCCCGGTTTCAAAAAAGGACAAATTTTGAATTTATTGATGGCCTTTGGTAAAACTGATTCACAAGAATCCCAATCCTTCCAATTTCACTCATATTTCCAAAAATCCGCCAATACTAACACCAGAACTTTAATTTCATCTAAAACCAGGTTTAGCACATCATATTTATACGGATAAGGAGAAAGTCTATGAAAGCAACAGGTATTGTACGAAGAATCGATGATCTCGGGCGGGTGGTGATTCCGAAGGAGATACGGCGGACGTGAAGATACGGGAATCGGAGCCTCTGGAGATTTTTACGGATCGGAATGGGGAGATTATTCTGAAGAAATATTCGCCGATCGGGGAGTTTTCGAGCGGGGCGCAGCAGCTGGCGGATGCGGCGGCGAAGACGTGCGGAAAGTTATTTTGTATCTGTGATCAGGAGCAGGTGGTGGCCGCGGCCGGGCCGGAGAATAAGAAGTATCAGGGAAAATCTCTCAGTAAAGCGATGGAGCAGCGACTCTTTGACCGGGATTTTATCCCGGAAAATAACGCTTATTATCCGGTGACAGACGATGATGCGCACACGGAACAGGCGCTGGTTCCTGTGACACGAGACGGAGATCCGGTCGGGGCCGTGTGTTTTCTTGGCACGAAACGCACGGATCCGATTTCCGAAGCGGATGCAAAGGTAGCAGAATGATAGCCCGATATCTGACCTTCACTATGAACAATTGATGATATACAATGTAACAACAAGGCGGAACACCAGCATCTTTTGCCGGCGTTCCCGCCTCATTTCATTTCTGCTCGTAACTGTTCAGTACCCTCACAGTTACGAGTCAAAATGCATTTCTAATCACCTTCGGTGATGGCATTTTGACTTGTATGTCTCGGGATTGGCAAAAACCATGCCAAAACACCTCGCGGAATGCTACCTACTGAATAGTTACTTCTGCTCATAATATTCTTCCAGTGTCAGCCCTGTAAGTGTCAGATACAACGCCAGCGACCGGGTTACATACCGGATATGCCAGGCTCCCATCCATATCCGGTTATATGCTCTTTCCCTTTCGGATAGCGCAGGATGAAGCCATATAAGGGTGCACACCGTTTCAGCCACCGGCCTTCCCGGGTTTCGCCGAAACGCTCATCCAGTTGATAGTCAACCGCCTGGCAGGAAACATCCAGTGCCAGACCCGTCTGATGCTCACTGGCTCCCGGCGGTGCTATCCAATGTACAGAACCTTCGTTTTCTTTCGGCTGTTCCCGCAGTTTCTTCTGATAGAGTTCTTCCTGTCTTTCATAACTTCGATAGCCGGATACTCCGCACAGATAGATTCCTTCCTCTTTTCCTCTCGCAAAAGTGCCTCCACTCCCTTCGCTGCACTGACTGCAAGTAATCTTTTCCTGTCCCCGACAGGTGCATCAAAGATGATTTCCGGCTCAACTAAGGTCTGTGGTATCGCTTTTCGCGGTAAGCGGTGTGTACGGTTTACCAGAATCGTGGCATCCATCTTTTCCCCTCCTTTGTTTCGTAGCTATGAAACTATCTGCATTCTATGCAGCCGGAAGCCGGATTATGAACAGGAAAGCATTCTCCTGTAAGCGAAAAAAGAGAGCGCAGACACGTTTCCCGTATCCTGCACTCTCTGTTCTTATTTTTCTCTAGTTCACCTGATACACATCCGCATATTTCATACCAAAGCTCAATGCCTGGCTGTGGCTTCCCATGAAGATGTCCACATGTCCGTATGCGGTTCCTCTGTCTTCTACGGTATAGATCTGACCGTTGATGGGAAGTTTGGTTCCGAATGGAACTCCCGCCATCGCGATGGTACGTCCCGGTGTCGGAGTGGTTCCGCTGGCTGTACCGCCGCCGGACCATTTTCCGCAACAGATGGAACAGCCGCAATATGCTGTCAGTTTGAATCTTCCCAGGTATTTGCCCTGTGAAGTATCGATGGTATCGTCGGAGCTGTCTGTTGTAGTTGTTGAAGTTGTTGTATTCGCAGCAGTATTACTTGTCGTTGTAGTCGTTGTTGTACTGCTGTTTGATTTTTCTGTGTCGCTGACGCTGCCTGCTGCGCTGCTTTCTGTCTGTGCTGCCTTTTGTGCTGCTGCATCTTCTGCCGCTTTTTTCTCTGCCGCTTCTTTTGCTGCCGCTTCCTGTGCCGCTTTCTCAGCTGCTGCCTGTGCCGCCTGCTGTGCTGCTAATCTGGCTGCTGCTTCTTCCTCTTTTGCCTGACGAAGAAGGTCGTTGATCGCATCTTCCTGACTGCTGATCTTGGTCAACAGATCATTCTCTGCTGTCTGCTGACTCTGAATATCTTCCTGATATTCACGGATCTGCTGGTAAGTTGCCTCCACCAGTTCTTCTACTGCTGCCTGCTTGTCCGCGCTCTCCTGCTGAAGAGCCACAATCTCTTCTTTTTCCTGTGCCACCTGTTCCTCTTTGGTCTGGATGGCTTCTTTTGTTTCTCTGTATGTATCCAGCATGTCTCTGTCATACTTTGACATCTGGGAAATGTTCTCAGCCTGGTTTAAGAAATCAGAAATACTTCCTGATTCGAACAGCAGGTTCATATAATTGCTGGCTGAGTTTTCGTACATATAGCGGATACGGAGTTTCATCGCTTCATACTGCTGCGCTTCATCCGCTTTCGCATCTTCAAGGTCACTTTGCAGCTGTGTCAGTTCTTCCTGCTTCGCATCGTAATCGTTCTGCAGTTTTTCCAGACTGCTGCGAAGATCGTCCAACTGAGTGTTCAAATCTGCAAGATATGTTTCGGATTCACCTTTTTTTTGATTCCAGTTCTTGAATCTTTTCCTGGGTCTGTTGCAGGGAAGACTGATTCGCCTGCTGCTGTGCCTTCGCATCGGAGATCTTCTCCTGCGTGGTAGCAGCTCCACCCTGTACCGCACTTCCCACGATAAGACATGCGGAAAGTACCAGGCTTATGATTCTTTTTCTTCTCATATTAATTCCTCTCACTTTCTCAGGCAAGAGTCATTATAGCATGATTTTGTAGCATTGTGAAGTAGTTTTTTAACATCTCGTAATATTTGCGTAATAATTAGTGGAATTTTGGCGAATTTCTGTATTAAAGTGCGGATTATGTCAACTTTTTAGCCGCCAGCCGCTCCAGTATTTATTCTTCAGCACTCCGTTCACAAGTTTTCCCCACCCGAGTGCATACCGATCCACGCAGACCAGGATCCAGCCTTTCTCTCTGGTTGCCTCCCCCGGTTCCAAAAGCAGGGTTTCTCCACGCAGATACCGTCCGATCCGTTCATCCTCCGGCGAAAGGGATACGCTTCCCGCATAATCGGAAGCCTTCAGCGTCATCGCCAGCTGCTGAGATGGTTCGAAACGATTTTTCTTCAGATCTCCCAGATACAGTCCGTTTCTCAAAAAATGAATCCCGTTCAACTTTGCCGGAAGTTCCGGTACCAGGTAGACTTTCTCACCCTTGATCTGTACCCGTTCCCAGTCCGGTTTCCACTGACAGTCTTTGAAAATTCTTCCATGACCGCTTTATTTTTTTGTCCATCCGTGTCGGCGGTTCCAGTTTGATCCTTGTCTCGGGCGCATCCTCAGACTTTTTCAGTAGGGCCAGAAAATGCCCCTTCTCCTTTCATCTTATGCGGCCAGATCCGCACACAGCGGCGCAGTTCCTCTCTTCCATCACCCCACGCAGGGTTACCCTCGGAGAATCCTTCATATCCTTCGATGGGAATCAGTTCCATCTCCGGACACTGCTCCAGGATCCAGGAGATACTTCCCTCGTTTTCTACCGGAGCAAAGGTACAGGTGGAATACAGCAGTTTTCCACCCGGCGCAGCATCCGCACACCATTTTTCAGAATATCTTTCTGCAGTTTTGCAAAGTACTCCGGGCGTTCTTCCTCCCAGGTTTTGATCACCGCCGGATCTTTGCGGAACATCCCCTCTCCGGAGCACGGTGCATCGATCAGCACTTTGTCAAAAAATCCTTCAAACCGCTCTGCCAGGTTCTGTGGTACTTCGTTGGTCACAAAGGCGTTGGATATGCCAAATACTTCCAGATTCTTTAACAGTGCTTTGGCCCTGGAATTACTGATATCATTTGCCACCAGTACACCTTTTCCCTGAAGCGCTGCGCCGAGAGCCGTTGCCTTTCCTCCCGGTGCTGCACACAGATCCAGAACTCTCTCCCCCGGTTCCACCGGAAACCTCGCCGCCGGAGTCATGGCACTTGGCTCCTGCAGATAATAAAGACCGGCACTGTAATATGGATGTCTGGCCGGCTGATCTTCTTCTTTATAAAAATACCCGGTCTTTGTCCACGGAATCGGATCCAGAGAAAAACCGGAGCCTTCCGCCAGTTCCTCTTCCGTGATCTTCATCGGATTGATCCGGAGTCCGTACTGTCTGGGGTTATCATAGCTTTCGATATACGATTCGTATTCATCCCCCAGCATCTCTTGCATTCTCTTTTCAAAGCTTTCCGGCAGTTCCACTCTCATCACACACCTGTCTCCTCTTTTTCTTTCTCTTCCGCCATTCTCCCACGGACATTTTTCTACGCTCCACTATAGCAAGACTCTGGCATTTTGTAAAGAAAAGCGGTGGCCCCCCAGCCACCGCTTTTATCTAGTTTTTGCGTCACCCCATATATATGACAATCCGGTTACGCATTATCTGCAACGGCATCTTCTGCCATTACTTCCTCGTATTTCTCCAAAATCAGACTCTGGATCTTTTCTCTTGTGTTGGAATTGATCGGATGTGCAATATCGCGATACTCTCCATCGGAAGCCTTACGGCTTGGCATAGCGATAAACAGTCCTTTCTCTCCCTCGATTACTTTAATATCATGTACAACAAATTCATCATCAATTGTTATGGAAACAACTGCTTTCATCTTACCTTCTTTTGTCACTTTGCGCACTCTTACGTCTGTAATCTCCATAGCACATGCCCCTTTCATATGTCGTTCTCCTTCCGAACAGTTATAGCCGCTGATTAGTTATTTCTCCGCGAACCACCAGACAGCTGCTCTGTTATTACAGCGCATAGCGCTCGTTCTTTTCCACGACAACTTTTATTTCGCCTTCTCCGCAATAGTAAGAATTGGCCCGGATGGTATCCCGGCTTTCTACGATGCAGTTTTCGATATGGGTATTATCACCCAGATATACGTCGTTCAGAATAATAGAATTCTTGATAACGCAGTTATTTCCCACATATACTTTCTTAAACAGAACAGAATTCTCCACCTGCCCGTTGATGATACAGCCGCTGGATACCAGGCTGTTCTTTACCAGACATCCCGGATTATATTTTGCCGGCGGAAGATCGTCGATCTTGGAGTTAATTCCCGGATACTGACGGAAGAAATAATCTCTCACTTCCGGTTTCAGGAAATCCATATTGGTCTTGTAGTAAGCCTCAACGGTAGAGATGTTGTTCCAGTAATCCTGGATCTTATATCCATAGATCCTCTTCAGATTCTTATAGCGGATCAGGATATCTTTTACAAAATCATGTCTTCCTTCCTGTGCGCAGCGCTCGATCATCTCGATCAGCTGGCGGCGCCGGATCACATAGATTCCTGTGGAGATCGTATGATAATCGGACAACATCGGTTTCTCTTCGAATTCTTCGATCCGGTAGTCTTCATTCATACGAAGCACACCAAATCTGTCACATCCTCATTGGCATCCACATCCTTGCACACAATAGTCACATCGGCACGTTTTGCGATATGGTATTCCAGAACTTGTTATAATCCAGTTTATATACACAATCACCGGATGCGATGACCACATAGGGTTCATGCTTCTCTTCAGAAAATCCAGGTTCTGATAAATCGCATCTGCGGTTCCCTGATACCAGAAGCTGTTATCCGGAGTGATCGTCGGTGTAAACACAAACAAACCTCCCTGCTTTCTTCCGAAATTCCACCATTGGAAGAGCTCAGATGCTCATTCAACGATCTTGCGTTGTACTGTGTCAGGACTGCAACTTCGCAATATGAGAATTGGTCATATTACTCAGTGCAAAGTCGATGCTCCGATAGCTTCCCGCTACCGGCATCGCTGCGATGGCACGTCTGTTGGACAGTTCTCTCATCCTGTTGTTATTACCGCCTGCCAGAATAATTCCTAATGCTCTCATATTACTCACCGTCCTTCTTTACAATTGCTCCGCCGCTTACAAGCTCTCCGTCCGGATAATCCTCCACAGTGGTCTCACCGCTGATGGCTGTGTTCTTTCCAATCTTCACACCTGACGGAATAACAGAATTTTCTGCGATTGTAACAAGGCCAAATCCATAGACAGCCGGTTTCAGAACATTCGGAGCTTCCTCGCCCACACCTGTGGCAACATTTTCTCCGATATCCACACTCTCTGCGATAATGGACTTGTCAATCTGGCTTCCGGCGCCGATGCGTGTATGTTTCATAATAATGGAATCCCGCACCACAGCTCCCTTTTCAATCGTTACATCCGCACCGATGACGCAATTATGCACTTCACCATAAATCTCCGCACCTTCACCGATGATGCTTCTTTCAACAACGGATTCCCCGGATATGTACTGTGGACGGATGATATCACCTTTGGTATAGATTTTCCAGAATTCTTCATACAGGTTAAATTCCGGAATGATATCGATCAGTTCCATATTTGCTTCCCAATAAGACCCCAGTGTTCCTACGTCTTTCCAGTATCCGTTGAATTCATAGGCAAACAGTCTCTTTCCATTATCTCTGCAGTATGGCAGGATATGTTTACCGAAGTCACAGTTTGGCTGATCTTTCAGTGCCATCAGAGACTCTTTGAGTGTCTTCCAGGAGAAAATATAAATTCCCATAGATGCCAGATTACTTCTTGGATGTTCCGGTTTTTCTTCAAACTCGGTAATACGTCCCGCGCCGTCAGTGATCATAACACCGAAACGGCTTGCCTCTTCGATCGGCACCGGCATACAGGCAATGGTCACATCTGCCTTATTTGCCTTATGATAATCAAGCATCACTTCGTAATCCATCTTGTAAATATGGTCACCGGAGAGAATCAGAACGTAGTCCGGATTATAGGTCTCCATGTATGCCATATTCTGAAAAATTGCGTTTGCTGTTCCGGTATACCAGTCGCTGTTACCATTTTTTCGTAGGGGGGAAGCACGGTAACACCGCCCACATTCCGATCCAGATCCCACGGAATACCGATTCCGATATGGTATTCAGCCGCAGCGGCTGATACTGGGTCAGAACACCCACGGTATCAATGCCTGAATTAATACAGTTACTCAACGGAAAATCGATAATCCGATATTTTCCTCCAAATGCCACCGCCGGTTGGCAACTTTCTCGGTAAGTACGCCGAGTCGGCTTCCCTGGCCTCCGGCCAACAGCATTGCAATCATTTCTTTCTTGATCATGCAATCACCTCTTGTCATATATAGTAAAAAGATTATATCACACTTATCAGATTTAGTGAACATTTTTTACATATTTTTATCAAATCTTTTCGCGTTTTTATGACATTTATACAATGTTTCTTCTCCCTTTCGTCATTTTCTTCTATATCTATTGGTTTTTTTTCTCATCCTTAAAAAAATCTTTCCATTTTCCCCTTTTCCGTCTATAATAAATGTTGTTACAAAAATGTCTTTTGTACCCGACCTGATGCCTGCAAATCGCCCGCTGAAAGCAGCTTTCGCAATCTTTCCGACCCCGGGAAGCCGGCATCACAAATATGATACAAACGTCTGTAAGAAAGGGAGAACTCCTATGTATACCATTGATTTTACAAAACCTGTTCACATACATTTTATCGGCATCGGCGGTATCAGCATGAGCGGCCTTGCCGAGATTCTTTTAAAAGAGGGATTCACCGTATCCGGCTCTGATTCCAAAGAAAGTGCTCTGACGGATCATCTGACTGCGAACGGTGCACAGATTTTCTACGGACAGCGCGCATCCAATATTATTGACGGTATCGATCTGGTGGTTTACACTGCTGCGATCCATCCGGATAACCCGGAATATGCCTGCGCAAAAGAAAAAAATATTCCATGATGACCCGTGCCGATCTGCTGGGACAGATCATGAAAAATTACCAGATCCCCATCGCAGTATCCGGAACCCACGGAAAAACCACAACAACTTCCATGGCTTCTCATATTCTGCTGGAAGGTGGTTTTGATCCGACAATCTCTGTCGGCGGTATCCTGCCGGCCATCGGCGGTAATCTGCGTCTGGGACATTCCGGTACTTTCATTACCGAGGCCTGTGAATATACCAACAGCTTTTTAAGCTTTTCCCGAAATCAGTATCATCCTGAACATGGATGCCGATCATCTGGATTTCTTTAAGGATATTGACGATATCCGCCATTCCTTCCGGCTGTTTGCAGAAAAACTTCCGGCTGACGGTACCCTGATCATCAACAGTGATACTCCTCATTATGAGGATATCATCAGGGATCTGCCATGCGAAGTCATCACTTACGGACTGGAGCATGAAGCTGATTATACAGCAACCGATATTACATACGATACCTTCGGTCACCCGACCTTTACCTGTCTGCATCACGGTGAAATCACAGGAACCTTCTCCCTGAAGGTACCCGGTATCCACAACGTGTCCAACGCCCTTTCCGTGATCGCTCTGGGTGAAAAACTGGGCATGGACGATGCAACGATCCAGAAAGGTCTGATCAACTTCACCGGAACCGACCGCCGTTTTCAGTTCAAAGGAAACATCGGCGATATCACTGTGATCGATGACTACGCCCATCATCCGACAGAGATCAAAGCAACACTGACCTCTGCCAAAAACTATCCGCACAAAAAGACCTGGTGTATCTTCCAGCCCCATACCTACACCCGTACCAAAGCTCTGCTCCCGGAATTCGCCGAAGCACTGACTCTGGCAGACCATGTAGTACTGGCAAACATCTACGCCGCAAGAGAAACCGACACCCTCGGCATCTCTTCCGCCGACCTTCAAAAAAGGATCCAGGAACTGGGAACTCCCTGTGAATACTTCCCAACCTTCGATGAAATCGAAAACTACCTTCTGGAAAACTGCCAGCCCGGTGACCTCCTGATCACCATGGCGCCGGCGATGTCTACCAGATCGGCGAAAAACTCTTGGGCAAATAAACACCAAAAAAACCTTCTTTTACCCCATACAAAAATGGCAACCGAACCTAACATGTCCGGTTGCCATTTTTATATGTAAAAATTCCCCCTGATCCTTTCTCCTGCTCCGTACCCTGTAATTTTCTTCTTATGCTTTCCCTTCCATCCACAATCGGATTCAACCACCCCTCCCCACGTGAAAATCAGGATCCGAAAGCG
>ENA-OQER01001089-OQER01001089.1-human-gut-metagenome-genome-assembly--contig:-NODE-1089-length-13824-cov-2.005768_pt1 | contig 13824 bp, 18 predicted proteins | sample MGYA00242797_ERZ504639 | MGnify/ENA primary metagenome ERZ504639 (study PRJEB26092, sample SAMD00036306) | human gut metagenome | host: Homo sapiens | study: EMG produced TPA metagenomics assembly of...
ACTGCTGTTATACGCTCATATTTATAATTTATAGAAATAAAGATGTAATAATCAAAACATGCTGTTCTATAATCTTCTTCCGCCTCAATATGACGCCCCTTTTCCGCCAGCCAGCGCGGGCTATTTGGCAGGAAGACCACCAGAATAATCAGCAGGACTGCTGGTAAAGCAAGAACCCCCCAACATTGCGCGCCAGTTACCGCTATAACTGAACGCTGTATCGGATAAAAACGCCAGCACGATGCCGAGTGTGACCATCAACTGGTACATACTGATCATCTTACCGCGAACGTTTTCACTTGCCATTTCAGAAAGATACAGAGGAGCGGTGTAAGACGCGATCCCGACAGCAATGCCCAGCACCACACGAGCGGCGATTAACATCTCTACGCTGGTCGCAAAAGCGGACCCTATAGAACCGAGTACAAACAGGATGGCCCCCGCCATCAGGCTGTATTTACGACCCAGGCGGAACGACAGCCAACCATTAAACAGCGCACCAATTGCTGCGCCGAGCATCATGCTACTAACCACCCATTCCTGCAAACGACTGGTCAGCACAAAGTGATCGGTAATGAACGGCAACGCTCCGGCGATTACGCCGATATCAAGACCAAATAACAATCCTGCGACCGCAGCAGCTACCGAAACAAACATATTCATACGCCGCGTATCCCGCAAAGAACGTGGCGTTAAAGCAGATTCCGTATTGATAGTAACCATTTTTTCCTGCCAGCAGAGAGTAAGACATAGTGAAAAAATACGTGAACAACTCACGCAGGTGTCAGGTCGGAAACAGCATAAATATGGATTAAATTGCTACGACATGTCGTTATGTGATGGATATTCCAATTTTCAAATTAAGTTGAATTATTGATATTATTATTAACCACCTAATTTTACAGCAGATAAAATTCATAAAGTTCATTAATTGATATGGATTATTTCATAACCATGATATGGATTATGATGATCTACAGATATAAAAAACCTGCCATGCGGCAGGGTCATAAAAGTAAGAAGAATGAATTAACGCGCCAGCCAACCGCCATCCACGGCAATGGTATAACCATTCACATAATCTGAAGCGCTGGAGGCAAGGAACATACCGGCCCCATCAGGTCACTCGGCAGTCCCCAACGGCCAGCTGGAATGCGGTCGAGGATTTCCGCGCTACGTTGTTCATCTGCCCGTAGTTGTTGAGTATTGTTGGTCGCCATGTAACCCGGGGCTATCGCATTAACATTAATGTTGTGTTTAGCCATTCGTTCGCCATCAATCGCGTCACACCCATCACGCCGCTTTTTGATGCGGTATAAGAAGGCACACGGATCCCGCCCTGGAAGGAGAGCATTGACGCGATATTGATAATCTTGCCGCCATTGCCTTGCGCGATAAAGTGTTTCGCCGCTGCCTGAGACATGAAGAATACGCTCTTGATATTCAGGTTCATGACATCGTCCCAGTCTTTTTCGCTGAACTCGAGAGCGTCTTCGCGGCGAATCAATCCGGCGTTATTCACCAGGATATCAATATGACCAAACTCCGCTACCGCGCGATCCAGCAGTGCTGGAATACCATCAATCTTTCGCAGATCGGCGGTCAGGCTTAAAAAACGACGCCCCAGCGCCGTGACCTGCTTGATGGTTTCAGTCGGTTCAACGATGTTAATGCCAACAATGTCACAGCCCGCTTGCGCCAGCCCCAACGCCATCCCCTGGCCCAGCCCAGTATCACAGCCAGTGACGACCGCAACTTTACCTTCGAGAGAAAATGCACTTAAAATCATAACAATACCTTATTCGTTTATGCCCACAACTAGCGCAAATCTTTAACGGCCACATGGTCCATATCATCAAAGACCTGGTTTTCACCGACCATGCCCCAGATAAAGGTATAAGCTTTGGTTCCGACGCCGGAATGAATCGACCAGCTCGGGGAGATCACCGCCTGCTCGTTATGCATCACAATATGACGCGTTTCTTGCGGCTGCCCCATCATGTGGAAAACGCAGGCGTCATCATCCATATTGAAATAGAAATAAACTTCCATCCGGCGCTCGTGGGTGTGACACGGCATGGTGTTCCACAAGTTACCCGGAGCCAGCTCCGTCAGCCCCATACTCAATTGGCAGGTTTCCAGTACATCCGGGACAAAATATTTGTTAATCGTGCGACGGTTACTGGTGAGGTTATCGCCTAACGTGACTGGAGATACTTCGTCCGGTGTGACTTTTTTGGTGGGATACGTCGTATGCGCGGGTGCGCAATTGTAATAAAACTTCGCCGGAGTGCCGGTATCAATACTGGCAAAGACAACTTCTTTTGCACCTTTACCAACATACAGGGCGTCGCGGTGACCGATTTCATAGCATTGGCCATCGACAGTAATCGTACCGGCACCGCCAATATTGATAACACCTAACTCGCGACGTTCAAGGAAATAGCTTACGCCGAGTTGTTTACCAACTTCCCCGCCAACGGAAACCGTTTTAGTTATCGGCATAATGCCGCCAACAATAATTCGGTCAATGTGGCTGTAAACCATGGTGTACTCATCGGCGACAAATACCTTTTCAACCAAAAATTCATTGCGCAGCCCTTGGGTATCCAGCGTTTTTGCGTGCGCACTGTGGATGCTCTGTCTTACGTCCACATCAACCTCCGATAATCAGTGAAGCGTGAAAATAGAAAACGATAGTGAAACACTGTTTCGTTTTCTCTATAAAGGGATGATATGCCCATGGGCTAGGGTTTTCAATTAAAAATAAAACAATGTTTCATTTTTAAGTTAAGGATTAAAAAAAGTGCAGTGTCGATCACGAATATGTCATGAGAATGGAAAAATGAGGGAGCCCAGAAAATGTATGTCGACTTGCCAGCATCATTATTCAACAGATTAATGACGGCAGATATTTATCGGTAAGGAGGAAATGCAGAGCTATTCGTCACGTTCAATGGTCAATGCCACGCCCTGGCCCCCGCCGATACAAAGCGTTGCCAGTCCTTTGCGGGCATTACGTTTCACCATTTCATGAACCAGAGAAACCAGGATTCGGCAACCGGAAGCGCCTATCGGGTGACCAAGTGCGATCGCACCACCATTGACATTGACCCGACGCTCATCCCACTCAAGCATCTTGCCAACCGAAAGCGCCTGTGCAGCAAACGCTTCATTAGCCTCGATAAGATCGACATCAGCCAACTGCCAGCCTACACGCTCCAGGCAACGGCGGGTCGCATACACCGGCGCAATTCCCATCAATGCCGGATCTACACCAACGCTGGCAAATGCGCGAATGCGGGCCAGCACGGGTAAATTCAACGCTCGTGCTTTGGCTTCGCTCATCATCATTACCGCAGCTGCGCCATCGTTTATGGATGATGCATTACCCGCTGTCACAGAACCGAGACTATCAAATGAAGGATTTAAACGGGCTAAACCTTCTGCACTGGCGTCAGTGCGTGGCTGTTCATCGGTATCAACAACCAACGTCTGACCGTTACTTTGGGTCATTACCGGGACGATCTCATCTTTAAATCGTCCGGCGTCAATCGCCGCTCGCGCTTTTTGTTGCGAGCTAAGTGCGTAAGCATCCTGCAATTGACGGCTGATGCCATATTCGCGAGCCAGATTTTCGGCGGTGACACCAATATGATAATCATTGAAGGCATCCCATAACCCATCATGCACAAGACTGTCAACCAGCTGGCTATTGCCAAGCTGTGCACCGGTGCGGCTATCAGTCAGAACATGTGGTGCGCGGCTCATGTTTTCCTGGCCACCGGCGATGACAATATCAGCCTCGCCACACTGTATCGCCTGAGTAGCCAGATGCAGTGCTTTAAGTCCGGAACCGCAGACGTCATTAATCGTGATTGCAGAAACGCTATTAGGCAGACCACCTTTAATAGCCGATTGCCTTGCCGGATTCTGCCCTGCCCCTGCAGTCAACACCTGACCAAGAATTACTTCATCCACCGCATATGCAGGAACGCCGGTACGTTCTATTAACGCTTTCACGACCAGACTACCAAGTTCCACGGCGGAATGACCCGCTAACGCACCGCGAAAGCAGCCGATAGGTGTCCGTAACGCCCCGACAATCACAACGTCTTTCATCACAACCTCGCACCAATTAACAGTGCAATAGTAAATGATTGTTAATTACAGTTATCTTAATTGTTTAAAAAAAGTGATTTTTATCACAAAGGAAATATGCCTGAGCAGTAGTCAGAGTCATAACTGGCACGTAAGGTTTGCAACCACTAACCCACCAATAGAGGGTAGATAGGGCGTTAATCTCCCATACTTAACCTGGTTTATGGTAAATTGCCCTCCATTTTGTTTAATTTGTAGATGATACGTTCAGATAATGTCTAATATTTGGTCTAAAGAAGAAACTCTGTGGAGTTTCGCGCTCTACGGCACAGCCGTTGGTGCAGGCACGCTCTTCCTTCCTATTCAGTTAGGTTCGGCAGGGGCTGTGGTCCTGTTTATTACTGCTCTGGTCGCCTGGCCTTTAACATATTGGCCACATAAAGCCTTATGCCAGTTCATCCTCTCATCGAAAACATCAGCAGGTGAAGGGATAACGGGCGCAGTAACACACTACTATGGCAAGAAGATTGGTAATCTGATTACCACGCTGTACTTCATCGCCTTTTTTGTCGTCGTGTTGATATATGCAGTGGCAATTACCAACTCACTTACGGAACAGCTGGCAAAGCATATGGTTATTGATCTTCGCATCCGTATGTTGGTGAGTCTGGGTGTTGTATTAATCCTGAATCTCATTTTTCTGATGGGACGCCATGCAACCATTCGGGTAATGGGTTTTTTGGTATTCCCATTGATTGCCTATTTCTTATTTCTTTCCATTTACCTTGTCGGTAGTTGGCAACCTGATCTATTAACGACCCAGGTAGAGTTCAATCAGAATACCCTTCACCAGATATGGATATCGATTCCCGTGATGGTTTTCGCCTTTAGCCATACGCCCATTATTTCTACGTTTGCCATAGACAGACGTGAAAAATATGGCGAACACGCTATGGATAAATGCAAAAAATTATGAAGTCGCTTATCTCATCATCTGCATAAGTGTACTGTTCTTTGTCTTTAGCTGCCTGCTTTCTATTCCACCTTCGTATATTGAAGCGGCTAAAGAAGAAGGGGTCACCATTTTATCGGCGCTTTCTATGCTGCCGAACGCCCCAGCATGGCTGTCAATTTCCGGGATTATTGTCGCAGTAGTTGCGATGTCGAAATCATTCCTGGGTACGTACTTTGGCGTTATTGAAGGTGCCACGGAGGTCGTCAAAACAACACTACAGCAGGTTGGTGTAAAGAAAAGTCGTGCATTTAACCGCGCACTATCAATTATGTTGGTATCGCTGATCACCTTCATTGTTTGTTGCATTAACCCGAACGCGATTTCGATGATTTACGCGATCAGCGGCCCGCTCATTGCCATGATACTTTTCATCATGCCTACGTTGTCAACGTATCTGATCCCGGCGCTTAAACCCTGGCGTTCCATCGGAAATCTGATTACGCTGATCGTGGGTATCCTGTGCGTATCGGTAATGTTCTTTAGCTGATATCCATTGTGAATGTTCAAAATTGCTACAATTTTGAACCATTCCAGTTTTCATAATGTTCATTCGTTATTATTCCGCACTATCACTTCCCTCATCATATCCTAGTATTATCAGTTAGTTAAACACACAAAGAGATCTGAACATCTTAAATAAGACTATTTAAGATGCATAACTTAGATTCGCAAGATATCTTCTGGTCATTCAAAAACAATTTGCGATATAGATATTCTCATACCATGAGATAGTTATCTGAACCACCCTCAACCAGGTAAGATTAAATCAGTGAAACATAATCATATTTAATAACGAGAAATGCATTTTAAAATGTCTTAATCAGAATTATAGCAAATACAGATTAATCGCAATTTTTTCCAGCAAAATTACAAAATCATGGTGTATTGACATCATCAATCACCAATGAAATTATGCAATTATATACGGATAGGGAGGTTCTTAACATGGGGCTTTGTAGTCGTTATAAAAGTCTTACATGCAATAGTTGCTCAATGCATTGCCAAATAATGCCAGAAGAGTCACCGCGTTTGCAGTACTGCGCAAACTCGTGTTTTTGTATGTGGCCCGAAGAAGTTCATATTTTAATCGTGGTGTGGTAGAAGGTATCTTAACAAAAAACCACAATGCGAGATTAAGCGGATATATTTTTGTCGATTTTTCAGTAAGTTCTTTACGTCTATTCCTTGAAAAAGACTGGATTGACTATCTTGCAAGTACTGACATGGGGATTGTTTTAGTCAGCGACCGCAATATGCAATCGTTAGCTAATTACTGGCGAAAACACAACTCAGCAATATCTGCTGTCATATATAATGATGATGGTCTTGATGTTGCCAATGAAAAGATCAGACAACTATTTATTGGTCGTTATTTATCATTTACCAGAGGTAACACATTAACTCAGATGGAATTCACCATAATGGGTATATGGTTTCTGGTTATAATCCATATCAGATTGCTGAAGTTCTGGATATGGATATCCGTAGCATCTACGCGTACAAGCAACGAATCGAAAAGAGAATGGCTGGTAAAATAAACGAATTATTTATTCGTTCACATTCGGTCCAACATTGATACTCAACAATCTGCAAGAATCATACTCTGTTTATACGGGCATTTATGGAAATGCCCGTATTTTATAAATAGGCCGTCCCCTCAAGAGTAAACACATAGTATTTAAAACCATCACACGAAAAATTCAGAAGCATTACGAAATATGAACTTACAAACAATAGTGGCATAAATGTTAACCAATGTTAATTTACATAAGTTTTACGTTGCGACATTAAAGCCTCATTTCAATCATCATGATAAATATAAAATTAATATATATTTATGCCGTAAATACCAATATACTTAGCAAACTATGTGATTTCCATTTCGATTGATTTAGTGTTTATTGACGTATGTACTGGATTATTAACGATAATATCGAGTTCTGGCCTGAGCACCGAAAATTAATATCGGTACATAACGCCGATCTTAACGTCGTTCTGACAACGCCAGCCAGTCGTTGTTTATCACTTCTACTTGAAGCTTTTCCTGATGTGGTTGCACAACAAGATTTTTTCACCAGAGTCTGGGAAGAAGAAGGTATGCGTGTGCCTACTAACACGTTATATCAGAACATATCCATTATCAGACGCGGATTTCGCGCTGTTGGTGATACTACCCACTCGCTTATTGCAACCGTACCGAGAAGAGGATTCAAGATCCATAATGACATTAACATACAAAATCATGTAATAAACTCATCAACAGACGCACATACACACAATGCCCCACCTGCCATAAAAGTTAATGCGGGATACAAAGAGAGCATTGGTGGCGCAAAGAATTTCAATAACAAAATCCTCAAACATATAAAAAGTTATCTAATTATGTTGAGCGCATTTGTCATAGGCGCATATTCTGCATATTGGCTATGGAATAATAATCAACCGAAACCATTTTTCAAGGATTACAAGACTGTTGCGGAAATTAATGGCTGCCATTTTAATGTAACAGAAGATACAATTGATGGGTTGAAAGAGTTCGATAAATATAAAACACGGATACTGGATTCGGGGATTAACTGTAAAAAATATCCGTGGTTATACTTCCCTCTTGCAAAATCCTCACCGGGGATGATTGTTATGGCATGCAATAAAAACTATAACCAACATGAAGTGGCTGGCTGTTTAACCCTGTCTTACCGTGAGGTTAATCGTGATTGATTATAAAAAAAACTTATTATTTATTTTAGTTTTTATCAGTGGGTTTATTCTCTTCACTGTCTATTCTTACACTGCAGAAAAAATGATATATAACGAAACATGCACTGCAAATTGGGTAATTTTTAATGACCAGGGACGAGCAAATCTTACCATCGACTTATGTTTAACAAAAAAAAATAAAACAGGAACTGTTGCGTTGAGTGGAACCTGGCAACAAGGTAACAGAGAAAGTAAATCAATACGGCGAAATATTGAATACACATGGATTGAAAACTATGACACAGCCCATTTAACATCAAAGAAAGTTAATAAGTTTGAGATTATGGATCAAGTTGATGATGATAGACTTGTACAACTTATTCCTGATTTTTATGTCTTTCCAGAAAAAAGTGTAAGCTATAATATACTAAAGCAAGGTAAGCATGCTTTTATTTTGAGCATTGGTAACAGAGCAATAATGCATTGTGCAAGGTAAACTAAAATAGATAACAAAAAGATGGAACCTCGTTAATCATAAAACAATAAAATTAAATATTCTCGCAGTATATGGCAGTCTAAAGCATCAAAGTTTTGATCAACATCTTTCATTTTAGACATCTCCTTGCAATGTAAAATATCATGTATCAACAACATCTGGTGCAAATCCATGAGTCGAACTCGACATTCATCTTAGCTCGATTATTATTCCTTCGTACAGTCGATGTAAACAATACAGAAAGAGGATTATTAAGAACCAGTTTACTCAGTGAATCAATAGAGGAAAGGATTAACGTTTCTTTAAAAGAATTAATTTCATCATCTGTTAAACTAAACTCATCATTGACAGATCGTGAGATATAACTGTTTTTAACTTTACTCTTTACGTTGACTTTATTGACAGAATTAACATTCACATATCTTGAATTTAATGTCCATGATGTTGTTTGCGTGAGAACCTTCTCAGCATTAAGGAATTTTTTAACGGAATCCTTGGTTTCTTTTTCGAGTCCGAATTTACAATATCATGCATATAGACCATTTCATGAATCTGCGAAAACTCAATGTCCATTGTATACCTCACATTTTTACCGTGACTCGATGTTACTGTTCAATAATCACCTTCCATCAATACTAAAATTAATACCCCTAATGTGCCGATAACAAATATAGTCATTCTACGTAACGTCTCCATAAGGTGATATTTGACATTATCAGAAGCTGCGAATTCGGATTTTGCTCTAATCAAATGAGAGAAATGTAAAATGAAGCCACGAAATATTAATAATAGCCTATCACTGCAACCATTAGTTCCTGATCAGGAGAACAAAAATAAGAAAAATGAAGAGAAATCCGTTAATCCAGTTAAAATCACAATGGGGTCTGGTTTAAATTATATTGAACAAGAATCTCTTGGAGGAAAATATCTAATACATGATTTGTCAATAAAGATAGCGGATATTTCTGAAGAGATAATTCAGCAAGCAATATTATCTGCTATGAGCATATATAAATTTTCGATAACAGATGATTTAATGAGTATGGCTGTAAATGAACTCATAAAACTGACCAAAATAGAGAATAATGTAGACCTGAATAAATTCACTACTATATGCACAGACGTTCTAATCCCCCCTCTCACCAGACATAATAAAAGAAAAAAACAAACGACATTCTACCCTTCGCAAAAATCCCCTTTTTAATTTTCATTGAAAAAATGGCAATTGATACTATGAATCCAGGTCATACACATTAAGGCATTTATGTAATGTCGTAATTAAGACAACTAATAAGGTGAATATTAGTAAAACAACTAATGATGTTATTATTTTGTAGTGAACAGTACTTTTACCAATAATGAAAAATATACCATAAGCAATGCAAGCTTAAAACCAATAATTTAAAAAAGATAAATGTAAAAATATTAATGAGTCAATCAATAATAATTTAGCATCACGAGACACATCACAGAGGAATATTATGAGCACAGAAACAATTGAAATATTCAATAATAGTGATGAATGGGCAAATCAACTAAAAACACCTATTATCGAAAGGAGAAAATCTGGCATTACTACATGGTTTAACTCCTGATATCCTTGATAGAATATATGCATATGCATTCGACTACCATGAAAAGGGTAATGTAACGGACGCAGAAATTTATTATAAATTTTTGTGCATTTATGCGTTCGAAAATCATGAGTATCTAGAAGGTTTTGCATCAGTATGTCAGTCAAAAAGAAATATCAACAAGCATATGACCTTTACAAACTAAGTTACAATTACTTCCCGTATGATGACTATTCAGTTATTTATCGTATGGGTCAATGTCAGATTGGGGCTAAAAATATCGATAACGCAATGCAATGTTTCTATCACATTATTAACAATTGTGAGGATGATAGTGTTAAGAGTAAAGCGCAGGCATATATTGAACTCTTAAACGATAATTCAGAAGATAATGGCTAAGCATTACAATCATTTGGTTAAATTTGCTGGTTATAGTGCAGTTAACCACTATAACCAGCACCTCTTATGTTTTCTTAAATCAGCATCTTAAAACAGTTAAGAGCATACTATAAATCATTATTTTTCAATGCGTTAGAGAACAATCTACTTTATCAAAATTGAATAAGGCTATTTCAGATTACATCACTGAATTCCTAAGATAAATTAGTGAACACAACCATAGAATGTCGAATGTAATTTCCTGTAACGTTAATGACACATAAATATGAATAGCCATAATTTCTATTGCTTAAGCAGGATGCAAGAAACCAATTTTTTCATAGAGGTTAACTAATGGACTTAGAAAATAAATTCTCATATCATTTTCTTGAGGGATTAACGCTCACGGAAGATGGAATTCTTACTCAAGGAAATGAGCAAGTTTATATTCCACAGAAAGAGTTAGGTGTATTAATAGTATTACTTGAATCCGCTGGTCATGTTGTACTGAAAGATATGATCATCGAATCAGTATGGAAAAATATTATTGTTAGTGACGAGTCCCTGACAAGATGTATCTATTCTTTGCGCTGCATTTTTGAAAAAATTGGCTATGATCGTTGCATAGAAACAATCTACCGGAAAGGTTATCGTTTCAGCGGGCAGGTTTTCAAAACTAAAATTAATGAAGATAATACTTCAGACTATTCCATAGCTATATTCCCTTTCACTACTTCGTTGAATACACTGGATCCATTAATACTTAATCAGGAATTAGTGCAAATCATTTCAAATAAAAAAATCGATGGTCTCTATACCTATCCGATGGCTGCGACAAATTTTTGTAATGATCACATATCTCAAAATTCATTCTTGAGCAGATTCAAGCCAGATTATTTCGTTACAGGAAGAATAAACCAGAATAATGCAGTGAACACTTTATACATTGAGTTGATCGACGCTAAAAACCTTTTCCTCATCGCCAGTAATCATCTCCCTGTTGATGAACTACATAATACATCACAATTTATTATAGATATATCCTTCAAACGGTACATAAACCAGAACGATCTGTAAGATTAGCTAAGCAGGACCAAGGATATAAGAATCATTATTTATCAGATGAAATGTTAGCCGGAAAGAAAGAACTTTACGACTTCACCCCTGAAAGCATTTACAGGGCCATGACTATATTTGATAGATTACAAAATAAAAGTGATATACAGACGCTAAAAACAGAATGTTATTGCCTTCTAGCGGAATGCCATATGTCTTTGGCACTTCATGGAAAAAGTGAACTTGAACTTGCTGCTCAAAAAGCATTAGAGCTTCTAGATTATGTATCAGACATAACCACTGTCGATGGAAAAATTTTAGCTATTATGGGACTGATAACTGGTCTGTCTGGACAAGCAAAAGTATCTCATATCTTATTTGAACAGGCTAAGATACACTCAACTGATATACCTCTCTCTACTACTATAGGGCACTAGTCCACTTTCATAATGAAAAAAATTGAAGAGGCAAGGATTTGTATAGACAAATCACTACAACTCGAACCCAGAAGACGAAAAGCAGTTGTGATAAAAGAATGTGTAGATATGTATGTGCCTAACCCGCTCAAAAACAACATTAAACTCTACTAATAAAGAAACTGAGAGTGAAAGCCATCGAGTTATAATTGACAACATTTTGAAATTAAAGCAGCTGACGAGAATTTGTATGCGATAAATTTTTATTGACGCAATTTTATTATTTAGATGTATGCAACTTGTTATTTAAACAACAGAGATAAAAATATCTAAGATAATTCACCTTATTGCAAGATATTTAAAATGCTCTAGAGTTAAAAGTATGATGTAAAGACCATTGGCCTGGACAATTAAAAAAGGGAGCTTTATGACTAATCCAATCGGTATCAATAATTTATCTCAAAGTTCAAATATAGCGAATGCAACGGGTGATGAAGTCGTATCATTAGATAAACACATCAACACCAGTGCTACTGATACAGATCAAATACAAGCATTTATAGTTTCAACATGGATGGCGCCTTTTCAAAATGATATGTATTCAGAAGATAATCCTATCTCACCTTACTATAAAATTGAATGGTAGACGATTGACCAAATAAATCATAACGAGATACTTTTATAATAGTATCTCCTCCCTTTCATTCAATCCTCACACATGAAAAAATATGCGCTCACCAAAAGTTAAATTCTTAACCATCTTCACGTTTTGTATATTTATTACAAATGTCTTTCGCCAGCAACTCTTGCTCTAATGAAGCAGGAACAATGTTCAGAATCGAACCAAATTTAATTAAAGCTATCGCTCTTGTTGAAAGCAATCTAAAAAAGGATAGCATAGGCAAGAACAGAGATAAGAATAACAATATAAAGAGTTTAGATTATTGGTTAATGCAGATAAACCAGATGCATATTCCCCTGTTAAAAAAACGTGGAATAATAAAAGATGAACGAGATTTGTTAGATAACCCTTGTCTGAACATTAAAATAGGAACCGAGATTTTATATAACCATTTTTCACGTTGTGGAGTAACGTGGCAATGCCTGGGGACTTATAATGCGGGTTTTGCAATGGATAACCAAAAAAAGAGACAGCAATATGCCCCAAAATATATATTGTATATACCAGGCTTAATGAACTAGACAATCGTAAGGCTTCAGCAAAATGAGCCTAAAGCCTCTTTTTTTTATATAGTGCAAACACCCATACGTAAAGCTGTTTTGATCAACTCGATACCACTGTGAACATCTAATTTCTTCATGATATTGAGTCTATGAGTTTCGACTTTTTTTCTGCTTAACTGCAAGAAATTAGCGATTTCTTTGTTTGTTTTACCATCAGCTATGAGTTGTAATATTTCTGACTCACGATTTGTAAGTTGATTATCAGAGGAATACCTGGAAGATATTTTTTCACAATCCATATGTACACTATCAAAATAAGTGTAACCATTACTAATCGAATCAATAGCACGATTTAGTTTCGCCGGGTGACTGGTTTTCCATACGCATCCTTTCGCACCTGCTTCAAGCAATTTTATTGAATCAATATACGGCATCTTTGCTACAAATGTAATAATATGAGCATCTATCTTATGCGATTTAACCCATTTTACGAGTTCGGACCCCATCATTCCACCTGCAAATTCTCCTAAAATAAATATTTAGGCTGTAGATTTGTTACACTCCGCTATAGCTTTCTTCAGATCTTTATAGCCCCCAACAACCTTATATAAATCAGGATAATGTCCGAGAAATCCAATTATCCCATCAATCATAAACGGCTGCTGATCTGAAACTACAATTTTAATTTTTCCCATATATTCATCCTGAGTGTAAATGCTTTAACGCATTCATTTATAATCATCCCTTCCATTATTATTATAAGCAAAATCCAAAGAATACATTGATGAAATAATAATGAAATATAATTAAAAATAAAATTTTTTCGTAAAAAATACCACAGGCATTAAAAAATCATGAGATGATTAAAATATTACAATTAGATTATAATTCAAATCATTAAACTTG
>ENA-OQER01001090-OQER01001090.1-human-gut-metagenome-genome-assembly--contig:-NODE-1090-length-13822-cov-2.516028_pt1 | contig 13822 bp, 21 predicted proteins | sample MGYA00242797_ERZ504639 | MGnify/ENA primary metagenome ERZ504639 (study PRJEB26092, sample SAMD00036306) | human gut metagenome | host: Homo sapiens | study: EMG produced TPA metagenomics assembly of...
AGCCATCTTTCCACCGGTTCACCAGCATTTTTCCATTTTGATCTACATAATATTGCTGGCCATCACAGGTTACCCACCTGCCTTCTGTGCCATTCTTCCGTTATCATTGCCAAAATAATAGATTCCGTTAAACTTTTTTCCCTGAACTGTTTTGTTCATTTTATGAAAGACGACGCATGCAGATTCTTCCGGTTCCATAGAAATAATAATAACCACTTTTAAAATTACGCCCACCGAATCTTCTCTGTCTTATATAACGTACTGTTCCACGATCAGCCAGTTTTCCGTACGCTTCCACATAATAAATGCCTGCGATAATTTTTTTTGCCCCGCACGTTCTGTTCAGCTACGTTTACAAAGCCACGCTCTCCCTTTGAAATTCTTCCATTGGATCTGTGATGTGGTATTTATCAAAGCGGACACCAGAAACTGTCTTTTTATCGAAATAATACACGGATTGTTTTCTCAAAAGTTTTCCGTTTTTGTCAAACATATAAAATCCTGTTTTTAAAAACTCTGTCTTTGGAATTGACAAATAACGCAATCCGCTAAGTTTTCGCTTCTTTGAATCTTTCAGATACCAGTTTCCGCCGGATTTCTGAAGATAATTTCCACTGTTATCCCAAAATCGTACTGTTCTTTCAGCAGCCTCGACCTTTATCTCTGTACTTCTGATACCAATAATGCCTCCAAAAATCATTACTAATATCATCCAATATATACAAACTATTTTCTTTGCTTTCATACTTTAACAAGACCTGCCACAGACGATGACAGGTCTTTCTCCTTTATCTTTATTATCCTATTTTCACACAGATGTTCTGGATCAGGCGGTTGTATCCGCTTACCTTTTTCAGCCATTCCAGCGCTATGGACACGGCCAGTGAAGCCAGCAGAAGCGTCAGTGTATTGGTCAGAAAATATCCACTCACATACACAAAAGAATATTGTCTTATAAATGTATGTATCAGAAATATATTCATGGAATGTTTTCCGAGAAACAGTAAAATCTGTCGCACTCCCGGAATAACATTAATAAATTCGCAGCAAAATGCCATAAATACAATTGGATACACACCCCAGTGGATCTCACTGTATACCTTCAGCGGCAAAGTTCTGTAGGCTTTATACAAAATAAACACCGCAAGAAGTTCCAGAAGAAATTTGAAAACATGCTTCACTCCAACATTCCATATCCTAAACCATCGGTTAAACAAATCATACTTGGCTACACACATTCCCATGAGAAATACCGGTAAAAATGCATAAATACCTGTAATTCCCATAACCTCCATGGAAATTGTCCGCGGAAATGCCGCAACAGCCACAAGAATAAATACCAGATATTCTTCCTTTATCATAAACAGCGGCACGCAGATGATAAAAATGATCGCCGCGCTCATATACACCAGGTTCCGTTCAGAGTCGAAGTTCCGAAAAGTTTCGCCAGACCAAAAAATCCAGCACCATTGCGCTAACACCTTTGGCAATATTTCCGTTTCCGAAATATCTGGTCACGGCATAGCCGTTATAAAGCTGTAAGATCACAACAGAAAGCCCCCATATGATCCAGAACCCTCCCATTGTTTTTATCAGTCTTTTGGCTGTCCACTTACCAGGTGTGGAATTATTTTTTCTGTAACTGAGATACAGTCCGTATCCGGAAATAAATGCATAGATCGGTACACAGATCTTAAATGTTCTGCACAGATACATGATCCGATCTGCCGAAAACGGAGTGAAAACAACATTCAGTCCCTCAAATCTGTCTTGACTCAGATACATATGATGGAACAGCATCATAACAATGGCAATGCCTTTATCGCCTGAGAATTATATTTATCAAACTTTATTGCCTGCTTTCCTTCCAAAATCCAACCTCCATATTACCGATTCTCGATGATCCTCTCATACACACGTTTGGAACAGTTACGGTCATTAAATGCAAAGGTCTCATCCATTCGTTTCCGATATTCCTCTTTCATCTGACAGCTGTCTGCCATATATTCAATGATCCGTTCCACAGTTCCGTCCAGTGTATGTTCCACCTCTCCAAAGCCATCTCTCTCATAGTCAAAGTATCCCTCTGTGTAGGAATGCGCACCACTGAAAAAGCTGTCTCTGTCAAACTGGGAGTATACGATGGGTTTTCTCAGGTATGCAAAATCAAAGGCAACCGAAGAATAGTCCGTGATCATCAGATCTGTCTGGGCAAAAATGTCCTTGTAGGAATAAGACGAATCCATAAATTTTACCCGTGGATCATGGCGGAACATATGCAGGCCGTCAATGGTATTTGGGTGAGGCATGAAGCAGATGGTATATCCGTATTTCTCTGCCGCTCCCAGAAGTTTTTCGTTGTTGAGAAGATCATCATAAAAATGGAAGTATTCGCTTTCCTGAAATTCTTTTCCAAGCTGCCATACTCCTCTGGCATCGGTTCCTGAGGAAAGGCTCTTGCGCCAGGTAGGCATCACCGTCACATACTTGCGTTCATCATGGACCAGACGGTCATAACGTGGCATTCCCGTAAGCCAGATATTTCCGGATAAAAATAGTCATAGGTAAAGGCAGAATCATACTCCGGCTTTGTGCTGACGATAAATCCGAAAAGATTACGGTTGTATTTGTTCAGCCACTTGGACTGGTTGTCTTTGGTAACACCATGCTGCAGAAATACCAGCTTTTTGTCATAGATGATATCGCGGTACAGATACTCCAGCTTTCCAAAAGGATTGATCACCGGTTTGTTAGCCTGGGAGGACAGTGAAAATTCATTCAGCAGGAACAGAAGCTTATGCTTCCAGGAAAAAGGCTCCACAACCTTTCCAAGCTTCCTCATTTCCACATAATCCTGTGTATCCTTGTTGACTACAAAATAAGGCTCCACCGTAGGGTCCGGATTGGCGCAGAGATAGCGGAACATCACTTCGCCGTTGTCATCTCCGCGTGTTGTACGATCGGAGATCAGCCAGATCTGCTTTTTCTGCTTTGCTTCTGCATCTCGTAGAGCTTACGCACGAGAACTGCCTTTTTTCCGGCCTTTCCCTGAGAAAATATTGCTTTGGTGCGTTTTTTCTTCAGCTGTTTCTCTCTGCTCTGGCTGTATGGCTCTACAGTTACTTCATACTGATGGCCCAGAACTTTTGCATCTTCCTGACTCCTCTCCACGGATCATCCGGACTTTCGTTAAGATACAGAAGCTTATCCTCTATATGAAGGAAAAGCGGCAGCTTCTTTGTAAATGGCACATATTTTCCGTAGGAAATATTGTACATTTTATTTACATGTCCATCTGTGCCTGTACCCCAGCTGATAAACTCCCTGATCTCAGAAAGCGGAATGTCCACGATATACAGCTTCTCAACGGCACTTTCTTCCCTGCACCAGCCGGTTCTTCCCAGTGTATATTTCCATCTGGCTTCATAGGTGCTGCCACCAGTCATCATATATGCACGGTTTGTCCTGCTCACAGGCTCCACAATGGAAAATTCACAGTGCAGCTGGTCTTTTTCCGGCTGGAATATCTTGACATTAAGATTATCATATATGGGATTCAGGATCGTGTCCGCCTGATCCGGGAATTTTTTTCGGATATCCGGATAATATTTCCGGAGAAGATATACTTTGTTTGCCCTGCTGAGATGCTGATTGGACATCACGATCTCCGGAAACTCCATCTGTTTCAGGAGCTTTCGATGTCTTCCTCATATCTGCATTTTTTCTCTTCATCAAGCTCCTCGTTATCAAATATGATATCAGCCATTTTTGCGCTGTAATACAGCAGCACATAATCTGCATTTTTTTCATGAACAGGATTTTCTTTTCTTCTGCAGTCTGCGATCTTTCGGAAAAATTCCTGATAAAATACTTCCAGTTGCTTCGGATCCTGCAGCATATTCTTCCAGTCCTCCACCATGAGATGGTCCGCAAGGATCTGCACATAGATATCTTCCCCTGAATCACTCCCAGACTCCGGCAGCTTACAACGGACTGATATACCATAGTCATCACATCCAGATACCATATCTCCGGACGGATCTCGGATACCCATTTCACCTGATCTGCTGCAAATGTATAAGCGGCATACAACTGATGCAGAAGATATACATTGTTATCCAGCGTTGTTTTTTCGGTGAAACGGTCACAGTAGTTATTATGCTCCCGCACATGGATATTTCCTTTCCACGGATCTTGTTATGACAACATCTCTGTTGTCTTCCTCAAAGCAGCGTCTGACCTCTGCACTGGATTTTGGGGAAAACAGATTCCGGCTTTTGCAAAAACGACATAGTTTCCGGCTATCTTATCCTTCAGCTCTGCCACAAGATCCCCGCATTCCAGTCCGTCAATATATAAAAGATCCCTGTCATCCAGCATCTCCCGGAAACGGGAATCTTCCGGATTGAACGCTCCGTAGATCTTATCCAGCTCTTCGTCCTTGAGCTCTTTCTCCTTTTCTCCGGCTTCTTCCAACTCCCTCATGTCCCGTTCATCAGGGATATCCATATCTCCTGCTGTGCGTACTGCAAGGATCTGTACCGTTCCTTTAGGTGTGACCTCACGTACATTTTTAAAAGGTTCTGTAAAGCTTTGCGGTATCTTTTGCAAAAACAACTACTGAAATTCATACTCCCTGTTTCATATTGCTCCTTTTGTATCCTTACATTAAAATTTTTTCTCTTTCAGCCTTCTTTTCAGTTTGTCCGGTATTTGAGCATTGGCTATATATTCATAGATTCGTTTGCTATTGTCATTGTCCCTGTAGGGAAGAAGCTCATCTCTCCTTCCTGAAAATTCCGGTTTTTCACGGAATCCGTTCCTCACATATTCTCCGATAAGATCCACCAGCTGGTTCTGATCCCATGCCAGATCTCCGAAAACATCTTTTTTATAGTCCATATAGCTTCCCTGGACTTTCTCATAGGTTTCCAGATCAAAAGGATAAAATATCACCGGTTTTTCCTGATAGTAGACATCCCAGGAAACAGAAGAATAATCGGTGATCAGCATATGGCAGCTCATCAGAAGCTGATTCAGCGGCATGGTCCCAAATGGGATCAGACGGATATGCCTGTCTTCCACCTGAAAGCTCCGGATATGTTCCCGGAATTTCGGATGGATATAAAAATTCAGCGTGATATCCTCCTTTTCCAGAAGAGTCTTAAGCCTCTCATCCTGCAGAAATGCTTTATAACGCTGATAGTATTCACTTTTTTTGAACTGATCCTCGCTGATATCCTCCAGCCAGTTTCTCCATGTAGGCATCAGCAGGATCTCTTTATGAGTCGGATCTGACTTGTCCTCCAGCACATCCCACCTGGCTAGTCCGGTAATGATGATCTCTTCATTATCGTATCCGAAATAATCATGGATGATCTTCTGTTCATAACCTGAAGACACCACAAACAGTGCCATCTGATTGCCTCCGCCTTTATGGAAGGTCCTGTGGCATTGCTTGAAGCCCATCACTCCATGCTGGAGAAATACGATGTTCTTCCGTGCCTGATACAGAACCTTGTAGATGCTGTTGGGCGAATCCCAGATATAAAAATGCCGGATCGCATCAGTAGATATCAGATACCGGGCAGCGCTGAGATAGATCATGTACTTAAATGACATGAACTGGATCACATTGGCATCATACTCTTTTACGGCCTGATAATCCGGACATTTTTATCTATTACATAAAAAATCCGACTTCTGTCCTTCTCCGGTACATGCTCCATACAGTACCGAAAAAAATAGAGGCCGTTGTCCTGTGCCATTGTACAATATTTCTCGCAGATCAGCCATAATTTCTTGTGATCCCAGTAAGGTTTCAGGATAAAATAGCAGAATAATGCAAGAAATTCTTTTGCTATAAATGCATAGCTGTCATATTTCGGATCATATTTCCGGTATTGAATGGTAAACTGCCTTGCTCCGTTAACAAATGGATAAACCATATGCCCATCCCCGGTTCTGGTCCATCTTGGAAAAAGAATCAGCTTAAGTTTAAGTTTTGAACTTAAGCTCCCAGGATCGCATCCTCATAATTTCCTTTTCCTTCTTTATCCACAGATGCCACCACATCCCAGAATGCGGTTTCCATCGGATACTGATCTACATTGATCTGTGCATGATACACGATCGTATTTCCTTTTTTTGCTGTCTGCATTTCAAAAGGAAAGCTTGTATCCAGCACTGTATTTCGCTGTTTCAGCTTCAGGGAACGGATCCTTCCTCTGGATCCTTCCAGCTCAAAACTGATCTTTATGGTTCCTTTTGTCAGCGAAAATTTCCTGGTTTTACCTTGATCTCCGCCGGAGCCTCCATTAACTGCTGCAATTTTTCACCACCTGTTACATTTCTTTGATCGCTTTGTAATTTCTTTCACAGTTCTTTGTATCCCACAGATCAAAATATTTTCCGTGTCTTTCCAGATAGATTTCTTCATTGGCAAATCCCTGTCCATGCAGACGGATCAGCCAGTCCGTTACTTCCTGTTCCGTTACACATACCGGGCCGAAGCCATCTTTCCGAAAATCAAAATACCCGATCTGATGATGACTTTGCCGGAATTTTTCATTGTCAAACTGGTAGTAGACCAGTGGTTTTTTCATGTAGCAAATCCATGGCCACACTGGAAAATCAGTCACCAGCACTGCGGACTCTTTAAGGAGTGTCTGCACATCGTACTCAGGCCAGGACGCCACTGTGATATTCGGATGATCCACATGAAAATATTTCAGGAACCGATGCATTTCCCTGTGCGGATAAAAAATGATCTGAAGATCGTTCTCCTCAATATAGCGGATCAGTCTCTCATCCTTGAGAAGTGCATCCCAGTAACGGTAATAATCGGTTTCCATGAATTTCTGTGCTTCCAGCTCGTGATCAGCAGCTGATATCTCATTGCGGATATACATACGCCATGTCGGCATGATCAGGATCTGGTTCTTTTTATCTTCATATCATGAAGCTGGTCAAAACGGCATAGCCCCAGCTCCTGCACATAGCCTTCCGGATATCCGTACCGGTCATTGACATATTTCCACTCATCATAGGTACTGGTAACAAAAAGGCTCATTTTTGTATGCGGATAGTACAGAAAACTAAGATCTGCCGTGATGATCCCATGCTGCAGGAACGCCCGCTTGTTCCGCAGGATTCCGTAAACCTCCAGCACATAGCAGATGGCTGCGTTTGGTTTTCCCATTTTCTGGGAGCTGATATTTTTTGACGCAGCCAGATAGTATATCCAGTGGCGGAAGCTTCCATACTGGATCACCTGTCCCAGATCTTTTACCCGGGCATAATCCGGAGATTTTCTGTTGATGGCGTACACTGCATCTTCACTGGTATTTTCTCTCAGATATTTGTACAACCAGAATCCGTTATCCCGCATTCATTCTCCGTATCACAGAGAAGCCAGAGATCCCTGCGAAAAAGTCTGTAGACCATCGCAATGGGAAATGCCAGGATAAACTTAATAATGTGAAGCAGATCCCCAGGTTTTACTCGTTTCAGTTTTTCAAGAAATGTCTGTTCCATGTTTCCCTCTGTTTACAGGATCCCGGTTTATTCCTCTGACCAGTCTCCGTTATCATCCCAGACAATCTCTCCGTCTCCGCTGTCATCTGTACTGTTGTCAAGAGAATCGTCACCGCTACCGCTGCTGCTGCTGTCATCTACATAGTCGCCGCTATCATCACTGCTGTCATAGTTTCCATCATCACTGCTGTTGTCGTAGCTTCCGTCATCGCTGTTGTCATAGCTTCCGTCATCACTGTTGTCATAACTTCCATCATCACTGTTGTCATAGCTTCCATCGCTGTTGTCGGAAGAAGTATCTGTGATACCGGAAGAACTATCTGTCAGATCTGAAGCATCTGTGCTGTCTGCGGAATCACTGCTATCCGCCTCACTGTTGTCAGTTTCCACATTGCCAATAGTGCTCTTCTCACTCTTGTCACTGAGACTTGTATAGGTCAGGTATGCTTCTCCGTTATCGATCATCAGTTTGCCTTTTCCATATCGCTCAGCTGTACACTGTAGATCTCATAGGCATTTCCGTCTCCGTCTACGATCTTCATATCATAGATGGCATCCCTTGCAGAATCCGGGGTGTAATACATCTGCACCTGTTCCGCATCTTTGATGGTAGCTTCTGCAGGAACAAGATTTTTGCCCCATTCTTCTCCTCCTGCCGCGCGGAGATAGATCTCACGGATCTCTCCCTTCGTGCTGTTGGTAAGATAAACGAATTTTGCGGTACTTGTCTTTACACCGATCAGCTTCGGTGCAGGTGTAGATGTGGGAAGCGGTGTGGATGTAGCCGGTGCAGCCGTAGGTGCGGCTGTAGGAACCGGTGTTGGTGTCACCTCTGCTGTTTCCTTTGATGATTTTCCACATCCGGCCATACCAAGCGCCGTCACTGCTGTCAGTACGATCAAAAGCTTCTTATATTTCATAATGATTACCTCCAGATTGCAGTTTTATGCTAAAAATGTTTTTCCAACGAAGTATCCGAGCACCAGAATACCAAGGATGATCCTGTACCAGCCGAATACTTTAAAATCGTGTTTCTTGATATATCCCATCAGGAATTTGATGGCAAGAATAGATACCACAAAGGATACCACAACACCTACGATCAGGATGATCAGCTCTGTGGAGCTGAAGGCAAAACCGAATTTCACCAGTTTCAGAAGACTTGCTCCGAACATAACCGGAATTGCCAGGAAAAAGGTAAATTCTGCTGCAACCGTACGGGATGTTCCTGCAGGATACCTCCGATAATGGTAGAACCGGAACGGGATGTTCCCGGGATCACGGAAAGCACCTGAAAGCAGCCGATGATCAGCGCTGTCTTAAAGGAAAGCTCATCCAGTCTGGTGCAGGTTGGTCTGCGGCGTTTGTTGTAGTTCTCGATAACGATAAAAAGCACACCATAAACGATCAGCATGATGGCAACGACCACATAGTTATAAAATTTCTCTTCAATAATGTCATTAAAAGGAAGAGCGATGATGATCGTCGGCAGACATGCTACCAGGATCTTGAACCAGAGGATCCACTTATCCTTATCACAGTATTTTTCTACAAAGGTAAGGACAGTTCTGGGTACTGCCGACTGTTTACGCAGCGCCATCTGTGTTTTTTTCGGGATTTTTCTTATGTAAAAGGGCCACAGCTTGTTCCAGTACAGTACAACAACTGCCAGGATCGCGCCAAGCTGGATCACCACCAGGAAAAATTCCATAAATGCCTCGGATACATTCAGTTTGATGAACTCGTCCACAAGGATCATATGTCCGGTACTGCTGATCGGAAGCCACTCGGTGATTCCCTCCACAATACCGAGAAGGATAACCTTCAGTAATTCTATAAAAATCATGTTAACTCCTTTCCAAAAGCAAGATAAGGACAGGGCCGGTATGTGAACGACGGCCCCGTCCTTATCAGTATATTACATATTTGACAATTCGTAAACTTTTAATTTTTTATTTCGCAAAATTTACAATTTTTTATCGATTGTCGATGGTAGCGATATCTACCAGAGTCAGGTGGTTCAGGTCTGTATTCTCAAGACTTGTGACCAGAGCCTCTGCAGTATCAAGGCTTGTAAGCACATTGACACCTGTCTCGATGGCATTACGACGGATCACGAAACCATCTTTCTGATGCTCAACACCCTGTGGCGGTGTGTCGATAACAACATCGATCTTGTGGCCAAGGATCAGGTCCATCAGGTTCGGAGAAGGCTGCTCCAACTTGTTGGTACGTGTTACCTTGATTCCGTTCTCAGTCAGTATGCTTGCAGTACCTCGTGTTGCAAAGATACGATAGCCCTGAGCCTCGAAACGTTTTGCGATCGGAATGATATCCTTTTTATCCTCATCTTTTACAGTGATGATCATCTGTTTGTGTTTCGGAAGGCGGATTCCTGCTCCGATGAATGCTTTGTAAAGAGCCTCATTGAAGGTCTTTGCAATACCAAGGCACTCACCGGTGGATTTCATCTCAGGTCCAAGCTGATATCTGCGCCTCTGATCTTCTCGAAGGAGAATACAGGCATCTTGATTGCGAAATACTCTGCCTCTTTCTGAAGTCCCGGTGTGTAGCCAAGCTCTTTAATCTTGTGTCCAAGGATGACTCTTGTTGCAAGAGGAACGATCGGGATTCCTGTTACCTTGCTGATATACGGTACTGTACGGCTGGAACGTGGGTTAACCTCGATAACATATACATCCTCGCTACAACGATAAACTGGATATTGATCATACCGATCACATGAAGTGCCTGTGCAAGACGACGTGTGTACTCGGCAATGGTATCTTTTGCTTTCTGGCTGATGGTCTGTGCCGGATATACGGAAATACTGTCTCCGGAGTGGATACCTGCACGCTCGATGTGCTCCATGATTCCAGGGATCAGGATGTCCTCACCGTCGCATACCGCATCGACCTCGATCTCTTTACCCATGAGATATTTATCAACAAGGATCGGATGCTCCTGTGCGATCTGGTTGATGATTCCGATGTACTCTTCCACATCCTCATCGCTGACAGCGATACGCATTCCCTGTCCTCCAAGTACATAGGACGGGCGGACAAGTACCGGATAACCCAGCTCATTGGCAGCTTTTTTCGCCTCTTCTGCTGTGAATACGGTATGTCCCTTCGGTCTCGGGATCTCACATTTCTCAAGGATAGCATCAAAGAGCTCTCTGTCCTCTGCAGCATCTACGTTCTCAGCAGATGTTCCGAGGATCTTAACGCCCATCTTGATCAGTGCCTCTGTAAGCTTGATGGCTGTCTGTCCACCGAACTGAACAACGGCTCCGTCCGGTTTCTCGATATTTACAACATTCTCAACATCTTCCGGTGTCAGCGGCTCAAAATACAGCTTATCTGCAATATCGAAGTCTGTACTTACTGTCTCCGGGTTATTGTTGATGATGATCGTCTCATATCCTTCTTTCGCAAATGCCCATGTACAATGTACGGAGCAGAAGTCGAACTCGATACCCTGACCGATACGGATCGGGCCGGAACCAAGTACCAGGATCTTTTTCTTATCTTTTGTTTCTACAGCTTCATTCTCTGTCTGCTCATCGCCGTATACAGAATAATAGTATGGTGTCTCTGCCGCAAACTCTGCTGCACAGGTATCAACCATCTTGTATGCTGCACGGATACCGTACTCTTTACGCAAGTCTTTGATCTCAGCTTCTGTCTTTCCTGTCAGGTCTGCGATGTATGTAGTCCGGGAACTCCAGACGTTTTTGCTTCAAGAAGAAGGTCTTTGTCCAGCTTCTGAGTCTTCAGAGCCTGCTCCATCTCAACAAGGATAGCCAGCTTATCAATGAACCAGATGTCGATCTTTGTGATATCATGAAGCTTCTCCTGGGAAACATTTCGTCTCAGAGCTTCTGCGATCTTCCAGATACGGCGGTCATCCACAATGTTCAGCTCGTCCATCAGTTCTTCATCAGAAAGATGTGAGAATCATAGGACATCAGACTGTCTACATGCTGCTCCAGGGAACGGATAGCCTTCATCAAAGCACCCTCAAAGTTATGGCAGATACTCATAACCTCACCGGTAGCCTTCATCTGTGTAGTCAGTGTACGTTTTGCTGTGATGAATTTATCAAATGGCAGACGCGGAATCTTAACGACACAGTAATCCAGCATCGGCTCGAAGCTTGCGTATGTTTTGCCTGTGATGGCATTCGGAATCTCATCCAGTGTGTAGCCCAGTGCGATCTTGGCTGCAACCTTGGCGATCGGATAACCGGTAGCTTACTTGCAAGTGCGGAGGAACGGCTTACACGAGGGTTAACCTCGATAACGCAGTATTCAAAGCTCTCCGGATGAAGAGCGTACTGTACGTTACATCCACCTGTGATGCCAAGCTCTGTAATAATGTTAAGAGCAGATGTGCGGAGCATCTGGTACTCTTTATCTCCTAAGGTCTGGGAAGGAGCAACTACGATGGAGTCACCGGTATGGACACCAACCGGGTCAATGTTCTCCATGTTGCAGACTGTGATGCAGTTTCCTGCGCTGTCTCGCATTACCTCGTACTCGATCTCTTTCCATCCGGCGATACATCTCTCTACAAGAACCTCGCCTACACGAGAAAGACGAAGACCATTCTCAAGGATCTCACGAAGCTCCGGCTCATTATGCGCGATACCGCCGCCGCTTCCGCCAAGTGTATATGCAGGACGGAGAACAACCGGATAACCGATAGTCTGAGTAAACGCAACACCGTCTTCTACAGTTGTTACGACCTTGGATGCTGCAACCGGCTCGCCGATCTTTTCCATTGTATCCTTAAATTCCTGACGGTCCTCAGCTTTACGGATCGTTGCTGCTGTAGTACCGATGAGACGTACATTGTGCTCTTTCAGGAATCCTTTCTCCTCAAGCTCCATGGCAAGGTTCAAACCAGCCTGGCCGCCCAGTGTAGGAAGTACACTGTCCGGTTTCTCTTTGAGGATCAGCTGCTCTACGACTTCAACAGTCAGCGGCTCGATATAAACTCTGTCTGCAATGTCTTTATCTGTCATGATGGTAGCAGGATTGGAGTTTAAAAGTACAACCTCCATGCCCTCTTCCTTCAGGGAGCGGCATGCCTGGGTTCCTGCATAGTCAAACTCTGCTGCCTGGCCGATTATGATCGGACCTGAGCCGATTACAAGTACTTTTTTATGTCCTTATTCCTTGGCATTATTTCTCTCCTCCCATCATCTTCATGAATCTGTCAAAAAGGTAACTGGAATCCTGTGGTCCCGGGCATGCTTCCGGATGGAACTGTACAGTAAAGATATTCTTTCCATTGTATGCCATACCCTCGTTTGTTCCGTCGTTGACATTTACAAATGCAGGATGTGCAATATTTTTCTCCTCAAGGCCCTCTGCGTCTACAACGTAACCATGGTTCTGGGAGGAAATATAAACTCTTCCTGTCTCAAGGTCTTTAACCGGATGATTTCCGCCTCTGTGACCGTATTTCATCTTATGGGTATCTCCGCCCGTTGCAAGAGCCATAAGCTGATGTCCCAGGCAGATTGCAAAGATCGGTACATCGGAGTCATAGAGTTTTTTGATTTCTTTAATAATAGAAGTACATTCCTTCGGATCTCCAGGGCCGTTGCTGAGCATGATGCGTCCGGATTGTCTCCAAGGATCTCTTCTGCGGATGTCAGAGCCGGATAAATAGTAACCTGGCATCCTCTCTCATTCAGTGAGCGTGCAATGTTTTTCTTGGCGCCCAGATCAAGAAGGGCAACCTTCGGTCCGTTCCCCTTAAGCACTTCCTTTTCGCGGCAGGAAACCTTCTCTACCACTTTTCCTGTTGTATATGCTTTTAATCTGGGGATGATTGTATCCAGGTCATAGTTCTCATCAACTGTGATCATTCCGTTCATGGTTCCCTTCTCACGAAGGATCTTAGTCAGTGCTCTGGTATCAATTCCTGCGATTCCCGGAATGTCGTTTTTGCTCAGAAAATGCTGAATGGTGTCTACGCTTCTGAAGTTGCTGGGAACTCGTGATAATTCGCGTACGATAAATCCGTCAATCCACGGCTTCCTTGATTCCTGGTCATCATAACAGATTCCGTAGTTTCCGATCAGCGGATATGTCATACACACCGCCTGTCCTGCGTAAGAAGGATCTGTCATTACTTCCAGATAACCGGTCATGGAAGTGTTAAAGACAATTTCAATACCTTTAACACCGGCAAAAATATCAGACTGGCGACGTACGCCTCAAGATGCATAGAAAATGAGATCCTGATGTATCTTCGCAGAAACAGCAAGACCA
>ENA-OQER01001091-OQER01001091.1-human-gut-metagenome-genome-assembly--contig:-NODE-1091-length-13807-cov-2.262573_pt1 | contig 13807 bp, 22 predicted proteins | sample MGYA00242797_ERZ504639 | MGnify/ENA primary metagenome ERZ504639 (study PRJEB26092, sample SAMD00036306) | human gut metagenome | host: Homo sapiens | study: EMG produced TPA metagenomics assembly of...
CCTTCTCATCCTTTGCCTTTTCAGCACTGTCGATGATATTTAAAAACTCATCTACTGAGCCGGCATTGATAAGAGAATTTGTAAACTGCTCGTCCATCAGCATAACAGAGAGCTTGCTGAGCACCTGGTTATCTCCTTCCGCATGGCTGTGTGTATGGCTGTGAGTCACACCGTCCTCATGGGTGTGCTCATGTGTATGTTCATGGCTGTCTGCATGTCCATGCTGAACAAGATTGCCATTCTCATCTTTGATTAAATGCATAAATACCCCTTTCCTGTATCCGCCGGGCGGACACTCTCATGACAAGAATTTATCAATTAAATTTATTATACATCTTTTCACTGTTATTATCAAGAAAATAATTATAAAATATAGCCAAAATTATATGCTGTTTTTCCTATTTTTCCAAAAACTTTGACAGTAAATTAACTCGATTGTTTCATTTTTAACGAAGTTAGTCTTTTCAAACCACAACTTATTACCCAGTCTGCGCGTCTGTCCAACTCTAAGCTTTATCACTTTTGTAATATAATTGATGTGATTCTTTCATATTTTTGTGCTATAATAGCAAAAGCATGGAAAGCAGAACATACAAGGAGGAATTATTTTGAAAGAAACTGTTTTTCTGAACAACGACAGAGAAATGCCTCTTCTGGGGCTTGGCGTATACAAGTTGCCCGATGACGTACAGGCCGAAGCAGCAGTCACTTCTGCTATTTCCGCCGGCTACCGCATGATCGATACCGCTTCTGTTTATAAAAATGAAGAAAGCGTTGGACGTGCCATTGCCAAATGCGGAGTTCCCAGAAAGGATCTTTTCATCACCAGCAAGATCTGGAACAATGCGCAGCGTCTCGGCGATGTCCAGGGAGCTTTTTCCCGTAGTCTCGACCGTCTGAAAGTCAGTTATGTAGATCTCTATCTGATACACTGGCCGGTTCCCGGCTGCTATTTGAGCACCTGGAAAGAGCTGGAATCCATTCTGGAATCTGGACGTGCTTTAAGTATCGGCGTCAGTAATTTTGATATCCGGCATCTGGAAGAGCTTCGTAAGATATCCGGGGTTATTCCTGCTGTAAACCAGATCGAGTGCCATCCTTTGTGTTACCCTGCTGAACTGATCGAATACTGCAAGGCTTTCGGTATTCAGGTACAGGCTTATGCTCCTCTGGCAAGAGGTGCATATTTTGATAATGATGTAATGTGTGTTCTGGGGACCAAATATGCCAGGACTCCTGCACAGATCGGGCTTCGCTGGGCAATACAGAAGGGAATTTCTGTCATTCCGAAATCCATCAACCCGGAACGAATCCGCAGCAATGGAAACATCTTTGACTTCAACATCGAGGATGAAGATATGGCGATCATCGATACACTGAACGAAGATCTGCATACTTCTCATGTTCCGGAAGATCTCCGTGATATTCAGTTTTAATTTCCCATAATAATGCAAAAAAGATATCTGTCAGAGCATAAGTGATCTTCTGGCAGATATCTTTTTATTTTTTCTTTTCAGTTGATACGGCGATCCTGTTATTCCCAGCTTAGCATTTCACATATCTGAAACCCGGAAATATTTAACTGATCCGCTCACGCATTTCCCCACGGGAGCATGGGCGTTTCCACTTTTTTATCACGCAGCATCAGGTCCATTACTGCTTCCGCTGCTGATTTTCCTTCAAACAGTACGCGGTTCACTTCCGTTATGATAGGCATCTCCACCTCATATTTCTCCGCAAGCTCTCTTGCAGCTCTTGCAGAATAAACGCCTTCCACAACCATCTGCACTTCTTTCATAGCTTCTTCCATCGTATATCCCTGGCCGATCAGATATCCGGCCTTTCGATTACGGCTATGCTTACTTGCACAAGTCACGATCAGGTCGCCGATCCCGGACAGGCCGTAAAAGGTTTCCATCTGCGCCCCCATTTTTTTACCAAGTCTTCCTATTTCCGTGATTCCCCTGGTGATCAGTGCCGCCTTGGTATCATCTCCATATCCAAGGCGTCGGCAGTACCTGCTGCCAGTGCGATCACATTTTTCAGTGCTCCGCCAAGTTCCACCCCAAGGATATCCGGTGTTGTATACACGCGGAACACAGGGCTCATAAAATGCTCTGAAGGTATTCCGCAGTTTCCTGTGTATGTGCGCTGATCACACAGGTTGTAGGAAGTCCGCGTCCTACTTCTTCCGCATGGCTTGGACCGGAAAGTACAGCTACATTACCCTGCGGGATTTCTTCTTCGATCACCTCGCTGAGTGTTTTCAGTGTCTTTTCCTCAATACCTTTTGCAACATTGACGATCTTCTGGTCCCTGCATACAAACGATGCCATCTTGTGTGCAGTACTCCGGATATACGGGGAAGCTACTGCCAGAACTGTTACATCCACATCCTTAAGCGCACGCTCCAGATCTGTCAGGACATCGATTTCATCCGGAAGCCGCACCCCCGGAAGCCTGTCAGGATTTTCTCTTTTTCCCGGAGTTTCCGGGCATTCTCCGGTCTTGCCGACCAAAGAAGGACTTCATGGCCATTATTATGCAACAGGAGTGCCAGGGCTAATCCCCAGCTCCCCGAACCCAGTACGCTGATTTTTGCCATAAATCTTACCTCTTATTTTTTATTCTTACTGCTTAAAAACACCTTATTCTCTGTTCCATGAAACAGTCTTACAATGTTTGCCCTGTGTCTGTAAAAACGCCATTGCTGTAAGAACTGCCATCACGATATAAAGCTCAACAGTATGCGCCTGATCCATCCCATATTTTCCCATATGTCCAAAAACTAGGACCAGGATAAAAGCCACCGCATATGCACTGAGAGAGCAAAGCGATACATAATGAGTTGTAAAGAACAGTGCAAAAAAGACAACTGCACATACAATAAATATCCGCCAGTCAAAAGCAATGATCATGCCTACAGAAGCAGCAATTCCCTTTCCACCGCGAAATTCCATAGAAATCGGAAAATTGTGGCCGAGGATACATCCCAATGCTGCATAAAGGGTAAGAAGCGGAAGGAGACCATTCATGGAATTTCCATAAACCATTCTCACGATCACAATAGCCAGTACACACTTCAGGCAGTCTCCCAGCAGGGTGATCGCTCCCGCTTTCTTTCCAAAGGTCCGGAAGGCATTCGTAGTACCCGCATTCCCGCTGCCATGATCTCTGATATCTGTCTTGTGGACTTTTCCAATAATATAGCCTGTCTGAAAAAGCCCGCATACATAACCGATAACAAGACAAATAATACGTTCCATACTTTTATTCCTTTTCCCCGCGCTCGCGGATGATAAATTTCAGGGAAGTTCCAGAAAATCCAAAAGCATCCCTGATCTTGTTCTCCAGATATCTTACATAGGAAAAATGCATCAGTTCCTTGTCATTGACAAAGATAACAAATGTCGGCGGTTTTACCGCAACCTGTGTCATATAGAAGATCTTCAGTCTTCTTCCTCTGTCAGACGGCGGCTGCTGAAGAGCGACTGCCTCAGAAAGGATCTCATTAAGAACACCTGTCTGGATACGAAGTGTCTGATTTTCGATAACTGTATCGATATTTTCGAAAAGCTTTGGAAGTCTCTGACCTGTTTTTGCAGAGATAAAGATGATCTGTGCATATGGCATAAAGGAAAGGATCTGACGGATCTTTTCCGTATGCTTGTAGATGGTCTTGTCATTTTTCTCAATGGCATCCCATTTATTTACCGCTACGATGATACCCTTTCCTCTGTCATGAGCGATTCCCGCGATCTTAGCATCCTGCTCGGTAACGCCCTCGGAGGCATCGATCACAACTACAACCACATCTGCACGCTCTACAGCTGTCACAGTACGGATAACACTATAGCGCTCGATCTCTTCTTTTACCTTACCCTTGCGTCGAAGTCCTGCAGTATCGATAAAAATATAATCTTTTTTGTTCCAGGTAACCTTTGTGTCTATAGCATCACGTGTGGTTCCTGCAATATTGGATACGATCACACGCTCCTCTCCAAGAAGCTTGTTGATCAGAGAAGATTTTCCCACGTTCGGCTTTCCTACAATGGCGATCTTCGGAATATCATCCTGATCTTCCTCTTCACTCTTATCCGGGAACTCTTTGATCACCTCATCCAGCATATCTCCAAGGCCTTGTCTGTTAGCTGCGGAAATCGGGATCGGTTCTCCGATTCCAAGATTGTAAAACTCATATACGTCCATCATATATTTCTGGTGGCTGTCTACCTTGTTAACTACAAGACGTACCGGCTTGCCGCTGCGGCGGAGCATATCTGCCACCTTGGCATCGGAATCCACAAGACCCTGGCGAACATCTGTGATAAAATGATCACGTCTGCCGTATCAATGGCGATCTGTGCCTGCTCTCTCATTCTGGAGAGGATGATATCGCTGCTGTCCGGCTCGATTCCGCCTGTATCGATCAGAGTAAATGTCCTGTCAAGCCATGTGACATCTGCATAAATCCTGTCACGGGTTACTCCTGGTGTATCCTTTACTATGGAAATATTGTCACCTGCCAGAGCGTTAAACAGAGTGGATTTGCCTACATTAGGCCTTCCCACTATCGCTACTACTGGTTTGCTCATAAATCTGTCTCCTTCTTGTTTGTTTATGTTCCGGAGGGTAGATCACGCTTCCACCAGATCACGTCCTCCTGTGTCTACGATTACAATTTCTGTGTTCAGTGCTTCCGAAAGTTCTTCCAGCGTCATGTCATCCAGAAAAATCTCCTCATCACCTTTCAGCATGCTGCATGGGATCAGAAGCTTCTCTCCAAGGTCAAGACCGGAAAGCTGCTCTTTCAGATCCTGCCCTGTGATCAAACCGGACACTGTGATCTTTTCACCGAAAAAACGATTCTCGATGGTTGTGACCGAAATCTGCACATTGGGATATTTCTTCTGGATCTCTTTTATATAGCGTGCGATAAAAGGCGCTGCCAGTTTTCCTGTGGCGATCCTGCCTGTCACCTTACGGTCGTCACCAGAAAGCCCCTCCAGCGTTTCTTTTACTTCCGTTTCCAGAAGTCTGAGCATTCCCACGCCATTCTCAAGCTGCAGATATCCATCATATTCATCCTCACAGGGAAGCTCCCTGTCTGCCAGAATATACCATTCATCTGAAGCATGGATAAAATGGATCCCGTATTTCTCCATCATGATCTTCTGCCAGCGTTCGATCTGCCCCAGGACTTTTTCAGCATCTTCCTTATTAAAAGGCTCCAGAGGATAGAGACCTTCTCTGTATTTGGTAAGTCCTACCGGTACAACAGAAACGCTCTGAAGGACCGGCGCATAAGCAGAAAGCTTTTCAAGGCTGTATTCCAGCTCGTCTCCGTCATTGACACCCTTACACAGTACGATCTGTCCATTCATGGTGATTCCTGCATTGTACAGCATATCCACCTTATCCAGAGCCTTTCCTGCAAAACGGTTATGCAGCATTTTACACCGGAGTTCCGGATTCATTGCCTGGAACGAAATGTTGATCGGTTCCAGATGATAGCGGATCACACGCTCAATATCCTTCTCGCTCATATTGGTAAGCGTAACATAATTTCCCTGAAGAAAGGAAAGCCTGGAATCATCATCCTTAAAATACAGCGTCTCACGCATACCTGGAGGCATCTGGTCAATAAAACAGAACATACACTTATTTGAACAGGAGCGATAGTCATCCATCAGTCCTCCGTTCTCAAATTCTATTCCAAGGTCTTCCTCATATTCCTTCTCTACTTCCAGCTCCCACTCTTCGCCATCAGGCTTCTCTACCAGAAGCACCACGAGCTCTTCATTCATGAGATACCGGTAATCGAAGACATCTTCCACAGGCTGTCCGTTTACAGACACAAGTCTGTCTCCCGGCTCCAGCCCCAGCTCCTCGGCAATACTGTCGGGCAGCACCCTGGAAATCATATGTTTTCTTAATTTCATCATTATCTCCCTTTTCTATCCCGTATATAATAACAACTTTGCTCTTAAAAATCAACACTTTGAGAAAACACCTTGACTGACACGTGGGTCTGATGTTATAAATAGACTGAGAATTTTTAATGACATACACTTAGGAGGAATATTATGCCAAACATAGAATTGCTGGAAAAGTCTATGCCTGTTGCCCCGATCCGAATCGCCGCACTTGCCGGATGCCGCGAACTGGCCGAGGAGGTTGACAAAAAGCTGGTTAAATTCCGTAAAGAACTTGTAGCCGCCAAGAAATCCACCATCATCACAGGGATATGCAGAAAAATCTTTCCTTGTAGACTGCGAATGCCCACGTTTCGGAACCGGTGAGGGTAAGGGTTACATCAAGGAATCTGTCCGCGGAACAGACCTTTATATCATGGTAGATGTGACCAATTACAGTCTTACTTACAGCGTATGCGGTCATGAGAACCACATGTCTCCGGATGACCATTACCAGGATCTGAAGAGAATCATCTCCGCAGCCACCGGTAAAGCACACCGCATCAACGTTATCATGCCATTCCTTTACGAGGGACGTCAGCACAGACGCACCAAGAGAGAATCTCTTGACTGTGCACTTGCACTTCGCGAGTTAAGTGCCATGGGTGTTTCCAACATCATTACTTTTGATGCTCATGACCCACGTGTACAGAACTCTATTCCGCTGAAGGGCTTTGATAACTTTTTCCCCACATACCAGTTCCTGAAAGCACTGGTCAAAAATGTCCCTGATTTCAAGCTTGACAATGATCATCTCATGATCATCAGCGGATGAAGGTGCCATGTCCCGTGCTGTATACTTTTCCAATATCCTTGGAGTCGATATGGGTATGTTCTACAAACGCCGTGATTACTCCACCGTTGTCAACGGAAAGAACCCGATCGTTGCTCACGAATTCCTCGGAGATTCCGTAGAGGGCAAAGATGTTGTCATCATCGACGATATGATCTCTTCCGGAGAAAGCATGCTGGATGTTGCCCGTCAGCTTAAAGAGCGTAAAGCCGGACGTGTATTCGTCTGCACAACCTACGGTCTGTTTACAGATGGCGTAGCCAAATTTGATGAATATTACGAAAAAGGCTGGCTGGACAGAGTCATCACAACCAACCTTAACTATCGTATTCCTGAGCTTCTTGACCGTCCATACTATATCGAAGCAAACATGAGCAAATATCTTGCAAGTATCATCGATATCATCAATCATGATGTATCTGTCGAGAAGGTTCGTTCCAGCAACGAAAAGATCATGGATCTCATGAAAAAAGTCAACGAACAGTAATAAATGCTCCCAGGTTTCCACGTTTCCCGTGAGAAGCCCTGTGTGAGTAAAGAAAGAGCGGATTACAGCAGGTGCAGATGCCCGGCATTGAGATCCGCTCTTCTTTTATGCCTGCATCCAGAAAGATCCTTCGGTTCGCCTCCCACAGATTCAGCTGGTATTTCCCATCTGGTTTTCTGTAAAAAAGCACATCCCAGTATTTTTCTTCAAACGCCTCTCTAAACTGATTGATCACATCTTCACTGACTTCATAGCAATCCTGACAGATAGAAGGACCAATGGCTGCATAAAGCTCTGAAGGATCTGTCTGAAATTCCTCAGTCATCTTCTCCACCGTCACTTTTCCGATCTTTCCTACAGTACCTCTCCAGCCGGAATGAGATAATCCCACAGCTCTATGTACCGGATCTATAAAAAAAGTGGTACACAGTCCGCATAAAACGTTGCCAGCACCAGTCCTGGCACATTGGTGATCATTCCATCCACATCTGTATAAGGTCTTGGTTTTGTGATCCCATTTCCTCTGTCTTCTTCCGTGACCACACGTACATTGGTGGTGTGTGTCTGATCAGAGGTTACGATATCTTCCATGGAAAATCCCATAGCAGCAGAAAGTCTGCGGTAATTTTCCCGCACCGCAGACTCTTCATCCCCTCTTGTGAAGCTTAAGTTCATAGATTCATAAATCCCCTGGCTTACTCCTCCCAAGCGGTACTGAAGCCATGTACGATCCCGGGAAATTTCTCAAAAGCAGGATATGTAAGCCAGGTAACCTTGTTCTTCTGATTTACATTCATTAGCTGTTTATCTTTATACCATTTTATTTTCATCTTATGTGACCAGTCCTTTCAACTGCAAAAATCAAAAGCATTTTTTATCCAGTGGATGTTCTCTCCATCAATTCCTACTACGTCAAAACGGCAGGGAGGCAGCTCCCGGTATCCATGTGCAATCAGATAAAACATTGCCACTTTGCTGATGATCCTCTGTTTTTCTCTCCCTACCGCTGAAAAAGGACTTCCACTCTTTCCGTTCTTTCTGTATTTCACTTCAATAAACACCAGATATCTTCCATCCTGCGCAACAAGATCGATCTCACCACTTCGGCAGCGAAAATTTCTTTCCTTGATCTGCAGCCCCTTTTCTTGCAGGAACGCTGCAGCAATTCCTTCATAATAGCTGCCCTTCTGTCTTCTATTTTCCTTCAGATAAACAAAACCCTTCTGTTTTTGATGTCGGTATCTTAAGTATTTTTATACAAAATGTGTGATAAACGTTTTTCTATGTATCGGACTTGGTCCATATTTCTTCAGTGCTTCAATATGCGCTGCAGAACCATATCCTTTATTGGAGGCAAATCCGTATTCCGGAAGAACCTTATCATATTCTTCCATCATCCGGTCTCTGGTCACTTTGGCAACAATACTTGCTGCCGCAATGAGATACACTTTTTGCATCACCTTTGATGATGGGTACCTGCGGAATCTGGATTTCCGGTATGGTAACCGCATCGTTCAAAAGCAGCTGCGGCTGTACAGAAAGCCTGCTCACTGCCTGACGCATTGCCTCATAGGTTGCCTGCAGGATATTGATCTCATCAATCCTCTCCGGACTTGCCATTCCGATTCCAACAGAAACTGCTCCCTCCAGGATCACATCGTACAATTCTTCTCTCTTCTTAGCTGTAAGCTTCTTAGAATCATTCAGCCATAAAATATCGCAGTCTTTCGGAAGGATCACCGCACAGGCGACTACCGGTCCGGCAAGAGGGCCTCTTCCCACCTCATCGATCCCGCAAAGATATCCAAGATGCTCATATTCATGTTCATATTTCTTCATGCTCTCTGTACGTACACGCTCATCCTTCAGAGCCTGAAGCTTTTTGTGATACTGCTGGATCAGTTTCTGTACACCGCTTCTCTCATCATTTCATAATGACGAAAAAGGGCGTTATATTCGCCCTCCTTCGCTGACGCAAAACGCGCCTTGATATCTTTCATTGTTTCCATTACGCTTCCTCCGGTCCTTTTGGAAACTCCAGAGTCACTTTTCCCAGTTTTCCGGAACGAAATTCTTCCAGCAAAAGGCGGGATGCTTTCTCATAATCAAGCTCTTCGCCCTTTTTCAGACATCCTCTTGCTTTCGCAACTGCAGTAAGGATATCCAGCGGTTTCAGCTCTTCTTCTACATTGTATCTCTCTCTGATCGCTGCCGGATAAAACTCCTGCAGATATCCGATCAGACCCAGGGCAAGTTCTTCGATGTTCAGAATATCTCCTTGATCGAACCGATATAGGCAAGACGCATTCCAACTTCCTGATCTTCAAATTTCGGCCAGAGAATTCCAGGGGTATCCAGAAGCTCCACACTTTTATTCAGACGTATCCACTGTTTTCCTTTTGTAACTCCTGGTTTATTACCAGTCTTGGCACAGGCTTTTCCTGCAAAGGTATTGATAAATGTTGATTTTCCAACATTAGGGATTCCTGCAACCATCGCACGTACCGGACGGTTTTTGATTCCTCGTCTCCGGTCTCTCTCTGTCTTTTCCTTACATGCCTCTGTGATTGCCGCAGAAACGGCCTTCATAGATCCCTTATTGCGGGAATCAATACTTACCGCATTAGATTCCTTTTTCTTTGAAATATTCCATCCAGGCACGGTTCTGTCTCTCATCGGCAAGATCTGCTTTGTTGAGAAGGATCATACGCGCCTTGTTTTTTCCCAGCTCATCAATATCCGGATTTCGGCTGGAAAGAGGAACTCTTGCATCTACAAGCTCAATGATCAGATCGATCAGCTTGATATCTTCCTGCATCTGACGCTTCGCCTTCGTCATATGGCCTGGATACCACTGTACGTTCATAATTCACCTCATTTATCTGTACTTTAATCTGTTTACTTTGATCTATTTTATAAAACCTATTTTATTTTTCGGAGAAACTGTAAACCAAACTTCCCGACAATGTACTTCTTACTGATATTTCCGATATCGCTGAAGCGGCTGTCCTCACTGTTATTGCGATTATCACCAAGGACAAAATATTCCTCGCTTTCCAGAGTTATAGCATTATTTGCAAGTCCTCCATCTGTCATATCCTGATAAGCTCCGTTTTCTTCATAAACCTTGCCATTGATATAGATCTTCCCGTCTTTAACCTGAACAGTCTCTCCGGGAAGGCCGATCACACGTCGGATATGCAGGGCTGCTGAGTCACTGGCGCTTGTTTTAAAAACGATCACATCTCCACGTTTTGGTGAACTGACCTTATATAAAGCCCTGTTTACAAAAAACTTTTCACTTACAGAATACGTGGGTTCCATGGCACTTTCTTGCAATGTCACAGTCTGAAATGCAGAAATTGCAACCAGCACAGCAAAAACCAGGGTCACAATAATTTCAAACACCCATTTCACGATTCCTCTTGTCCTGTCATCACGAAGCTTCTCCCTTGCTTCGGAAACAGCTCTGTTTTCCTTCAGATTTTCGATATTAATCTTCTTATTTAATCCCATATTCTATCCCCTGTATGTGTCTTTACACGCATACGCACTGATGTAAAAAGAGGGACAATAGCAAATGTTATTGTCCCTGCCTCTTTACTTATGAAATTATTTTACAAGCTCTTTAACCTTAGCTGCTTTACCTACACGATCTCTCAAGTAGTTCAGTTTCGCACGGCGTACTTTACCATGACGGATAACCTCAACCTTAACTACATGTGGGGAATGAAGCGGCCATGTTTTCTCAACACCAACACCATTGGAGCTCTTTCTTACTGTGAAAGTCTCTCTTGTGCTTCCGCCCTGTCTCTTAAGTACTGTACCCTCGAAGATCTGAACACGCTCACGTGTTCCCTCTTTGATCAGTGCATGTACTCTTACTGTGTCTCCTACGCGGAACTGCGGTACTTCAGCTTTCAGCTGAGCGGACTCAATGTTCTTAATAATTTCGTTCATTTCTTTCTCTCCTTAATTATACTGGATGTTCTTAATACACATATGGTAACAGAGGACCATCTTTTATCACAACATCTGTGATTATACACTAGATAACTTCTCATTGCAAGGACTTTTTTTCCGGATTTTCGATGGCTTTTACCAGCAAAGGACCTCATGTCCTGTTTCTGTGACAAGGACCATGATCTCCACTGTGCCGATGCAGACCATCCTCTGTCCTCACTGTCCAGTCATCGATCTCATCTGTATAGATTTCATCAGATCCCATATTGACCATTGGTTCAATAGTTAAAAGATCATTCCGGGTACCATGAGTACACCTGAATCTTCCTTAGATGTGTAGCTTACCCATGGATCTTCATGAAACTCAAGACCTACACCCAATGTCCGCCAATTTCCTTTCACAACTGTATAGCCGTTTTCCACTGCATGTTTGTGTACAGCACTTCCCATATTTCCGATCGGTGTCCATGGTTTTACCTGTTCAAGGCCAAGCTCTATGCATTCTTTTGTCACACGGACAAGCTTCTCCTTCTCCGGACTTACCTGTCCAATACAGAACATACGGGAGGAATCAGAAAAATATCCCTGATAAATGGTGGATACATCTACATTGACAATATCACCTTCTTTTAAGACAATTTCTTCATCCGGGATTCCGTGGCATACTACCTCGTTGATAGATGTACATACGCTTTTTGGAAAACCTTCATAATTAAGTGGTGCCGGAATTCCGCCATGACGTACTGTTTCTTCATGTACCCAGTCATCAATCTGCTGTGTCGTCACGCCTGGTCCGATATGCTCTGCAACATAATCAAGAACTGCAACATTGATCTTGCAGCTCTCTTTGATCTTCTCGATCTGTGCAGGTGTCTTGATCAGATCATGGTCGAGAACTGCATACCCCTTTTTTTTCATGAGTTCCATTTTTTCATCAAATGCTTCATGACATTTTTTATATTTTTTTCCGCTTCCACACCAGCAGGGATCATTTCGTTCGATTTTCTTAGACATCTTTTTCTCCTCCTTTTCGCAACTGTATGGCTGCTTTTTCTTTTGTATTTTATATGTTCAGATATGTTATATCTGTCTGTAATATTTTAACCGAATCAAAGAAGTCTCCTATGTGGTTGCAAGAAGCAATAACTGTGGGCGGGGACTTGCATTCATCCGTTTGAATGGGAAATTATTCCGCCTGATTATCATAGCACAACTTTCTTTAGGTGAAAAGTATTCTTTGTGTTTTGGTTTGTTTTATATAGCTTTTTGTGATTTTCAATAAAAAAAAGATCGTAGTAGCTTGAACGATCTATTTTTATTTATGTGTCTTGTATTAATTATTTTTCGGTGGCTGCAGATTGTCGGTTTCCACCAGTTGCCATTATTCGCATTCGCCCAAGTGCACGGGATACTGCCGGAATAGAAATTACTACGATCGTCAGTACACCTTCCAGAAGAATATAACTGTAATTGTAAATAATCGGATACAAAGCTGTCAGAGACTTCGGAAAATTATCCGGCATATAATCCATCCAATAAAGATATCCGCCAAGTGCATGGAATGCCCCTCTTGCCAGAATTGCTAGTATGTATGCTTTAAGAAGACCATGTTTTCTGGATTTTGTAAATAATCCGGAAAGCCCCATGGCTCCAAATGCCAGAATGTAATCACAGCATACCTGAAAAAATGAAAGGACATATGGCTCCTGGAGGAACTGAAAAATCCCATATACAAGACCGGTAAGAATTCCTACCTTAATGCCATACCAGTAACCGATCAGAACAATAAACAACATACTGAACAAGGTCACAGATCCGCCAAATGGCAGTTTAAATATCTTAATGTAGGAAGTTACATATGCAAGTGCCAATGCTACTGCACAGGTAACCAGCTGCTGTGTGGTAAATTTTAATGCAGATGTGTTTTTCTGAAGTAATACTGCTACCAGAATTATCAAAATCAGGACTGCAATAACAGATACGGCATATCCTGCCGTTGTGAGACCGCCTTCGGCAGTCACAAGAAAATTAAACATACTCTTTTCTTTCCTCCTTACGATTAAATTGCCCAAATCAAGTTCAAAGGTCAAAGCCTGCACCTCCTCACAGCCTGGTCAGGCTCCTTTGGTCTTACCTATTGTAGCATATGGAAAAAGAGATGTAAATGGTGGGAGATGTATGATCATATATAACAAAAGCAGGAGAAAAATCCATGTACTGATTTTCTCCTGCTTTCCTCTTTCCCTTTGTACCTTAAAAACTACATACATGCTTTGTTGACGGTTAATCAAACTTTTTGAATCAAATTTAACCTGCGTACCGATACTACAGCGGGGGGTATCCCCGTTTCCTCGGCTTGTTGGTCAAGCCCTCACCCGATTAGTAACAGTCAGCTCCATGTGTTACCACACTTCCACCTCTGCCCTATCTACCTCGTCGTCTTCAAGGGGGTTTACTTCACTAAGAATGGGATATCTCATCTTGAGGGGGGCTTCACGCTTAGATGCCTTCAGCGTTTATCCCTTCCGGACTTGGCTACCCGGCCATGGCTTTGGCAAGCCAACCGGTCCACCAGCGGTCCGTCCATCC
>ENA-OQER01001092-OQER01001092.1-human-gut-metagenome-genome-assembly--contig:-NODE-1092-length-13788-cov-10.742405_pt1 | contig 13788 bp, 13 predicted proteins | sample MGYA00242797_ERZ504639 | MGnify/ENA primary metagenome ERZ504639 (study PRJEB26092, sample SAMD00036306) | human gut metagenome | host: Homo sapiens | study: EMG produced TPA metagenomics assembly of...
ATAATAAGGAGAAGATCTTTGTCAATTCGTTCCACCATCAGGCGGTAAGCGAGCCAGGCAAGCATCTGCGTACCATCGCCAAATCTTCTGACCATATTATTGAGGCAGTAGAGAGTAGCGAGTATAAGCAAATTCTCGGTGTGCAATGGCATCCGGAATGGCTGGAAGAAGAAGGATTGAAGATTTTCCAATGGCTGGTTAATCAGGCTAACAACTTTTATGCAGCCAAGCAGTTGCATAAGCGCATCCTTACGCTCGATACCCATTGTGATACTCCAATGTTCTTCCCTCAGGGCATCAAGTTTGATCATCGCGATTCCCACATTCTGGTTGATCTCCATAAGATGACCGACGGACATCAGGATGCTACCACGATGGTAGCTTACCTGCCACAGCCTCAGATAGGCGAGAGCTTCAGCAGCAAGGTGGCTTTCGATGTAAAGGGACCTGCGCAGTATGCCGACCTCATCTTCGACAAGATAGAAGAGATTGTGAGCAAGAACAGCCAGTATCTCAGCATAGCCCGTACTCCTGCCGATCTTTACAGCGATAAGCGGAAAGGCAGAAAGAGCATTATGCTCGGTATCGAGAACGGTCTCGCCCTGGAGCACGATATCAGTAACGTGAAGCATTTCGCCCAGCGCGGCATCGTTTATATCACGCTTTGCCATAATGGCGATAATGATATCTGCGATAGTGCCCGTGGCTGCAATACCCATAATGGTGTGAGCAGTTTTGGCGAGAAGGTGATTCATGAGATGAACCGTCTGGGCATCATGGTAGATTTGAGTCATGGTGGCGAGAAGAGTTTCTACGATGCACTTGATATCAGCCAGACTCCTATTGTCTGCAGCCATAGCAGCAGCCGTGCGCTTTGCGATGTGCCCCGTAATCTGACCGATGACCAGATGCGTGCCCTCGCAGCAAAGGGTGGTGTGGCTCATACCACGCTCTATCACGGATTCCTGCGTAAAGAGGGTGAAGCCGACATCATGGACGCTATCGCCCATCTTGAGCATGCCATCGATGTGATGGGTATCGACCACGTAGGTCTGGGTACCGACTTTGATGGAGACGGCGGCATCCGGGGGCTCGCCGACTCTTCTGAACTCATCAATTTCACCCTCCAGCTGTTGCGCCGCAAATATAGCGAGCAGGATATTGTCAAGATTTGGGGAGGCAACTGGCTCAGAGTGATGACGCAGGTGCAGAACTTTAAACATTAATGTTATGACGAAGAAAATGAAGATAATTTTAGGCTTGGTAGTTGCTGCCGGAGTGGTAGCTGGAGCTATCAGCTATAAGAATGCGAACAGTTCGAGTTCGCCTGAGGTTCAGGAGGTAGAGGAAGCAGAGAAGCTGAATCCTGTAGGTCCTGCCTTTAATGCCGATTCGGCGTTGGCTTATTGTGCCGCACAATGCGATTTCGGTCCTCGCGTCATGAACAGCGAGGCGCACGACAAGTGTGGCGAATGGATTGTGAGCAAGTTCAAGCAGTTTGGTTGTGAGGTAGAAACCCAGAAGGCTGACCTCAAAGGCTATGATGGTACCATCCTGAAGAATACCAATATCATCGCCCATTACAACCCGAAGGCTGAAACCCGCATCTTGCTCTGTGCCCATTGGGACAGCCGTCCTTGGGCTGACAACGACCCTGACAGTACCAACTGGCGCAAGCCTGTAATGGCAGCCAACGATGGAGCCAGCGGAGTAGCCGTCATGTTGGAGATAGCCCGCCAGCTGCAGGCAGACAAGAAGCTGAATCCTAACATCGGCGTAGATTTCGTATGTTTCGATACCGAAGACTGGGGAACACCTCAGTGGGCTGATGTTCAGGACGATGGCGATACTTGGGCATTGGGTGCCCAGTACTGGAGCGAGAACAAGCCTGAGGGATATAATCCACGTTTCGGAATCCTCCTCGATATGGTGGGCGGACAGGGAGCCAAGTTCTATCGTGAAGGCATGTCTATGCAGTATGCGGGTGGCATCGTGAAGAAGGTTTGGGCTGCAGCCCGTCAGGCTGGTTTTGGCTCTTACTTCCCTAAGAGCGATGGCGGAATGATTACTGATGATCATATTCCGGTCAACGAGAAGGCTAAGATTCCTACTGTAGATGTGATAGCTTATTATCCAGACTGCCAGCAGAGCAGTTTCGGTCCTACCTGGCACACCGTGAGCGATGATATGGCTCATCTGGATAAGAATGTGCTTAAGGCGGTTGGTCAGACCATGATTCAGGTGCTTTATACTGAGGAATAGGTGGGCATCCCATTCGAATATAAAAGGAAATGTTCCTAGGAAAAGTTGTTGCTTTTCTTAGGAACATTTCTTTTTTCAGCCTGTTTAAATCTACGTTCATAGACGTTGAACCGCCGTTCAGTGTCTTTGAACCGACATTCAATGTCTTTGAACGGCGGTTCAATGTCTATGAACGGAGATTTCTTCTGCTTGTATCAACAAAAAAACTTAGGTATAAAAGCAATTCCTATTAACTGGAAATGCTTTTATACCTAAGTGTATGGGCTTTCTGAATAAGATGAGCTGGTTAAATCTGCCCCGATTCTACCTGTCTTACCACTCTTTCTGTTAATCTGTCAACGCCGTTCGGGTCGTACTTCTTGTTGAGGCTGGCGCCGAAGAGGCTTGCAAATGCCTGATAGAATCCGGCACGGATAGGACCCAGAAAGGCTTGAATCAGGTGATAAGATGAGGAATTGCACTCACGATACACCAGTTTGATGCAGAGCTTTCCCTGTGCATAGGTGAGTTTCTTCATTCTTGGGGTATATTCCTGTTTGATACCTTTCTCCACCAGTTTCATGTGTGCATCCTTCGCCTTCTTGTTAGGCAGCGTTTCCAGATAATCACCCGTTTCGATGATAATCTTTCTTACCTCTTTGGCTATCGGCAGCACCTTCTTGATGTTGTATACCAAACGGTTGTAAGCCATTCGTTCCTTGGCGTTCTTGAATACCGGCTGCGGATAAACGTACACGTTGTTCACCTGAACATATTGCACGCTGTCATGATCCAGGAGCACTTTTCCTACCTTCACCATCGGTTCAAAGGTAGGAGTATCCATGTCCACCTCTCTGTCTTCAGGGTTGTCGCCATCGGTCTGCGCCATGGTTTGCAGGGTGATGCAGAAGAGCATCGCCAGTAAAAAGCATATTTTCTGTTTCATGTAAATCTCCTCAAAGTTCTTTGTCCAGCTCCTTTTCTTCGTGGAGCTTCTTCTATATATAAAGAGGTGTAAGCCCCTTTGTGTTACTAATTACGCCGCAAAATTACAGATTATTTCTCAATTTGAGAAAGATTCTTGGCTTTTTCTTTCTCTTTTTCATATTTTAGCAGTAACTTTGTCTTAATTTAATAAATGAAGTGCCTACTGCAGATGAAGCATGCCCATTCCATAACATCCCTCTTGTTGAAACTGTTTCTCGTAGGCAGCTCCCAAATCTTCTGTGCCTCATGGGCTCAAGCCCAATCTTCCTCTCTTTCAGAACAGGGCGCCGTGCCCGAAGATTCTCTTTCCGCTTCGCCACCCTGGCAGCAACTGCTGGCCGACCTTTCTTCATCCGAAGATTTCGAGCATGTAGCCTGGCAGGACTATGAAGAAGATTTGGAAGAGATGGCGCAGCATCCCGTCAATCTGAATACGGCAACGAGAGAAGAACTGGAGCGCATGCCGTTTCTTACCGCATCACAGGTAGAAGACATCCTGTTCTATATCTACCGCTATGGCCAGCTGAAGAGTATGAGCGAGCTTACCCTGATAAGCAGTATCGGCTGGTACCAGCGCCAGCTGATGAGTTGTTTCTTCTATGTGGCCGATGACGGGAGCAAGCCGGCTTTTCCCAGTCTTAAAACCATCGCCCAGTATGGCAAGCACGAGGTGATGGGCATGCTGAAGGTTCCTTTTTATGAGCGCAAGGGCGATGCGAGCGGAACCGACAGCTATCTGGGTTATCCTTACAAGCACGGACTGCGCTACCAGTTTCGCTACGGCAATTCCGTCAAACTGGGATTCGTAGCTTCTCAGGATGCCGGCGAACCATTCTTCGGAGGCAGGAACACGATGGGTTACGACTTCTATTCCTTTTATCTTCAGGTAAAGAACCTGGGCAGATGGAAGAATATCACCCTGGGCAGATACAGACTGAACGCAGGATTGGGACTGATACTCAATAATGATTTCGGCTTCGGCAAACTCTCAGCCTTAACCTCCTTGGGCAGATCATCTTCCTGCATCATCCGCGGTCATTCCTCCCGTTCTTCAGCCAATTATCTGCAAGGCGCAGCAGCCACCTATACCTTATTAAAGGGCCTCGAACTGACCGGCTTTCTTTCTTATCGCCAGATAGATGCTACGCTTTCTGCTGGCGGCGGGGGCATCAAGACCATCCTGAAGACCGGTTTGCATCGCACGGTGAATGAGATTGCCAAACAGAAGGTAGCATCCAATACACTTGTGGGAGGCAACATCAGTTACCGGCATCAGGCTGGCACATTGGAGGTACAGCCTTTTATACCTCTTTCTCCCTGCCGCTCACGCCCAATAAAAGCCAGCTTTACAAGCGTTTTGCTCCAGAGGGGAATGCCTTCTGGAATGCCAGCATCAGCTATGGTTATATCTCCCATCGCCTCACTCTCTCCGGCGAAACGGCTACGGGCGATTGCGGTTCCATAGCCACGCTCAATGCAGCCTCCTATCTCTGTTCCGATCATTTCACGCTCATGGCTCTTCACAGGTTCTATTCTGCCCGTTACTATTCTCTCTTCAGCAACAGCTTTTCTGAGGGGAGCGATGTGCAGGATGAAAACGGCGTATATCTGGGCTTTACCTGGATTCCTGCCCATCATTGGAGCATCACAGCCTATAGCGATTTCGCCTATTTTGCCTGGCCTAAGTATCAGACCAGGGAGAGCACACAGAGTTGGATAATCTGGTGAATATTCTCTTCCAGCCCTCAAGAGTGCTGACGGTAGGAGGAAGGTTCCGTTATAAGGATAAGGCGGGAACCACGACCGGCCGTCTGCGTCTCTATGCCACAATAGTCCAAAAACGATGGAGCACCAAAACCAGTTTCGACTATACGATGAGCCAGGCGGAAAGCACGATGAAGAATGAGGGCGATGAGCTTAGTAAAGGCTATATGGTGAGCGAGCATATAGGATGGGAATGGAAATGGAAGAAGCAGTTGAAAGGAACGTTGAGAGGCTGCCTGGGCTATTTCCATACTTCCGATTTTGCCTCCCGTATCTATGCTTATGAGCCTGGTCTGCTCTATCAGATGAGTTTCGGCAGCTACTACGGCGAGGGCATCCGTTACGCTTGGTGGCACGCTCTGAGATAGGTTCCCATTTGCTGCTTATCGCCAAATTGTACAACCGATTATTTCGACCGCTCTCACATCTCTTCTGGTTTGCAGGAAATCTCCCGCTCTTCGCAAACGATCTGGAGATACAGGTAAAGTGGAAATGGTAAGAAAGAATGGAGAAAAACGGGAAATATATATCAAGAATAAAAAATATTAAACGTTTTTCTTGTTTAAATAGAAAAAATGAGTTACTTTTGCATCTGAATAAATACTGGCTTACAAATGAAGATATTGATAGTTATCCCTTGTTATAACGAGGAAGAAGTGCTGCCTAAGACCTTTGATGTGCTGGGGGCATTGATCAGAAAGATTAAGAAAGAGACTGATGCCGACACAGAACTGCTGCTTGTCGACGATGGCAGTCGTGACCATACTTGGCAGATGATTTCGGATGCTGCCAAGGAACATGGATATGTGCATGGCATTAAACTGTCGCATAACCGGGGCCATCAGAATGCGCTCTGGGCAGGTATGGAAGCTGCGGTAGACCATTGTGATGCGATGGTAAGTATCGATGCCGACCTGCAGGACGATGAGAATGTCATCGTGGATATGGTGCGCCAGGTGCAGGAAGGCAAGGATATCATCTATGGTGTGCGCAAGGAGCGCAAGACCGATACCTTCTTCAAGCGCTTTACCGCCCAGGCTTTTTATAAGTTGATGCAGAGTGTGGATAAGGAGACGGTTTACAATCATGCCGATTTCCGCATGATGACCAACCGCACCCTGAAGGCGCTGATGCAGTATTCAGAGCGCAATCTCTTCCTTAGAGCCATTGTACGCCAGTTGGGTTTCCGTGAGGGATTCGTCTATTACGACCGCAAGGCTCGTGAGGCGGGTGAGAGTAAGTATCCGTTTACCAAGATGCTGAGTTTCAGTATAGATGGCATCACCTCGTTCTCCGTAGCCCCTCTTAGGTTTATCACCTTCCTGGGTTTGGCGATGACTTTGGTAGCAGTCATCATGATAATCTTTGCCTTGGTAGAATATTTCCAGGGCAAGACCATTCAGGGCTGGACCTCTATGCTTGTTTCCATGTGGTTTATCGGTGGCATCATCACCACGGGTGTGGGCATTACGGGCGTCTATATCGGCAAGATTTATACCGAGGTGAAGCGTCGCCCACGATACTTCATCGAAGAAAGAGTATAATCTTATCGAAGAAAGAAAATAAGAAGAATATCAATTTGATAGATACAAAAATAGCATCGGTACTTATAATCCCGATGCTATTTTGTATCTAATCACTAATCATTTGTTAAGTGCAATATTGGCACTAGTCTTCACGAATCGGTAGAAGCCTACCTTGTTGTGCCATTCTACCGTTTTTCTTACTTCCCAAACCTTCTGGAAGGTGTAGTCCTTGCCGAATTTCTCAAGGAAATCAGGCATGTGTTCTTCCGGAATCATCAGCACGCCATCCTGTGGCAATACCTTGTCAAATTGCTGGATCTTATCGCCCAGATAGAAGTTGAGGCTGAAGAAATGCAGCATATCTACCGACATATAAGAATAGAGTTTGCTGGTATCAAACTTCTTCTCGATAACCGGCGCCAGATGCTTATCGGCCTTCGTGTTGAGCACAGGTGGCTGCAGACTGGAGTCGAGCATCAGGAAGAGCCCCACGATGGTGGCAAGAGTATATGAAACAATATTGCCTGAATTCTTCTTCTTGAGTGCCCGGAAGATGAGGTAAACTCCCTCCAAAGTGATAACCATAAAGATGCTGCATGGGATGAGCAAATCGTTGTTTTCGAGCGCATGGAGCATGGCGATATTGTCTATGGCATGCTTGCCGTGGAAGATGCTTTCTGGTACCCATCCGTTTTTTACCACCAGCAGGGCGATATTGAGAATCAGGGTTATCGAAGCAATCACCCCGGCATAAACCTTCAAGGCTCCCATCTTCTCCTTCATCATCCAAACGATGTATTCGGCGATGAGATAGGCCATGAACGGATAGCATGGCAGCAGATAAACGCTGCGCTTGCTCTTTGGGATGCAGTAGAAGAAGAGTACCAGGAGGAAAGCGAGCCAGGTGAACACCTGCAGCGGAGTAGCCTTCTTCGCATTCTCAAGGAAACGGGTCTTCGAGAACTTCTTCCATGGCAGAATGAAGAGCGAGAACAATAATAATAAGGTGTAAGGCAACCAGCCCGTGATGAGCGTGAGAAGGTTGTACACGCTGGGTTCTCGTGCGATTCGTATGCCATCTTGCCCATGAATCGGTCGATGTTCTCTTCCTTCACCAGGCGCAGAAACTCGTCGCCGCCTTGCAGATAGGCTGCATAATACCAGCAGAAAGGAATAACGAGCGAGAGCAGGGCGGTTAGAGCCATGCGCCATACGATGCCCCAGAAGTTCTCACGTTGGGTAAGCATGAATACGCCCATTACAAAGCAAGGCAGAATGATGCCCACAGGACCTTTAGTAAGCGTAGCGCCACTCATGCAGAGGATAGCGAGCCAAGGCAACTGGTGCTTTCCTTTCTCCCACCAGCGGTAGAGCAGATACATGGCTCCCACCATGAAGGCGGTGTTCACCATATCTACACGGCAGTTCATACCCGCACGGTGCACCTCGAAGGCGGTGAGCGTGAGGATGGCTGCGATGAGGCTGGTCTGTGTATCCTTTCGCTTGGCATAGAACACGAAACCGCCGATGGTCATCAATACCAGCGATACGGCAGACGGCAGGCGTGAGGTGTACTCATTCACATGGCCGATGAAGAGGCTGAAGAAGGCGATGCACCAGTGAAGAATGGCGGTTTGTAAGGGATGTCACCTCCGTTGTTGATAGGCAGAATCCAGTTGCCATGTTCCAGCATGGTGTAGGCAACCACCGCTTCGCGCGGCTCTCCCTTGGTATTGAAATCGGTGAGTCCGAGGAATGGAATCATCATCACGATAGCCAGGATGATGATGAGCCATAGGGCTTTGTTGTACTTGATGTTCATGTCTTATCGAAGTCTTATTTTATAATTTTGTCGTAACGAATCAGAAAATCCGAGATGCGATGGGCTTGGGTGAGTCGCTTGATTTCCTTTTCCGGTACATTACCTGTCGTTTCTACGTTCATATTATCTGAACCTACAGCAGCAGGATATTTGCGAGGATCAAAGATGCTCTGCCGCATACCTTTCCATTTGTAGTGATCCAAATGCATCAGGTTGAGGATGGTAGGATATTGGTCAACCTGTCCCATCACCTTATTATATATTCCACCTACAGGAGCGTTTACAACTATGAAAGGAGTAAACTGCTTGTCGCTTACGATGCCTTTGGCGGCTGGCGATTCGCAGATAGGTTTGCGGTCGGCAGCAAGACCTTCGTGGTCGCCAATTATCACAATCATCATATCCTTGTAGTCCGGGCGACTCTTCAGATAGTCGAGGAGGATGCCCAAACCGTGGTCGGTATAGTTGGCCATGATCATGAAGTCGCGCATCTTTTCCGGATAATCGCCTTTAAAATGAATGCGCTTCAGGTTGTCGGGCAGGATGAATGGGTTGTGACCGGAGTAAGTTACAATCTGCAGATAATTACTTTTTCCCTTCTTCATGATTCCGCCTTTCTTGAGCTTTGCCACAATCTGCTTCATGAAGGATACATCGCCCAGTTTCTTGCGGCTGCCCACTTTCTCATCGTTCACCCACTGGTCGTTGAAGAACATCTGGCTGATGCCGAAGTTTTCTGCCACTACAGACTGGTTCCAGGTGATAGGCTTGTCCACCGTCATCAGATAAGAACTCAGGTCGGGATGCTCTTCCTTCATCGCCTTAACCAATGAAGGATAGTGGGTAAAAGGAAATTGCATGGCGTAGCATCCGCTCATCAGCGGCAACAGACCTGTGCTTACCAGAAGCTGTCCGTCTATGCTGCGTCCGCCTTTCACCTGAGTGAGAACGTGTGGAGCATAGAGAGTATGACTGTCGGCGATGTAACGGTTCAGGTTTGGAGTGATTTCCTTACCTTCTACCTTACGGTTGATTTCCCAACTTTCTAGCGATTCGCAGAAGATGACTACCAGGGTTTTCTTCCTGGCGATACTGTCAGCGAGTGGCTGATAGGCTGGTTGATGTTTCATCCAGTTATCAATTTCTGCTTTTATCTTAGGGGTAAATACCGTTTTTTGTTGGTTCGCTTCGTGTATCAAATTGCCAAAGATGGTGTACATTGGCACTTTGCAGGTGTACATGTTGGCATTATCCAAGTTATTGAATGCCTTTTCTGGTCCTCCTTTAGCAAAGATTAAAATAACAGAAAGCAGGAATGCTGCAAGTGTGGTTAAGGCATATTGCTTGATTCGCAGGGCGTAAGCTCCTCGCTCTCTTCCAAACGCTTCTGCTCCTCGGTTCTTTCTCTTATGGAGAGAATAGATGCAGATAAGTGTAGATAGCGGGAGTAGGGCATCTATCCATCTCATCGAGTCAATCACACTTGCCGTAAAATCGCTCAGATTGCTAGCCAGCAGATAACTTTCCAGAGGTATCATCGAGTTGTAGGTACGGCAATACATCAGGTTGCTGATGAGCAGTCCGTCTAGAATAAAGAGCACGAGATATTCTAGCCATTTCTTACCGGTAAGCATAAATGGGAGGATGAACAGCAGAGCTGCCAATAGGGAATTGACATACACCTCTGGCAGGGAAAAAGAGGTGAAAGTAGTCTGCAGGCACCAGATGATATCGAATACGATAAATTTACTGGCTGCACATCCCAATAGAGAAGTTGTATCTCTGTTCCACAAAGTATGTGGAAATAATTTCTTCATAATCTGTTTCATGGGTACAAAGGTATTGATATTTTGTGAGATACTGGCTAATTTGTTTATTAATCTTTACTAAAAAATAGAAATCCCCCATCACGCTTTGGCTGCGTGATGGAGAATTAATCGGTTTACATTGTTTTTCCTATATCTTATTGAGGCAAGATATTGCAGTATTCCCGTTTGAACCATAGTTCGAAAACAGGGTCAACCATCTTGAAACCATCGCCCGATTTCTCAATGAAGTCTCTTTCTACAAGAGTCTTTTTGTTCTTGGTGATGGTGCGTGGAGCACCAAGTCCATATTCTGCTACTACCTGTTGGGCATTGAAATGATTCTCTCCCATGCAGACGGCACGCAGGAATGCTATTTGTGAGGCAGGCATGCCATCAATATCGGTAATGAACATATCGGAATTGGTATCCAGAAGCTTGGTGAGCTGTGACTGATAGATTTCCTCTGTCACCTCTGTTGCCGTACGTGTCCAGATGAGAAAGCAGAATTGCTGCATATACCAGGAATGGCATTGCATGGCATTGCAGATTCGCTCTATCATATCATCGCTGATAGACTTGCCGTGATTGTAGAAACTGTCGTGAATAAAAGGTTTCCAGTATTCCTTGGCTATCTTCTTCAAGGTCATCATCTGTCCAAAACGGTAGAATGGATTCTTCGAGTTGCCGAATATATCCATCATCATGTGGCGTTTACTGCCATAGAGACAGTAGGTCGTACTGTGTTGTCCTTGCCACACCGAACGCATGGTTCCTTCCAGGCGCTTCCAGTCGGGCAGGTTTGCCAATTGTTGGAACTCATCAATACACACGATGACATGGATGCCTTTTGCTTGGCAATCTTTTCTGGTAGATTGAGAATTTCCTCGGCACTTTCCTTCAAAGGTTTGAAGTTTAGATTTACTTCTACGGCATTCACCGGGTCGCTATTGATGGTAAGGCTTGGAGATATGGATTGGACGAACTTTACGATGTCGGCCCATCTCTTTTCCATCGTGGAAGAAACTCCTTGGAGTATTGCACTTGCAAACTTGTTGTAGAACTCTTCCTCGGAGAAAATCTTGAAGGCATCCAGATAGCATACTCTTATGTCCTTCTGCTCTTGCTTCAGCTCTTCCATTGCTGCTTTGACAAGTGAAGACTTGCCCCATCGTCTTGGAGAAATCAGCATCACGTTGATGCCTCCTCCAAGAAAAGTCTTGAGGTCTCTTCTATCTTCGATTCTATCAATGAAATATTCATTTTCAGCGATAGAACCATATTCGAATGGTATCTTGTTCATATACTTAAAGTCTTGATTCTCTGCAAAGTTACAAAATTATACCCAAAGGTATTATACCCTAGGGTATAATTTATGAAACTTTATATTTTATCTCCATCAGAAACAGTAAATCCCCCATCACGCAGCCATAGCGTGGTGGGGGATTTCTGTTTTTTATTGCTGATGTCGCTCGATATATTCAGCAGCCTGGATATTCGAGAACACATAGTTCTTCAAATCCTGGAACTTAGACTCCTGCTTGGTTTCCTTCAGATTGCCATTCGGCAACACATCATAGCAGAAACTGCGGTTCATCGACGGATTATAGACGAAGCAACGCTGATGGTCTCTTGCCACAATCTGGTTGTCTGCCGAATAGAATACCATCGGGCGCTGCTGCTTCAGCAGATCCACGCCGAAGCCCTCGTACTCATAATTCAGATTCATCAGACCGAAAAGCGTAGGCATTACATCCACCTGCATGCCCAAGCCCGCATACTGCTGCTGCGGAACACCAGGACCAAAGATAATGAGCGGAATATGGTTGTAAGACTGAGGCAACTCGCCCTCGCTCTTACCCACCAGCTTGCCATGGTCTGCCTGAATCACGAATATCGTGTTCTTATACCAAGGCTCCCGACTTGCCTTCTTCAGAAAGTCGCCTATCGCCCAGTCGGCATACTCCACAATCTGTGTTTCCTTCTCCTTGGTCTTCGGCTTGAAGAAATCAGGAATGATATATGGCGGATGATTGCTCACGGTGAGGATGGTAGCATGAAAGGCTTGCCCGTCTTCGCCTTCTGGTTGATGGTGTTGAGGGCGTAGCCCATCTCGAAATGGTCGCTCACACCAAAGCTGTTCACCACCTCGCTCTTAGGATAGTTCTCCTGAGAGAAGATGTCATCGTAGCCATTGGTCTGGAAGAAGGCCTTCATGTTGTCATACTGTGCCTCGTGGGTCATGAAGAACATGTTTTCGTAGCCATACTTCTTCAACACCGTGGCGATACCCTTGCGGCGTGGAGTTACCGTTCCCTTCATCAGGTTTCGGAACATGAGAGCAGGAAAGCTGTAGAGCGTAGCCGTCATGCCATGGTTGGTATGGATGCCGGCACTATAAAAGTGGGTGAACGCCAGGGAATGATGATAGAGCGAATCGAGCGTTGGGGTGAGCGGCTGCTGATTGCCGAAAGTACCCAACAGGTTTGCCGACATAGACTCCATCAATATCACCACCACGTTAGGATGATTCTTCTTCATCACCAGGGAATCGTTCACCACCTCACGCTTCAGAATATTCGTGCTATCCACCTTTCCCGTGATACCCAGCCACTGGCGGGTATTCGTAATAGCCTCAGCGTATGGCATGAGATGCAGTTCCTTGTTCTCCTTGCGCATATCGTCGAGCGCAGAAGTAAGGAGATTGAATGCCGGATTGATGCCGAGCTGGTTGAGGAAAGAATCCTCGCAATAGTAAGCCTGGCTCACCTTGATAGGGTTATAGCCCATTCTGCCACGGATGCCGAAAAGGCAGGCGCCTATCAGAGCCAAGGAAATGAGGAAACGTGCTCCCACCAGCACTAGGTGCATATTGTCCTTAGGCAGAAGGAAGAGCCCCTCGAAATAGCGGCGCAGACGGACGAGCGCATAGATAAACGCCCCAGTAAACACGAAATAGAGGCGATATAGAGCCAGTAGGAAGACTCCTGCAAGAGCATGCCCGATGTGGTGGCTACATAGCCGAACCACCCGAATATGCTGGAATTGATGTTCTTGAAGAAATACTGGAAATAAGGAGTATTGGCTGCCGAAGGCATGAAGCGATGGCAAACCATGCCGCATACCAGATGTTGATGCCACGCAGCAAACGGCGATGACACCACCCCAGGCTGGCTGCTATCAGGAGCACAGCCACAGGCAATACCGAAATATAACAAGCTATGACATTATCAAACCATACACCTTGACAAACGCCATTACCCTACTCGCCTCTGCATCTACAATCATGCCATGCAGGGCGATGAATTCTACCAATCTGAACAGAGTCATCACCAGCAATGCCAATACATGCACCGAAAGGAGATACCCAAAAGCCTTAAAATATCGTTTCATTTTTATTCTACTTTAGAAATCGGGTGCAAAGTTAATAATTATATCCCAATAAAAGCAAAATTTCTAGCCTTATTCTGTCTATAAACAAATAATTATATGTAACTTTGCAGCCAAAATTATAAAATCCTCAAATCCGCAACCTATAGGGTTTCGTGGGAATTTACTTGTAAAACGACAAAAATTCTTTTATTGTACATATTCCTTGGGCATAACAGAAACGTCGTAAACACAAAATTCCCTTACCCCATAA
>ENA-OQER01001093-OQER01001093.1-human-gut-metagenome-genome-assembly--contig:-NODE-1093-length-13787-cov-2.250878_pt1 | contig 13787 bp, 19 predicted proteins | sample MGYA00242797_ERZ504639 | MGnify/ENA primary metagenome ERZ504639 (study PRJEB26092, sample SAMD00036306) | human gut metagenome | host: Homo sapiens | study: EMG produced TPA metagenomics assembly of...
AAAGAAAGATGAATTAAGTAATCAGGTCATTATAGCACAGGACAGATTAGAGTTACAGGAAAAGGAAGGGCAGGAGCTCAGGGCAGAATATAAGACACAGACAGATATAAGGAAGAATAACTTAAAAAAGACTGTGGAATGCATATTATTATAAGTTTCATTTTGGTGATGGACTGTTTTTGCATGTTGCGATGAACTATACAAGAAGCCAGATAGTTACAATAGAAGCTATGTTAAAAGAAGTACATGATAGCAGGGACTGGAAGGTATATTTAAAAGAGGACAGGCTGTATGTGTATACAGGAGATAAAAAACCGCTGATAATAAAATGCAGCGAAGATATACTAGAGGATGTTGGATACATCTAAGGTATGCAATATAGTACAGGGAAGGATACAGAAGGTAAAACATCATGGATTATAACGAAATATGCAGATATCTTGATTCTCTGGGCCAGTTCAATGAAGGAACTGGAGTTGAAAGAGGAAGAAAGCTGCTAAATATAACAGGAAATCCTGAAAAGGAACTTAAAGTAATACATGTAGCAGGTACTAACGGCAAGGGTTCAGTATGCTCTTATATAGAAAGCTGTTTAAGGAATGAAGGATATAAGGTAGGACTTTTTACATCTCCACATCTTAATACTATAAGGGAACGTATACAGATTAACAGAGAACTCATATCAGAAGAGGATTTTACACAATATTTTAATAAGATATATGCTGCTGCAGGTATGAATAATGCAGGACTTGCATATTTGACTTTTTTTTCGGGATAGCTATGTTATATTTCAAGGAGCAGAATGTGGACTACGTTGTCTTAGAGACAGGGCTTGGTGGAAAACTTGATGCTACTAATGCAGTAGAAAGACCTATATGCTCTGTAATAACAGCAATAGGTCTTGAACATACAGCGATTCTTGGCGATACACTTGAAAAAATAGCAGGAGAAAAGGCTGGAATCATAAAACATGGTGTTCCGGTTGTGTATACAGATAATGAAGCTGTGGTTACAGGGGTTATAAAGCAGAAGGCGGATATGATGAAAAGTTTTTCATATGGCGTTACCCCACAGCAGTATACAATAGTTAAAAACTTAAATGGTTGTATTGATTTTTTAATTGATAATGAGTATTATAGTAATGATTGTTTTCATCTGGAAACGCCTGCCTTGTATCAGGTTGAGAATGCAGCCTGGCACTTACTGTATGTGCAGTGTTAAAAAGTACGTATGGGGTAGGGCTGCATGATGAGAATATGAAAACAGCACTTGCTTATAACAGCTGGCAGGGGCGTATGGAAAAGGTAACTGATAATATATATGTGGATGGTGCACATAACCCTCATGGTATAAGAAGATTTGTCCAGTCAGTTGATGCTATGTATGGATCATCTGGTAAAAAGGCAGCACTTCTTTTCTCGGTTGTGAGTGATAAGAACTTTGAGGAGATGATAGGGATTTTATGTTCATCTAAAGCATTTGACAGAATAGCAGTTACTGTTACTGGTGGAAAAAGACAGCTTGACAGGCAGTATATAAAAGAAGCATTTAACAGGCATACAGATATGGATATAGAAGTATATGATAATGCGGCAGCTGCAGTCAACGCTCTTAAAGATGAGAATATGGTGTTTTGTGCAGGTTCACTTTATCTTGTTGCAGATATAAAGAGTGCCATCATAAGCCAGTAAGGTCTTAGCAGTAACGTATTATTATGGATATTACACGAATTCACAGATAGGAGAATAAATATGTTGGATTTTGATGAAGAGATTAAAAAATTTCAGCCTAGTCTTGAGGTTGAAGATGCAGAAGATGCTATATACAATAACGATGTTCCTGATATTACAGACTTAATAACTAAGATTATCGATGGAAAGAGTGAGAAATAATTATGAGATGTTACAAATGCGGCAGCGTTCTGTCAGCGAATGACATATGTCCTAAATGCCAGACAGACGTTTCTATATATAAGAAAACAGCTATGGTCTCAGATATATACTATAACAAGGGACTGGAAAAGGCGAGAGTAAGAGATCTTTCTGGTGCTATTGAGACACTTAAAGTAAGTCTTATGATAAACAAGTATAATATCAATGCAAGAAACCTTCTTGGTCTTATATATTGTGAGATGGGTGAAGTGGTTGAAGCACTTTCACAGTGGGTGATGAGTAAGAATCTTGCACCTGAGGATAATGTTGCTGATAGTTATATCAGAAAGATACAGTCTAATCAGAATAAGTTCGAGGCTGTTACGAATGCTATTAAGAAGTTTAATATATCCCTTAATTATGCCAAGGATAAGAATTATGACATGGCTGTTATACAGCTGAAAAAAATAGTTGCAGCTAATCCACATTTTGTTAAGGCACATCTTCTTTTAGCAGTTATATATATTAAGGATAACGAGTATTCAAGAGCTAAAAAGCTTCTTAATGCAGTACTCCATATAGATAAAAACAATACACTGGCATGTAAGTACATGGATGAAATAAACCAGGTACAGACAGCTAAGGACAATGATGCTTCTGGAAGCTTCCTGCCAAGAAAAAAGGTTAAGGAAGAGGAAAGTAAGCCCCTTAACGGTAATGATGTTATACTTCCAAGGTCATCTTATAAAGAACCAAGCAATGGTGCTATTACTATTATCAATGTTCTTGTTGGTATTGTTATTGGTGCAGCACTTATATGGTTCCTTGTTATGCCATCAAGATATAAAGGCATAACAGAAGAGTATAACAGAAACCTGGCTGATTATAGCGAGAAGCTGTCATCAGGTAATGTAGAGCTTAATAGTCTGGAAAATGAGCTTAAGACAGTTAAGGCAGACAAAGAAGCACTCCAGGAACAGTTAAGTAAGGTAAATGGCACAGAAGGCGGTAACAAGCTTCTGATATCAGTTATAGAAGCTGCTAATGAATATATAGCAAATAACCGTACAGCGGCAGCAGAGAAGATAGTGGATATAGATGTAAGTGCGCTTCCATCTGATTCAGCTAAATCCCTGTATAATACTATATCAGGTGCAACATTTGCATCGGCTGCTTCTGAGTTCTACAACAAAGCGCAGACAGCATATGCTAAGTCGGATTATGCCTCAGCAGTCCAGGATTATGTTAAGGCGTTCAAGTGTGATTCAACTAACGTTAATGCTGCTTATTATGCGGCTAAATGTTATGTTGCGCTATCACAGACAGACAATGCAAAGAAGTACTATGGATATATAGTTAATGACTTTAAGACAAGTGGATATTATAAAGAAGCTAATGATTATGTGTCATCACATTGATTAACTGACTAAAGATAGCCCTCTGACGATTTTAATAACCGTCAGGGGGTATTTTTATTGCCAGAACAAGGAAAAATAAACAGGGAGTTATGGGTAGAAGAAGATAGGAGGATGTGGATTATGGAAGATAATATATTGTCTTGCCAGGAGGATGAGTTATCAGAAGAAATGAAAAGGACAGACTATATTTATATGGTAAGCAGGAAGAATCTTATCATAAGCCTGAATGCAGAGCTTGATCATCATCTTGCGGATGAGATGAGAGAGGTGATTGATGAGATAATTGATGAAAGAGGCGTTAACAGGATTATAATAGACTTTTCCAAGGTGGGATTTATGGATAGTGCAGGAATAGGGCTTATTATGGGGCGTTATAAGAAAATTAGGGATAAAGGTGATATATCTGTTGTTGGAGCTGATGAGAGTATTAAAAGGATACTTCTTATATCGGGACTTCATAAAATCGTATATATATATGACAATCTGATGGATGCAGTGAAAAAGGAAAACAGGAGGGATGTATAAGATGTATGAAAATAATGTGGAGATAGTATTTGATGCAAAGTCAGAAAATGAAAGCTTTGCAAGGGTGGCTGCGGCAGCGTTTGTTACAAAACTGGATCCTACACTAGAGGAGATATCTGATATAAAAACTGCTGTGTCGGAGGCAGTAACAAACAGTATAGTCCACGGATATGAGGGCAGAGAGGGAAAAGTATACATGATACTTGGTGCAAAGGATAATGAGGTCACTATTAAGATAAAGGATGAGGGTGTTGGAATAGAGAATATACATAGGGCTATGGAGCCGTTGTTTACAACAAAGCCTGAGCTTGAACGCTCGGGTATGGGATTTTCTTTTATGGAAGCATTTATGGATGAACTTGAAGTGCAGTCTAAAGTGCAGAAGGGGACAACTATTATTATGAAGAAAAAGATAGGAGATAGTAGCAGATAGAATGGATGTGCATGCTTGTGATCACACTAAAGAGCTGATTATGAAAGCACACAATGATGATAAGCAGGCAAGAGAACAGCTGATTATTGAGAACAGCGGTCTTATATGGAGCATAATCCAGAGATTTAAAGGAAGAGGTGTTGAGACAGAGGATTTATTTCAGATAGGCTGCATAGGTCTTATAAAGGCAGTGGATAATTTTAATATGGACTATGATGTAAGGTTTTCAACTTATGCCGTACCTATGATTACAGGTGAAATAAAAAGATTCCTTAGAGATGATGGAATAATAAAAGTGAGCCGCAGCATTAAAGAAAACAGCTATAAATGTATGCTGGCATCAGAAAAGCTTAAGACTGTATTAAACAGAGAGCCGACATTAGAAGAGATATCAGAAGAGACAGGTATAGGGATAGAAGATATAATAGTGACACTTGGTGCTAATGAGACGGTTGAATCTATATATAAGACTGTGTATCAGAAGGATGGCAACGAGATATGTCTTTTAGATAAGCTTGAGGGGAAGGATAATTATAGTGACAGAGTTGTTGACAATGTTGTTGTAAGAGAGCTTATAGCAGAACTTAGCGAAAGAGAGCAGAAAATCATAAAAATGAGATATTTTGATGATTATACACAGACACAGGTTGCGGATATACTTGGGATATCACAGGTACAGGTATCACGTCTTGAGAAAAAAAATACTTGTGAAAATGAGAAATAATCTCATGTAAAGAAAATGAAAAAAATATGTGTATATATAGATAAAACTGTTAATACTTCATATATCAGGCTTTGGCCTTAAATGGAGGAATAATATGTCAAAGACAGTATATCTTAAGTTAAGACAGCTTACGAAGACTAACAAAGCGGATGTATATCTGTCTGATATTGCAGATGTATATGCAGATAAGAAGATACTTGCACGTATAAAAAGTATAAAGGTAGCATGCTTTTATAAGGTGAAAAAGGACAGGGCGTGTATAAATGTTATGCAGGTAATATCCTGCATAAACCAGCTAGATGATACGCTTGAGATAAATAATATAGGTGAAAGTGATGCAGTAATAGAATATAAAAAAAATGACCAGCCGGCATGGATGAATATCGTTATGACAGTAATCGTCTGTATAATAATATTTATTGGAAGCGCGTATGCTATTATGGCATACAACAATGACGTTAATACAGCCGAAATATTTGAAAAGGTATATAGTATGTCAGGTGCGGGATATCTTTCAGAGTATAATGTGCTGGAGATATCGTATGCCATAGGATTATTTGTAGGAATAGCTGTATTTTATGATCATTTTATGGGACACAGGTTAAGCAAGGCACCAACACCTATAGAGGTTGCGATGAACCAGTATGTTAAAGATGAGAATCAGACACTTATAGACAGCTATAACGAAATGCCTAAGGCTGTAAGAAATCATTATGACGGAGTGAAAAAATGCTGATGTTAAAAGTAGCATGCCTTATTGTAACAGGTATTGCAAGCGGGCTTGTTACTGCAACAGGACTTTTTGCACTTATATCAAGTATAGGACTTATCAACAGATATGCAGATGTAACCAATACAAAGGAGCATATATTACTATATGAGGAGATGATAATAGCAGGAGCAGGTATAGGAAATATATGGTTTGTTTTTGAACTGCCATGTCATACAGGTATAGCAGGACTGCTGATATATGGTTTTGTAGCAGGAATATTTATAGGAACATTCTTATTATGTCTTGCAGAAACAGTAAAAGCACTTCCAATACTTACGCACCGGTTGTGCATAAAAAAAGGAATAGGCTTTATTATTATGTTTATTGCAGTTGGAAAATGTGTTGGACATCTGATATACTATCTTTTAGCTTATGTATAAGAGATGATATTGGAGGATTGTATATATTATGTTTAATAGAAAAGAACTGTCTGAAAGGGCGGTGAAGGTACTAAAAGCACATTATGGTATTTTTCTTATAGTATGTCTTATCGCAGCATTTATTGGAAGTGAATTTACAGAAACCTTCAGTCTTTTAAGAATGCCTGTGTCAGTATATAAGAATATAGCGGATAATGCAGACGATAAAGAAGCGATAGAAGAGCAGGGTGTTACTTTTGTCACATCTGATATAGATAACAGGACAAAAAGTGCAATGCTTAATGCACTTATATCTGTCTTTATGAATAATGAAGAACAGGGGAAAATCAATTCAGAAAACATAATAGAAAATGCAAAGGCAAATGCAGGAGAGATTCTAGGAAGAACATCTGGTATATTATCCTCTGTTGTAAACAGTTTTTCATCAGGTGCGGTTGTTTTTATGATAGTTGATATTATATATGGAATAACTGGTTCAAGGCATGTAGTTGTCATATTGCTGCTTATACTTTCACTTTTCGTATACTTTGTGATCCGGTATATGATTAAGATGAGTTATATTGTCATATCAAGAAGAATTTTTCTTTGAGAGCAGGACGTATAAAAAGGTCGGAGTTGGTAAGTTTATGTTTCTTATGCGTATTAAGAGATGGATGCACGTTGCCTGGGTGCTTTTTGTAAAAGATGTATTTACCATATTATGGTCTTTAACTATAGCAGGAGCATTTATCAAGCCGTTTTCATACCAGCTTGTCCCTTATATCATAGCTGAGAATCCGGATTTAAGTGCCACAGAGGCAATCACATTGTCAAGAAATATGATGAATGGCTATAAATGGAAAAGTTTTTGTTACAATATATCGTTTATAGGCTGGTCTGTGCTATGCTTTTTAACCTTTGGACTTGTCGGAGTGTTTTTTGCGAATCCTTACAGGACTGCCTTTTTTACAGAAATGTATGTAGAAATCAGGAAATTGGCGAAAACAGAGAATATAAAAGATATAGATAAGCTTAACGATATATATCTATATGAGATGGCATCAGAAAATGAACTTAAAATAGCATATGCAGATATATATGAATATATGAATCAGGAGGATCCGGAAGAAAGATTCATAGATGATATATCCAAGTCTGATATAAAATATTTTATAAGGCTAAGAAAAGTACTTGCGGACTGGTTTGGGGTTATACTTATTAATTCTAAAGAAGAGAAGCGGTTTGAAGACGATAAGGCTGAACAGATAAAAGCTGACAGATGTAAGCAGGAGATTTTAAGAGAGGTATATCCATCAAGATTATTTACACTTAAAGAGCATAGAGCGAATTTTTGAAAGTACGGTATATATGAGGAATTATTCAATACCATCACTTATACTTATATTCTTCTGTATGTCGTTTATTGGATGGTTCTGGGAAGTATCATCACATGTTGTGCTGTATCATTCATTTGCCAACAGGGGAGTGCTGCATGGACCATGGCTTCCCATATATGGCGTTGGTGGTCTGCTCATACTTATGCTTTTAAAGAAATTCAGGGAAAAACCAGTGGTTGAATTCTTACTTGCAGTGTTGTTATGTGGTGTTGTTGAATATTTCACAGGGCTTGTGTTAGAGCTTACACATGACGGACAAAATGGTGGGATTATACAGGCTTCTTTCTTAATCTTAATGGAAGAATATGTGCTGAAGGACTGCTTGCATTTGGGATAGGCGGTATGGCTATCGTATATTTTGTAGCACCATTTCTTGATAATTATTTCAGGAAAATAAAGCTTGAGATTATACTTCCTATATGTGCAGCACTTATGCTTATATTCGTATCAGACCAGCTGTATACAAGAAAGCATCCTAATACAGGTGAAGGGATAACATGTATGCAGGACATAGATGAAAAATATATGAATAATATCTGTTAAATCAGACATCCTAATATTAAGAAAGCTGAAAATATGCATGGAAATGAGGAATATTATGGTGCAGGATGTCAATAAAAGAAATGAAAGCTATAACGAATATGTCAAAACGGTAACTAAAAAGGCAGATTGTCTGCTCAACTGTCTGAAAGCCTTTATTATGGGTGGCTGTATATGTACACTTGGACAGCTTGTTACGAATCTACTTATGACGGGAGGCTTATCAATGGATGATGCTTCTTCATATACAACGATAATACTTGTGTTCTTAAGTGCCTCTTTACAGGACTAGGAATATACAAAGCTGGCAAACTGGGGAGGGGCAGGAAGTCTTGTACCTATTACAGCTTTGCTAACAGTGTGGCATCGCCTGCTATTGAATACAAGAAAGAAGGACAGGTGTTTGGTATAGGCTGCAAGATATTTACTATAGCAGGACCTGTTATATTATATGGTATATTCTTTAGCTGGATAGCAGGATTAATATACTGGGTATTGAAGCTTTTTTAAGATAATATGAAATAAAATACAAAAACAGAGGTAAAGATAACAATGGCAATGACCGAATTGGAACAGCATTATAATAAGTTTAATGAAGAGAAACGGCTTGACTCAAGACATGGGCAGGTCGAGTACATAACATCGATGAAATATATCCACAAATATATCGACAGCTTAAAGAAAGAAACAGGATGCGGTAATGCTGGCATAAAGATTCTTGATATAGGAGCTGGTACTGGAAGATACAGCGTTCCTCTTGCAGAGGAAGGATATGATGTAACTGCTGTTGAACTGGTAAAGCATAATCTAGGACTTCTTAAGGCAAAGAATTCATCGGTTAAAGCTTATCAGTGCAATGCACTAAAACTGAAAAAATTTGACAATGATCAGTTTGACATGGCACTACTTTTTGGACCTATGTATCATCTTTTTTCACATGAAGACAAGCTTAAGGCCCTTAATGAAGCTAAAAGAGTTGTAAGACCAGGCGGTATTATCCTTGTTGCATATCTTATGAATGAGTATAGTGTTATAACATATGCATTTAAGGAGCAGCACATAATGGAATGTCTTAGTGAGGGAAGGTTAACAGCAGATTATCATACTGTGTCATCAGAAAAGGATCTGTATGATATATGAGAACAGAGGATATAGCAAGGCTTAACAAAGAGGCAGGACTTACAAGAGTACAGATAATATCACCGGATGGAGCAGCTAATTATATAAGACCATACCTTAATAAGCTGACAGATGAGGAGTTTAATGAGTTTATCAAATATCATCTGTCAACCTGTGAAAGAGCTGATATGCTTGGAGCAGCAGCACATACGCTTGATATATTGAGAAAATAAAAATGTATAATAAAAAAAATACTGTTTACACTATATAATACAGAAAATATTTAGGTATCAGGAGTGTGTAATGGTGTATGATAGCAGGGAAACAAAGTATATGTTTTGATAATAATGTATATATTAAGGCAGGGGCTGGTGTGGCAGGAAGCAAAGAAAAGCAGGGGCCGCTTGGCTGCTGCTTTGATGTTGTGTCTGATGATGATATGTTTGGCATGAACACATGGGAGGAAGCAGAAAGCAGACTGCAGAGTCTTGCATTTTGAGACACTTTTTGACTAAAGCAGGGTATATGCCTGATATGATAAGGTATATATATGCAGGAGATTTACTAGGGCAGCTTATAGCAACATCCTTTGGTCTAAGAGCTTATGATATACCATTGTTTGGACTTTATGGAGCGTGTTCGACTATGGGTGAGTCTTTATCTTTGGCTGCAATGTGTATTGATGGAGGTTATGCAAAGGATGTTGTGGCTCTTGCATCAAGTCATTTTGCGAGTGCAGAAAAGCAGTTCAGATTTCCGCTAGGCTATGGTAACCAGAGACCTCTAAGCTCTACTTGGACAGTTACAGGCGCTGGCGCATATATAATAAGCAGTAACAGTGAGGACAGGCTGGGATGCTATAAAGAATACGGATATGATGTCATAGTGAAGGGGATAACTACAGGAAAGATAGTGGATTATGGGGTTAAAGATTCCATGAATATGGGAGCCTGCATGGCACCTGCAGCCGCAGAGCTTATAACAGCAAACTACAGTGATTTTGAAATAAAAGATGATTACTATGACATGATTATAACAGGTGATCTTGGAGATATAGGAAGAACAATACTTCTGGATCTGTTAAGGGAAAAAGGAATCAATATATCCGACATATATACAGACTGTGGACTGCAGATATATGATTGTAAAAAACAGAATACTATGTCAGGTGGAAGTGGCTGTGGCTGTAGTGCTGTTGTTTTAGAAGCGTATGTGCTTAAAAGAATGCGCAGTGGAGAAATTAAAAGAGTGCTTTTTGTTCCAACAGGAGCATTGCTTTCTCAGGTGAGCTTTAACGAAGGCAGATCAGTTCCTGGAATAGCACATGGAGTCATACTTGAAGCTGTAAAAAAGAAGGACAAAGAAAGAATGAGCGGTTGTTAATGAGCAGCTGTTAATGAGTGGTTGTTAAATGATTGATTGTTGAATGCTATACGATAAAACGGAAGAATATGAAAATGAAAAAAGAAGGAGATGTGGATATGGACTATATAAAAGCGTTTATAGTTGGTGGTATAATATGTGCCATTACACAGGTGCTTATGGAAAAAACAAAGCTTATGCCAGGACGCATAATGGTTATACTTGTAACATCGGGTATTGTACTTGGAGCTTGTGGAATATATGAACCTCTTGTAAAATATGCCGGCTGCGGTGCCAGTGTCCCGCTTACCGGGTTTGGCAATGTTTTATGGAAGGGTATGAAAATGTCAGTTGATAATTCAGGTTTTCTTGGATTATTCAAGGGTGGCTTTACAGCATGTGCAGTGGGTGTATCAGCAGCATGATAGCCGGTTATATTGCCTCCTGCGTATTTGAGCCAAAGATGAAAAAATAGATATAAAAAGTCTGCTGTCATGGATGTTACAGGCAGCAGACTTTATTTTTGATTATTGTTTTAATTATGTTTAGTTGTTTTTTCTGTACTTGTGGATGAACCAGAGCTGTGAGTTGTACCTGATGTACTTGTTGTTGGAGTGGTACTGTTGTTTTTGTTGCTGTTATTTGTGCTTGTACTGCCAGACTGCTGTTAGTTGAAGATGTTGCAGCTCTCTGGTGCAGCGTACACAGCTTTGTAAGCTTGTCTTCGGTTATTGAATATTCAGCATCTCTTGTTGTATATCCTGAATCGTTGCTTCCGATAGAATCACTTGATGGTTTCTTTGTAAGTATTCTTGTAGAGACGCTTGTGCATCCGGTGTTAGCGATATCACCTGAAACATTACAGATATTAACCTTAACGTGTGTGTCACAGCTTTCTGTTGGCTGGTTATCAGCAGCAAAATATTCTGTTATTATACAGCTTCCACGAGGATCATGGTCACATAAGCCCTCTACAGGCAGCTTGCCCGACTTAGAGCATACCTGGACTTCAACAATATCCTCAGGCTTTGTGAATTCACCTGAAGGAAGATCTGAATGTATCTGTTCCATAATAGAACGCCAGATAGATGTATGGTTAACAGAGCTTACCTGTCTTGAGTTATCATCATAGCCTACCCATATAGATGCTGTATAGTAAGGTGTAAAACCACAGAACCATATATCTGTATCGAACTGTGTGGTACCAGTTTTACCAGCAGTTGGCTGGTTAGACACCTTTGCCCTTGTAGCAGTACCAGAGCTTACGACGGATTCCATACCACTTGTAAGAAGCCATGCTGAAGATTCTTTAAGAACCTTATGTGTTTCTGGTATTGAGTTATCTATTATTACGTTGCCTTCACTGTCAAGAACCTTTGTATAGTATATAGGCTTTGTATAAACACCTTTGTTTGCAATAGCTGCATAAGCTGCAGTCATATCTATGTTACTTACACCCTTAGTCATACCGCCAAGTGCAAGAGATTGTACTACATCGTGGCTTCCATTCACAGGATTTTGAGGAGATACAAGCGTTGACAGACCGAACTTCTGCAGGTAGCTAAAGCCAACAGCTGGTGTTATCTGTGTAAGTACTTTTACAGCTGGTACGTTCTGTGAACGGGTAAGAGCAGCACGTACAGTAATATAACCAAGATATTCACCTTCAGTATAGTTCTTTACAAGTCTTGCATCGGTTCCCGAATAGTAGTAAGGTGCATCATCAATAGCAGAAGCAAGCGTTATGGCTCCTGTATCAAGTCCTGGACCATATGCAACAAGAGGCTTGATAGATGAACCTGGCTGTCTTGCAACATCATCTGTAGCACGGTTAAGGCCTCTGTCTGTGTTTTTATCACCACGTCCGCCAACAAGTACTTTTACATATCCTGTTGACTGCTCCATAACAGAAAATGATATCTGTGGCTGTACAATAAAGTGGGAATCTTCAAATGTAACAGTACCACCATTAGCTGTCATGGCTTCCTTATATGTGTCAATATAGTTTTGTGCCTTTTCTTTATTGCTTAAAGTCAGGCTGAAAGAAGAATCTCCGTTATTGTTATACCATTTTCCATATTGTTTTGTGAATAATATGAAAATGAGCCGTCAGTCTCTTTTACTGTAAGGTTATAATTGATTGTAAAATTGTTACCTGGGTAATAATCAGGATCATTAAGCACTGTATCAGCAGCTTCCTGCATACGCATGTCCTGTGTGGTGTACACTGAAAGTCCACCTGCGTAAATCAAGCTTGTTGCCTGCTGCTTAGAGTATCCCTTCTGCTGCATAAGGTCAGTTATAAGCTGTTCTATAACTTCATCTACAAAATATGAATAGTTTGATGAAGATGAGGAAGAGGATACATCAATACCTTCAAGCCGTGCATATACATCATCTTCAACGGCTTCACTATATTCTTCTGTAGAGATATATTCCTGTCTTAACATATTGTTAAGAACAGCAAGCTGACGTTCTTTGTTATCATCAGGATTCCTTAAAGGGTTAAGCCTTGAAGGATTTTTGGTAATAGAGGCAAGGACTGCACATTCACTTAAAGTAAGCTCAGATACATCCTTATTAAAATATCCGTTGGCAGCAGCCTGTACACCATAGTAACCATTACCTAAATTAATAGTATTTTTCTTTTGAAATAATCTAGTTTTCTTTTTTGCTCTCTTGTCATTCCAAATCCCATAAAACGGCAAATATGATCATTTTTTAAAATACAGAAACACATTCTCTTCCAACTTGGAATATCTTTTGTTGATTTGATGTCATCGGTATCATCAGGAATATGATCAAGAAAGATAATCCTTGAGTTTTTAAAAATTGTATAATTGGAAACACCATTTCTTTTGATTCGATAACCATGCTCTATCAATTCTTCGATCGTCTCTTCCTCCAGTCCGCCTCCTACCGTATGCCAGAATAAAATCGATTTGTTGAACTTATTTATGTAGTTCGGCACAATCTGGTGGCAGTGTCGCCAGTAAAAATTGTGCATAGGACTTTCCATGTATGTCCCTTTGGTAGCGTTATATGACGATATCCTAGTGCTTTTGTTTTTGCATATATAGCAGTAAAATTGGCGCCCTGTACACGACCAACAAGTTTGACCCAGATCTGAGATCAATCACTTCTATAAAGATTCAACGCCTCTTTGGCATAATCTTGAAATGGTGAAGCCACCCGCATCTGTGAAACACTTAAACCGGCCTTATAATACAAATCATATAATTTGTTGTAGGGATAATCAAACAAATA
>ENA-OQER01001094-OQER01001094.1-human-gut-metagenome-genome-assembly--contig:-NODE-1094-length-13785-cov-11.981037_pt1 | contig 13785 bp, 16 predicted proteins | sample MGYA00242797_ERZ504639 | MGnify/ENA primary metagenome ERZ504639 (study PRJEB26092, sample SAMD00036306) | human gut metagenome | host: Homo sapiens | study: EMG produced TPA metagenomics assembly of...
AAAACATTATAAAGCCTTTAGATAGAGCTCGTTATCCCGAACTGAGGTATTTCTTACATGAGGATTTTGTCTCAGCAACCATCCAAGATATATAGATGGTTGCCAAGCCTTTGTGTCCCTTATATAAAAACATTATAAAGCCTTTAGATAGAGCTCGTTATCCCGAACTGAGGTAATGTATTCTTTTTATTTATTCATAGGCATCAGCCAAACCTGATTCTACGTCCTCTCTAGACCAACCGTCATAAAACGCTCTCTCGTCACCAAAAGGATCACTCCAATTATCGTAATCATTCATTTTCTCGTTTTCATAATCCCAAAATGAAGTTTTATGATAATTTGAAGCCAGTTTCTTTCCTTTTTTGTTACTGTAATCATTTATTTTTATAGATGAAGGTGGAAATGAGGTCTTTCCTACATCGCATTTTTCTGTGAGTAAAACAAATATCTTTCCGTTGCTATTGCTGACAATTGAAAACATTGGTTCTTTTGGAATAGAATTTATAGCTACAGCACCAATATTTGTTCCATAAATGAAAAATAATTGGTTGGTTTCTGGATCTTTTTTTACGAGTATTCGATTGCAATTAAACAGCTCTTTAAAATCGTTTACAGAATATGTTGCTATATAGGTAAGTCCGTCTAATAGCATGTTGTTCGATGTTAGCTTTAACAGGTTGATACTTGTTTCTTGTGTACCATCATATGCTTTTATGGAACATAAGTATTCTTCGTTTAATGCCCATATTTTATCGTATTTTAATGGGATAATTAAATCTCCTCTTGTATTTATGATACCCCATTTATCTTTTAATACTCTAGCATAGCCACAAACAAATCCAGGTTCGCACCAAGAATAAACACCAAATGGAATAACAATATTATTATCGCAGTCAATGTAAGCATACTGATATTGACTATTTCTAACCAATGAAAGTCCACAACTAAATGGATACATTTTCGTATATTGGGCGGTAATAACGATCTGTCCATTTTGGTCTTTTGCCCCATATAATCCATTGTCTTCGTATATGTTAAGCAATTGTTCTTTTCTCATAATGATTACATATTGATGTATGATACTGGATTTTGTCTTTTTCCTACAAGATGAGAAATATCCATGTGTAAATACGGAGAGCCCGAAATCTCTACACCTTCAAATTCCCATCTACCGACATATTCATTTGAATCTGTAAGAAACCAATGGGTTGGCTTAAAAACCCCTACGATGTAACCAGAACAAATGGCAAAAACGTATTCTGCTTTTTTAGCTCGTTCCCCATTCAATCTCCAATACCTTCTTACACAATCGTATAAACTGGGTCTTTCACGCAGTAAATAAGTGCGTGTTACATTAAAACAGACGATTCGATTGTTGGAATCGTTTTCAAATCTACCATAATCTCTAAATACGTTTTCCATAAGGGCTTATTATTTCTACTTTACTCTAATTTCCGCAACACTATAATTTAATATTTTTTATAAGCACCTGAGCAACAAAAAGTTGCTCAGGATTTTGCCATGTCAGAAATTTCACTTATCTTAGTGTTGCAAATAAAAAACAAATAAAATTCTGAATGACATGCAAAAATACAAATAAAATCTGAAAAACTCACTCCTTTTGGGGGATTTTTTTCTATTATGGAGCAATTTGATGCTCTTTTAGCTCAAACCATAGATTCTACCTTGGGATTGAGATGCACTATGTTTGGTTATCAATATAGCGAGATTCTACTCTCTCTGATGTGCGTATATCTTTGTGGTGGCTCATGTATTGAGGATGTTACAACTCACCTGATGAAACTTTTGTCTCTTCATCCAACTGAAATCAACGGTATTGAGTTTGAGTTGAATTCTATCCTTGTTGAGAAATGGAAAGGAAAACCGTATCGTCTTGTTTCCCACGAAACCCTATAGGTTGTGGATTTGAGGGAAAATAAGTTTTGCCACAAAGGTAAGATTTATTTTCGGATTATGCTAGGATATGCGCTTGTTTTTCCTCTTTTTTCCCCATACTTTTCCCCGTAGCCCCTTGTTTCTTCCTGATTTCAGAAAAGTAGCGGGAAGGTGGCGGGGAAAATTTGGAATCGGTGAAGGGAAGTATTAACTTTGCAATCGAAAACGAAAGAGCGGCGAAATGCTGAGCATGAATGAGCTGAAACTCTTCACTCTTCACCTGAAGCCCGGAAATGCCCATAAACAGAGGGGGTTCGAGGGGTGAAGAGTCAGAGACAACTCTTCACCCACTCTTCACCACTCTTCACCTTATTATATATAAGGGCTAAAAGAATGAATATTATTAATCTTAAAATTTACACATAATGGAAAATTTAAAAACCTTATCGTCATCAGATAAGATGACAAACGAAATTTCAGCACTCTCTCTTGTTGAGAGTTTTCTCGATGAGTATTATCTCTTCCGTAGAAATGTGCTAAGTGGTAAAACCGAGTATTTCACTCTCTCAAAGAATGAGGACGAAACTGAGGAGCCCGTAGAAGAGGAACCGGAAACCGGTGGGGAAGAGGAGGAATCTTCTGACTCAACCTGGAAGGTGCTGACTCCGGAGGCTTTCAATTCCATCGTCCGTCATGCCAAACGGTTGGGTGTAGGAGGTAAGAAGTCGCCCCGACAGGATATTGAGGAGTTCGTACGTTCTGAAGAGGTTCCGGAGTTTGATCCTATCAGGGAATATCTTGAGAACCTGCCGGAATGGGATGGTAAGAACATGTGGCTGAACTCTTTGGCAGGATTCCGGGGCTTACAAGTGAACAGTTGGGATGGTGCGCCACCTGGCTCCGTTCGGCTGTTGCCCACTGGTTGCAGATGGATATGTTTCATGGCAACGAAACCACTCCTGTGCTTATCGGCAAGCAGGGTTGCGGCAAGAGTACCTTTGCCTATCGCCTGCTGCCGGATCATCTGCGACAGTATTTCCTCGACCACATCAACTTTGCCAATAAGTTTGACTCCGAGATGGCGCTCACTCATAATCTCTTTGTCAACATAGATGAGTTTGCGAATATGGGACCATCGCAGCAGGGCAAGTTGAAGCAGATGCTTTCGAAGGTGAAGGTGAACGGGCGCCCTATCTTCGGCAAGTGTCAGGATGACCGTCCGCGCTACGCTTCCTTCCTGGCAACCACCAATGATGAGCATCCGCTCTGCGACCCTACGGGTAGCCGCCGATTCGTCTGTCTGCACATTCCGGCAGGTGAATATATCGACAACGGTTCACCCATCATTTATGACCAGCTCTATGCACAAGTTATGTATGAGCTTTGCCATAAGAAGACCCCTTACTGGTTTACCAATGCCGAGGTAGATCGTATTCAGAAGTGCAATCTTCCTTTCTTCAAAATAGATGATTTTGAATCGATGCTGAAGAGCTGCTTCCGTGTTCCCGAGGATAATGAAACGGGCGAATGGCTCATCTGTTCGGATGTTTTCGAGGTTCTGCACGAAAGATTTCCGATGCTGATCAGTAATCTGAGTACCAAGATTCGCATCGGCCAGTCGCTCAAACTCCTGGGGTGCAAGATGAAGCATACCAAGAAGGGTCAGGCCTATCTGCTTGTAAGAATCTGAAAATATAGCTAAGCGGCAGATGGGTGAAGAGTGGTGAAGAGTGGGTGAAGAGTGAGAAACAACTCTTCACCCCTCGAATCCCCTCTGTTTATCGGCATTTCCGGGGGTTAGGTGAAGAGTGAAGAGTTTTTCGCAGTTCCTTTCTTAAAATTCTTTCTCAGGCTTTTCCGATAGCTGTCTGACTAGAACAGCCCACTGTTCTCATAGCGGCTAGTTGGCTGTCTGTGGTTCGCCAGTTGGCTATTTGCGATAACAGTCCCTCAATCTTTCGTAGAAAAAATTATTTATCCAACTAAAAAAATAAAGAACATGAACAATATTTCAATCCATTCCATTGATACGGTATGTCTCAAGGAGACGTGCCCGGTACATCACCTTTGTGCTCGTTTTGAGCGTTATCAGAAGTTGCGTAAGTCGGAGAAGGTGTTCAGTATTCTGAACCCGGACCATATAGCCTGCAGCGAGCAGGGCTGCGCCTATCGTCTTCAGAAGAAGATCATACGCATGGCACGCGGATTCCGCCGCATGTTCGGCACGATACCTTCTGCCAATACGCCTCATTTCTGGCACTTTTCGCCTATATCAGCGAAAGCACCTATTGCAAGGCGAAGCGCGGCGCCATCCTCATCGCACCCGATATGCAGCAGAAATTACTGCGTCTCTTCGAGCAGAATGGCGCCGATATCAGCATCGGTTTCGATGAATATGTAGAGCAGGAGGGCTATGAAGAAGTAGATACCGCAAACTGTAAAAAAATATAATTTTTGCCATCTTTTAGCGGTAATGAAACAGATTTTTATTATTTTTGTTTCCTGAATTTTACAACTAAACAATAAGAAATAGATTATGCGTGTTATTATCGAAAAAGATTATGAGAAGCTGTCAAAGTGGGCAGCTGATCATGTAATTGAAACAATTAACAGATTTCAACCAACAGCTGAACGTCCTTTTGTTCTGGGTTTGCCAACCGGTTCTTCACCTCAGGCATGTATGCCAACCTGGTAAAGGCGGTAAAAGAAGGCAAGGTTTCGTTCAAGCATGTCATCACCTTCAATATGGATGAATATGTAGGTTTGCCGGAATCTCATCCTGAGAGCTATCATTCTTTCATGGCTACCAATCTCTTCAATCATATCGACTGTCCTAAGGAGAATATTCATATCCTGAACGGTAATGCCGAGAACTTGGAAGAGGAGTGCCGTCATTATGAGCAGATGATAGAAGAAGCGGGTGGCATCGACCTCTTTATCGGTGGTATCGGTCCTGATGGCCATATCGCTTTCAACGAGCCATTCTCTTCTCTAACCTCCCGCACACGAGTAAAGACGCTCACTACAGACACAAAGATTGCCAACTCCCGTTTCTTCGACAATGATCCTGAGAAGGTACCTAGTCTGGCTCTGACCGTAGGTGTGGGTACCGTGATGGCTGCCCGAGAGGTAATGATTCTCTGCAACGGTCATAACAAGGCCCGCGCCCTGCAGGCTGCCATTGAAGGTCCTGTTACCCAGGCTTGGACCATCAGCGCTCTGCAGCAGCACCAGCATGGCATCATCGTTTGTGATGAGATTGCCTGCGATGAACTGAAGGTGGGTACTTACCGCTACTTCAAGGATATCGAGAAAGATAACATCTAAGTTATCTGATGCCTATAAAAAAGAATAAGGATGATGACTATTCGTCATCATCCTTATTTTCTGCTATTACCTGAGGACCGCGAACCTTGTCCTTGAGTCCCAGACCTTTCTTGATTTCTATATTTACTCCATCGCTCAAACCGGTAGTTACCTGTTTGCGCTCATAAGTCTTCTTCTTGTCGCTACCTTTTATGATATATACAAAGGTAGAATCGCCGCTAAACTCAATGGCACTCTCCGGAACGGTGAGTACATGGGTAGCCTTTGCCAGTACAATCTCGGCATTGGCGCTGTAACCAGAACGGATCTTGCCGCCCTTGGTAGAACGGATGGCTGCCTTTACCTCAAACTGATTGGCACCATTGTTTTCTACAGCCTTAGGTGAGATATATTCCAGGTTAGCCTCGAAGTTGAGGTTCTGCAAGGCTCCGATGGTAATCTTCATCGGCATTCCTGTAAAGAGACTTCCCACTTCGGTTTCATCGATATTGCCACGGAAGATGAGGTCGTTCATGTTGGCCACACTGGCGATGGTAGTACCATCGTTGAAAGTGTTGGCAAGAATTACCGAGTTACCCACCTTGACCGGAATATCGAGGATAATGCCCGAGATGGTAGAACGGATGAGGGTGGAAGAAGCGCTGGCATTGCTCTTGCTTACACCATCGCGCACCACCTGGAGAGCATCTTCGGCAGCGGTAACCTCCTCGCGTGCCTGTTTCATCGCCTGCTTTACCTTATCAAACTCATCGGCGCTGACCAGCTGTTTCTTGAAGAGCTGTTCCTCGCGTCCATAGTTTACCTGTGCCTGTTTCAGGTTGATTTCTGCAAGGCGCACGCGTGCCTGAGCCGAACTGAGCTGTCCCATATCTGGAATCACCTTTACCTTGGCGATAACCTCGCCCGCCTGAACATAATCACCCGCTTCTTTGCAAATCTCGGTGATGATACCGCTAATCTGAGGCTTTACGCTCACCTCGTTGCGAGGCTCAATCTTGCCCGTGATAACGGTAGTTTTCAAAACATCAGCCATCTTAGGAGTAAACTCAGTATACTCCACAGGCTTAGGCTGCGATTTCTCATAAAGGAACACGAAGGTTCCGATGAAAATCAAGGCGACAATCGCCGCAACAATCAACTTTGAATACTTTTTCATATCTTTTATATCTTATATTTTCTTTTATTCGTCTCTCATCGCATCTACCGGTTTGATGCTCATGGCTCGCCATGCAGGGGCGAGTCCGGCTAGGCCGCCGAGAATGCAGATGAGGATGGCTGAAGAGATGGCCGTCCAGAAATCTACCTGAAAGTGGGCGGTAAGAATGCCATCCGTGGTACTTCCTACTTCCAGCATCTGCAGGATGGCAACACCGAAGAGAATGCCGCTCATGCCGGCTACCAGGGTGAGGAGAATACTCTCGGAGATGATTTGCGAAAGAATCATCTTAGGCGTGGCTCCGATGGCTCGGCGGATGCCTATCTCGGTGGTTCGCTCCTTTACCGTTACCATCATGATATTGGAAACTCCGATGGCGCCGGCGAGAAGGGTGCCGATGCTACCAGCCAGATGAGGAAGTTGACGCCCTTGAACAGGTTGTCGAGCATCTGGAAGAGAACTTCGGTATTGAACACCATAATGCCCTTTTCGTCGGTAGGTCGATGCTGTGGGCTCTTGCTACGGTTTCTCTCATCCGTTGGGCAATGCTGCTCATCACTACGCCCGGTTTGCCGGTGGTGGCTATGATGTCAACCGCCTTACCCCGGTTATAAGCGCTGCGCAAAACCGATTGGGGCAGGGTGATGGTTTCATCGGCACGACCGCCGAAATTGATGCCGTTGCCCGAACGGTAATCTACGCCTATCACCATATAATAGGTAGAGTCTACTCTTACGCTCTTGCCGCACGGATCACCGCCGCCAGGAAATAGATTCTTGTAAATCTGTTTGCCGATGACGCAAACCTTGCGCTGCTGGCGCACATCCATCTCGTTGATGTATCTGCCGTAAAACATCTGTGGTGCAGAAACCTGTGCGTAATCGGGATTTACGCCCTGGGTGCTGCCGCTGAATTTCTTGTCTCCAAACACCACCGACTTGTTGCCGCCGAAGAGCAGCGGGGTAATGACATCGAGTTCGGGCACCTGGTGCGCAATCTGTCCAGGTCTTTCTCTTCCATCTGCCAGGAGCGCCCCTTGTTGAATCCCTTGTAGGGTTTGGTGGTGTTCTGCGCCCAGATGATGGCGGTGTTGGTGGCAAAGCCTGTGAAGTTGTTTTGCAGCATCTCCTTCAGTCCCTGTCCGCCACCCATCAGGGCGATGAGCATAAACACGCCCCAGAACACGCCGAAGCCCGTAAGCAGACTGCGGCTCTTGTTCCTCGTGATGGTGTCGAGAATCTCTTTATATGTATCTAAATCTAATCGCATAGCCTATTCTATATATATAATAAGGTGTAAGCAAGAATGAATTCAACATTCAACACTTAACATTCAACATTTTGCATTACTCCGCTCTTAGCGCCTCTATCGGACGGATTCTTGCAGCTTGATGGCTGGGATGAGTCCGGCGATGGTGCCTGCGATGACGATGGTGATGGTGGCGCCGATACAGGTGCCGATGCCCACCGTAGGATTCACAAACATAGCGGCTTTAAACAGTCCGGTATCTACGGTGGTGTGGCCGATGGTTGCATCCATGATTTCGTTTGCCGCCACGCCGCAGACCATTCCGATGTAGCCGAAGAATGAGGTGATGATGATGCTCTCGGTGATGATGAGCTTCAGTATCGACCAAGGCTTGGCTCCGATGGCTTTTCTTACGCCAAACTCTCGGGTTCGCTCCTTCACGGTGATGAGCATGATGTTGCTTACGCCCACGATTCCGCTCAGCAGAGTGAACAGACCCACAATCCATAGGGCCGTCTGCATGATGGCGATTCCCTGGTTCATCTGGATATTGTCCATGTATCGGTTCCAGAGCCAGATGGTTCGCTCGTCATCAGGTGCTGCCTGATGGTTGTTGTTGATGCTGGCGCGGTAGTTCTTTTCAAACTGCTTATTGTCCTCCTTAGTCTTCAGGTTCTTGATGGTAAACTCCAGACTTCCCGCATCATGCCCCTGGCGTAGATGGTCTTTATGGTGGAGTAGGCGATGAAGGCTTCGGTATTATTGCGCGATTCATCATCCTTGTAGATTCCCACCACCTGGAAGTTGAGATTGCTGATCTTTACGTTCTTGCCCACCAGCGAACGGTAGTCTTTGTAGAGTTCCTTGGCCTGGCTTCGGCTCAGTACCACATTCTTGCGCTGCTCCTTCATATCGATTTCGTTGATGAATCGTCCGGCTATCAGCTCCGTCTTGTCTATTTTGGGATGCGTAGGAGCCACACCCACCAAAGACTGGCTTGCCACATAATTATCGCCATAGTTGATGTTCACGTTATACTGTTCCAATCTTCCGCCCACATCATCTACGTACTGCCCGTAGGTCTTGTTACTGATGAGGATATCCTTGTCGTTGAGCGTAATGCTTCTGCCTTCCTTCAGTCCCTTGTAAGCCTTGGAGGTTTCGCCCGGGAATACTCGCATGGAGTTGGCAAGGAATCGGGTGCTTTGCTGCAACTGGGCATTAATCAGTCCGTTGCCGGCGCCCAGCAGGAATATCAGCATGAAGATACCCCAGGCAACGGCAAATCCCGTGAGCGAAGTGCGGAGCTTGTTGCGCTTCGACGTGCTCCATATTTCTTTGATTAATTCTCTCATTCTCTTCTTATTTAACGTAGTCTTTCGATACGAGATGATGGTCTCTGTTGTCTTCGATGCTTCCGATGAGTCCGTCTTTGATATGGATAACCTTATCGGTCTCGTTGGCAACACCGCTTTCGTGGGTTACCACCACGATGGTCATTCCCTCTTTCTGGTGCAGTTCCTTCAGCAGGTCCATCACTTCCACGCTCGTTTTGGAGTCGAGGGCTCCAGTAGGCTCATCGGCAAGGATGATTTCGGGTTTGGTGATGAGGGCACGGGCGATGGCTACACGTTGCTTCTGTCCTCCCGACATCTCGTTAGGATAATGGTTGGCCCATTGCTTCAAGCCCAGTTTTTCTAGATATTCCATCGCCAGTTCGTGGCGCTTCTTGCGGCTCACGCCTGGTAGAAGAGTGGAAGCTCTACGTTTTCCATCGCCGTCTTGAACGAGATGAGGTTGAACGACTGGAAGATGAAGCCTATCATCTTGTTGCGGTATTCGGCAGCACGGGTTTCCGAGAGGTCTTTGATGAGCACATCATTGAGTCGGTATTCGCCCGTATCGTAGTTATCGAGAATACCCAGTATATTTAATAAGGTGGATTTTCCCGAGCCGGAAGCACCCATGATGCTGACGAACTCGCCACGTTCGATGTCGAGGTCGATGCCCTTCAGTACGTGGAGTGGCTGAGCACCCTGATAGGTCTTGTTGACGTCTTTTAGATGAATTAATGACATATTACTTTCGTTTTATGGATATCAATTTAAACCATTAGACGCTTGCAACTTTCAGAAAGTTGCAAGCGTAACTCTTTTTTAAAAACGTTATTACATACACCTTATTATATATAAGGCAAAAACAGAAGCTATAAATATATATTTGAGGATGAATAGTGTCATCATATCTTTATCTTTTTGAGATTCTTTTCCAACTCTTCCTTCACTTCGTCGATGGAGATGTCGAGAAGCTGCATTTGTCGGGCGAGTTCCGGGAGTCTTTCTTTCATAAACTCCTTTTTGCGGGTTTTCTTAATCTGCTTCTTGGCTCCTGCGGAAACAAAGTAGCCCAGCCCTCGTTTGTTGTAGATAATCTCGTCGGTGGCAAGCAGGTCGTATGCCTTCACGGTTGTGTTGGCATTCACCTCCAGCAGTACGGCGTATTCCCTGACGCTCGGTATTCGCTCGTCTTCCTTGTACTTGCCCGCCAGAATTTCATCGCTCAATCGTTCGGCTATCTGTACGTATATTGCTTTATCATTACTGAAATTCATAATCTTCAAATTTTAATTCTTAGATGTTGATCCACTTGTTGCAGATAACCTGCATACGGGTGAAGAGCTTGTAGGATGCCCAATAGTTGAAGGCAGCCAAAGCCAGGAAAACAAAGAATGCTGTAATTGTTATACAATAGTCAGCTGTGGAACCATTGCTGAAGTTAATATGACTGAAGAAATCAAAAACTCCAGCTTCTCCTAATTTGTTGATTATGTACCCCAAAATCATACAAAGAAGAATGCCCGTGCAAGCTGTTAGCAATACAGGCAACTTGCGATAGAATGTTCCGCCAAGTGTTGCGAAAGAATGGGAAAATAGTATGAATGAATAGAGGGTAATCCATTTCAGCCAGTCGTTGTCGAAAGGGTGAATTGTGGAAATAATATGGCTGAGCACAGCCCAGGTGATGCTGATATGAAAATCTGGAGTGATGATGAAACTAAAGATGAACTGTATAACATCGGCCAAGATTACTGCTGCAAAAAGTTGAACCAAAACACCGATACTCATCATGAGTAATCGGGCCACAAACTTCTCTAGATTACAAGCAGGAAGCATCAGGAAACTCTCTCTTTGCAATTTAGTCTTCATGTTATTGAATATACAACTTGCCAAGATGTAGAACGCGATGAATGCTATTATATAAAAGAACATGCAAACACTTACCTGGTATTGATGACCAGCCTGTTCTACATCGGTTGAGTTAAGCCAAAATCTCATGCTAAAAAGTCGCAATACACAATAGATGGAAATGCTGAGGGTGAGACCTGCTGTAGCTCCAAGATGACGCTGCCAGTTGGTGAGAATATCCCAACGAAGTACCATGCTTAATCTATGTAAATCGAAATTCTTTTTCATAATCGTCTAATTTTTAATCGTTTAATTTTCCATTAATTACTGCATTGAAGAGCAACTCCAGGTTCATCTGTGTTTCCTGTTTTCCCTCCTGACGCTTGCAGATGGCGGCATTGCCCTGCAGGGTTGGCTCGGCGTAGAGCACGGTGTCGTCCATTTCCTGTGGGTTGCGATATTCGAAGGTGTATTTCTCGCAGATGTCTGAAACCGATGCGTCGAGCAGCAGTTGGCTCTGGTTCATGATGATGATGTGGTCGAGTAGCGACTCTACATCGTGCACCTGATGAGTAGAGATGATGAGGGTGCGGTCTTCCGTCATGTTATTGGCGATGACCTTACGGAACTGGCTCTTCGATGGGATATCGAGACCATTGGTTGGCTCGTCCATCAGAAGAAAGCGGGTACCCGTGGCGAGTGCGAAACTCATGAATACCTTCTTCTTCTGTCCCATCGAGAGTTCGTTCAACTTGAGAGAGAGTGGTAAATCAAAATCCTTGAGGCAACGGTCCAGCACTTCCTGCGAGAAGTTAGGATAGAACCCCTGGTTCATCTTCACGTAGGTGGCGAGGGAAACGTTGGGCAGTTCAAATTCCTCGGGCACCATGAAGATGTCCTTCAGCATCTCGCTTTGCGATCTTGTGCCGAAATGCCATCCACGAGAACGGTACCTTGTTGCTGGCGGAGCAATCCGCTGATGAGGTAGAGCAGGGTGCTCTTGCCTGTACCGTTCTTACCGAGCAAGCCATAAATGTTGTTCTCCTTGAATTCCAAAGAGAAATCTCTAAATACAAGGTGCTTGCTACCTGGGTATCTGAAATCAATGTCTTTAATCTGTATCATAATCTTTAATGTTTTAGTGTACTACTTCAATAGAACACTGCAAAGGTATGCTTTTCTGCGATAAGTTCCAAATTTTTGGGCAATTATTTTTATACTTTAACGTATTGTTAACAATTCCACCTTATTATATTATAAGAAGAGTATGATATGGATGAATGTCTTGTAATATAGAACTTTATAAAAAGCATCAAGGCATCGGAAAGCAAAAACTTCCCGATGCTTGATGCTTTTTATTAAGTCGTTTAGATATATTTCATGAGAATATCCCAAACTGCAATGATGTGCAGATACTACCAGCTAAAACGAAGAAATGGAACACGGAATGCATGTATTTCTTCTTGTTGATACTGTAGAATACGGCGCCCGTAATGTAGCAGACGCCTTCGGCAATAATCCACCAGACTGTGGCGGTGGATACGGAGTCAATCAAAGGTTTGAAAGCAACCAGTACCGACAATCCCATGCCTACAAAGCAGATGGTCTCCAGGTTGCTGTGATCCTTGAGTCTGGTAAAACTCATGATGGTTCCGGCAATGGCACAAGCCCAAATAAAGATAAAAAGACTCCATCCCCAATATCCCTGGTCTCGCATCGCAATGAGCGTGATTGGCGAGTAAGAACCGGCAATATGCCAGTAGATGGCGGCATGGTCCCATTTGCGCAGTCGCTCCTTCCATTTACTCCAGGCAGAAACGGCATGGTAAACCGTTGAGGCGATGTAAGACATCAGCATGCCGAACAGATAGAGGATAACTCCCGCCGTAGCCCATCCGTTATGCATCGTAAAGCACCAATATAAGAAGATGGCTCCCACGACAAAGCCCATCAGGATACCTCCTGCATGCGACCATGAGTTCCAAAGTTCTTCTTTATGACTGAAATGTATCTTTAGTTTCATATCTCTATATATCTTTTCGTTACACATTCTGCTGATTTTGAGAAATAGGGCATTCAAGCACTATACCTAAATCGTTATCAGCTATAACATTGCAAAGATACTAAGAATTTCTTAAAGTGGACTATCTTTTAGGAATTCTTTCGATTTCGGGAGTGTTACCATTATGTATATGCGCATGCTTGTGTGCCCACACGCAGATACGAGCGCGTGTATGTATATAATAAAGTGTTTGGCACTAAAAGAAGTACAAAATAAGATGAAAGTGTTAAAACACTGTTAATTTCAAAACTTTTTTTCGGAAAAAGTTTGGCGGTTTCGGAAAATGTTTGTACTTTTGCACTCGCTTTTGAGAAATACAATATCTCAAGCGATTAAAGAAAGAGTTCTTTGAAAGATTTTACATAAACAGACAAGTAGTACAAGAAGCGGTTTTGGATTACACCTTATTATATATAGGGAATATGAAGAAACTGGGTAAAAGAAACGAACCGTCAAGCAATTGACAAGTCAGGTTTACTAAGCTTCAATAAACGAAAAGGATATTCGTCCTAAGTACAGACAACAAACACCGATTGCTTCAGCAATGAGGCAAGAAGTAAAAATGATATTTTACAATGGAGAGTTTGATCCTGGCTCAGGATGAACGCTAGCTACAGGCTTAACACATGCAAGTCGAGGGGAAACGATATTGGAAGCTTGCTTCCGATAGGCGTCGACCGGCGCACGGGTGAGTAACGCGTATCCAACCTGCCCATCACTTGGGAATAACCTTGCGAAAGTAAGACTAATGCCCAATGATATTTATAGAAGGCATCGGAAATGAATTAAAGATTTATCGGTGATGGATGGGGATGCGTCTGATTAGCTTGTTGGCGGGGTAACGGCCCACCAAGGCGACGATCAGTAGGGGTTCTGAGAGGAAGGTCCCCCACATTGGAACTGAGACACGG
>ENA-OQER01001095-OQER01001095.1-human-gut-metagenome-genome-assembly--contig:-NODE-1095-length-13782-cov-2.208056_pt1 | contig 13782 bp, 19 predicted proteins | sample MGYA00242797_ERZ504639 | MGnify/ENA primary metagenome ERZ504639 (study PRJEB26092, sample SAMD00036306) | human gut metagenome | host: Homo sapiens | study: EMG produced TPA metagenomics assembly of...
TATACGGATTTGTTCTTTTACCAGATCCACGCCACCACTTCTTCGGTGATGGGATGCTCCACCTGCAAACGGGTGTTCATCTCCAGAAAATAGAAATCGCGGTTCTTGTCCACCAGAAACTCGATAGAAATTGCTTCGCAAAACAAGGAGGCTAAATCCTCTGCTCCTGCATGGGCAGTCGCATTTTGCTTCGCAAAACAAGGAGGATTTATGAGTTCATTATGGACGGAAAATATAGAAATGCCGGAGTTCCCGACTTTGGAAAAGGACATCCGGACACAGGTTTTGATCATTGGCGGTGGTATGGCGGGTGTTTTGTGCGCCTATTTTTTACAGCAGGCGGGTGTTGATTACTGTCTGTTGGAAAAAGACCGCATCTGTCAGGGCGTGACCGGGCATACAACTGCAAAAATTACGGCGCAGCACGGATTGATTTACGAAAAATCATTACAGTCCATGGGACAGGAGCGTGCAGAACTGTTTCTGAAAGCAAATTTAAGAGCGGTGGAAAATTATAAAAATCTGGGGCGTTTTCTGGATTGTGACATGGAAGAGACAGATTCTTATCTGTATTCTGTCAGGGAGCGTCGGAAGTTAGAGAGTGAAATACAGGCATTGGGCAGTCTTGGATTTCAGGCTGATTATACGGAGGACACGGAGTTACCGTTTGAAGTGGAGGGAGCAATACGGTTTCCGCGGCAGGCGCAGTTCCAGCCACTCAAATTTGCCGCCGGGATCAGCAAAAATCTGAGAATCTATGAACATTCCGAAGTGCGTGAGATGACAGAGTATTTTGCATTGACAGAAAAAGGTTCAGTCGCAGCAGAGAAAATTATCATTGCGACACATTTTCCGTTTATTAATACGAGAGGTTCCTATTATTTAAAGTTATATCAGAATCGTTCTTATGTACTTGCCTGTGCATATGGAAAAAATCTGAAGGGCATGTATCTTGAAGCAGATAATATCGGATTGTCCTTGAGAAATTACGAAGACTATCTGCTGATAGGCGGAGGCGGTCACCGGTCTGGAAAGGAAAAAAGCAACTGGGATTTACTGCGCGATATCGCAAAGGAATATTTCCCGGAAGCAAAGGAACGCTATTTCTGGGCAACACAGGACTGCATGTCTCTGGATAAAAGACCATACATCGGTCCATACAGTAAAAATACACCGGATCTATTTGTGGCAACCGGATTTGGAAAATGGGGGATGACAGGTTCCATGCTGTCAGCAATGATCTTGTCAGACCTCGTGCAGGAAAAAAACAATGAATATTCTACTGTTTTTTCACCATCGCGCAATATGTTAAAACCACAGTTAATTTCTAATCTGGGTCATGCACTTGTGGGGATTGGAAGGATTGGCGGAAAAAGATGCAGTCATATGGGATGTGTCCTTCAGTGGAATAAAGAAGAACAGACATGGGAATGTCCATGTCATGGCTCAAGATTTTCAGCAGATGGGAAGGTGTTGGATAACCCAGCCTGTGATGGACTAAAAAGAAACATAAAAATAGGTATTGAGATTCAAAATAAGCAGTGGTATGATACAAAATCGGAATAAAAAACAAAGGAGAAAAATCATGAAATATGTAAAGACAGCTTTTAATTATTCTGTTCGTTTCTTTTTTTGGTGAACTTTTAAAATATATCATACCACTATCCATACCGGCGAGTATTTATGGCATGGTACTTCTTTTCCTTGCGTTGGAATTGAAAATTTTAAAGGTGTCAGACATCAAAGAAACAAGTAATTTTCTGATCGAGATCATTGCCATTGATGTTTGTGCCGGCCGGAGTAGGACTTCTTGATTCGTGGGGAGCTCTGCAGCCAATCTGGATACAGGTGGTTGTCATTACGCTGATCTCAACGGTGATCGTCATGGGAGTTTCCGGAAGCATCACGCAGTTTGTGATACGAAAAGGAAAGAAAAAGGAGGAGTAAGAACATGAAATCATTTTTAACAGATTCCGTTTTCTTAGGGGTTGTAGTCAGTCTGTTGACCTATGAGTTGGTTTATGGTTTAAAAAGAAAGTAAAAATCGCAATATTTAATCCACTTTTAATTTCTGTAATTGCAGTTATGGTATTTCTGGTGGTGTTTCATATAGACTATGCAGATTATCAGGAAGGAGCAAAATACATAAGTTATCTGTTGACACCGGCGACTGTCTGTCTGGCAGTTCCTCTGTATGAGCAGTTTGAGTTACTCAGGAAAAATCTGAAAGCTGTCATAGCAGGAATTATTTCCGGGGTATTTACCAGCATGACATGTATTCTGGTTCTGGCTTTGCTTTTCCGTTTCGATCATCAGCAGTATGTTACATTACTTCCAAAATCTATCACAACAGCGATCGGAATGGGAGTTTCTGAGGAACTTGGTGGCTATGTGACAATTACTGTTGCGGTCATTATCATCACAGGAATTTTTGGATACATAACAGCAGATGCGGTATTAAAACTTTTTCATATTGAAGAACCTATCGCAAAAGGGATCGCAATTGGTTCTGCCTCCCATGCTGTAGGAACTGCAAAAGCGATGGAACTCGGCGAGATAGAGGGGGCAATGAGCAGCCTTTCCATTGCGGTTTCCGGTATTCTGACCGTTGTTGCCGCTATGGTTTATGCTAATTTGTTATAAAATTAAATTTGCTGTCTGTCTGTGACTATGTCAGATATATTTCTCCAAAAACAGGGAAAATGTGCAAGGATTATGGAAAAACTTACAAAAAAATTATTCGGTGCAATAAAAACATCTATTTGTGCATTAATAGAGTGAAAGGAGTGAAATGATGATACTTTTTGCCTTGACGTCGGACATTAAGCAATCAACAGACTATGCAGATTTGGACAGTCTGCTTTACGGCATTTCCAACGGTGACAAGAAGTGCCCTGGAGCAGCTGTATCAGGTTACGCACACATCTGTTTACAGTTTTGCCCTTTTGGTTTTGAAAAACCACCACGATGCAGAGGATGTTCTCCATGACTGTTACGTTGCTGTATGGAATGGAGCAGAAAGCTATGTTTCCCGGGGAAAACCGATGGCATGGATTATAACCATTGCAAAAAATCTGTGTTTGCAGCGGATGAGGGAGCGCAAGAAAGCGGAATGTACATCGCAGGAAGGCTGGGAACTTGCTATCCCGGATACTGATATGCTCACAATGGAGGACAGAAGTATTCTCGTCACCTGCATGGAACAATTGTCCGATGAGGAACGGCAGATAGTGATGCTTCATGCGGCGGTCGGATTTAAACACAGGGAAATTGCCAGGATTATGGAACTTCCGCTGTCGACGGTACTTTCAAAATATGCACGAGCCTTAAAAAGGCTGAAACAATATTTGCAATAGGAGGTGGCAGCAATGACAAATGACGAATTGAATGAGAAGATCCGGCAGGCATGTACTCACGCAGCACCGGATGTGTTGGATGCTGTTCTTTCCGACTGCAATGAGCAGAAAGGACGAGTGATATTGATGACGACAGAAAACAAGAAAAAACATGGGCAGTTCGAATGGCAGGTTTGGCTGCCGGTTTGTGCCTGATCCTTGGAGGTGGATTGGGAGTCAGGAATTATCAGGTCAATCATACGGTAGATGCTACGGTTTCGCTGGACGTAAACCCGAGCGTGGAGATTAAGATCAATCAGAAGGAACGTATATTGGATGTGATTCCGCTGAACGAGGATGGCAGAACCATTGTCGGTGACATGGATTTCTCAGGCAGCAGTCTTGATGTTGCAGTGAATGCCATAATCGGTTCGATGCTTCAAAACGGCTATCTCAATGAGCTGGCCAATTCCGTTTTGATCAGTGTGGACAATAATGATCCGGTTCGGGGCATGGCATTGCAGGAACGGCTGGCGGACGAAGTCAATAAACTGCTTCAGACCGATTCATTCAGAGGGGCTGTATTGAGTCAGACGGTTGTAAAGAGTGATGAGCTCCAGCAGATGGCAGAACAATATGGGATTACGCTCGGAAAGGCACAACTGATTCAGGAGATTCTCGGCAAAAACTCTTTACACACATTTGATGAACTTGCTCCATTGTCCATCAATGAACTGAATATTCTGCTGGGGAAGGAAGGGGCAGAAACCCATGTTGAGGTTGTTGGAACGGCCAGTGAAAAGGGATATATCGGGGAGACAAAGGCCAAAGAGATCGCACTGGCAAAGGCGGGTGTATCTGAGAGCGACCTGACATTTTATACAGTTGAACTGGACACGCATAAAGGGGTCATGGTCTATGATGTAGAATTTATTTCGGGCAGTTACGAATTTGACTGTGAGGTTAACGCAATGACCGGTGAAATCGTAAAATTTGAAAAAGAATACGATGGCGCTGCTGTTTCAAATGTATCGGTTGAAGAGCACGGGGAGCAGTCGGAGCACAGTCAGACGGAAGAAAACCAGGCTGTCAGCAATATTTCACTGGAAAAGGCCAAGGAGATTGCACTGGATCATGCAGGGGTAAAAGCTACAGATGCGACTTTTGTAAAAGCAAAAAGTGACTATGAAGATGGACGTGCTGTTTTTGAGATTGAGTTTGTTGTTTCTTCCGGCAATACCATCAAGGAGTATGATTATGAGATTGCTGCATCTGACGGAAGTATCATAAGCTATGACTACGACATTGAAGGAGATAGTACACCTACAGCAATACAAGCAGGCAGCAGTCAGAATACAAGTGAAATTTCACTGGAAAAGGCCAAGGAGATTGCTTTATCCCATGCCGGTATTGCAAGTGCCAATGCTTTTGAGATGGAGGGAAAACTGGATTGGGATGATGGCATGTCTATTTATGAGATTGAATTTAAAGCTGGAGGCTATGAGTACAGCTATGAAGTTGATGCAGCCACAGGATCGATTGTCGAATTCGATAAGGAGTGGGATGATTAAGTGATTCCAATTCGGTAACCAAACCCGCAGAATTTCATAAAATAATTTGAAAATATTTTATGGAAGAAAATATGTATTGTCAGAATCGAATCAGTATCGTGTACAGGAAGGAGACTCTCTGTACAAACTTGCAAAACAGTTTCATACAACCGTAACCGAACTTATCCTGCTTAATTCCGGGGTAAACCCATACAATCTTCAGACGGGAATGCGCCTGACGATCTGCCCGGGAGAGGGATATGTGGATGAGAATGAGAGCAAACCATCCGAGGGGAACACGAACAAACCAACTAAGACTCCTGTGGGTGGAATTGTCATTATCCCGGGAACTACGACACAGCCGGGAGGCACAACACGCCCGGGAACTACGGTACAGCCGGGAGGCACAACACGCCCGGGAACTACGACACAGCCGGGAACTGCAACACGCCCGGGAACCACAACGCAGCCGGGAAACAACATGGGCGTGGATCTGCGACAGCGCATGCGCATGGCATGGCTCAATCATATTACACTTGTAAAATTCTATCTCATCAGTTTTTTTGAAAACCTGTCAGGTCAGAATGCGTGGAAAGACGCCGTGTACAAAAATGCAGAGGAGATTCTTGCGATTTTTGCTCAGTATTATCCAGCTTCAGCAATGCAGAGATTCCGCAAACTTTTTATGGAGCATTTGCGTCTGACCGATGAAGTTGCAGCCGGATTAAAGGCTGATCCGGCTTTTTCGGGAGCAGCTATGGAAAACTGGTATATCAATGCGGAGGAGATCGCATCCTTTTTGAGCAGACAGACACCGGCTTACAATGAGACGGAGTTGAGAAAAAATGTTCTACGATCATCTCGATATGGAGCGCCAGCAGATGGAAGCATATCTGGACGGCGATTATGTGACAGATATCGAAATCTATTTAAGATCACAGCAGAATATGATCGAGCTTGCTGATTTTCTTACAAGTGGACTTCTTGCGCGGTAAATCGTAACAATCATATTATTACTTCTGATTTTAAGTGCCATAATCATAAATTATAAGTGGTTGACATAATTCTAAGCAAGAACGCAGAAAAGCCGAAAAACCGCTTTATTTTAAGAAAAATAGTTTGACGAAATTTGCATTTATGATAAGATATAGTGGTTAGTCCTGACCGGGAAAAAGAAAAACTGCAATCAGGAAAGTGACGGCTGGCTGTGATCGGCCGGTGATAATAGAGAAACAGAATCGAAGGAGTTTGAAAAAATGATTAAAGTTGTGAAATTCGGTGGAAGCTCTCTTGCAAGTGCAGAACAGTTTGCAAAGGTTGGTAAGATTATCCATGCAGACAAAGAGAGAAGATATGTAGTGCCTAGTGCGCCGGGAAAAAGAAATTCTAAGGACACAAAGGTAACGGATATGCTGTATGCATGTTATGACCTTGTGGAAAAGGATGAAGATTTCCGTGTGATGTTAATGAAAATCAAAGACCGTTATGACACAATTATTAATGGTTTGAATTTAAAACTTTCTTTAGAGGAAGAATTTAAGAAAATCTCCGAGAATTTTAAAAATAAAGCAGGCGTTGATTACGCAGCGTCCCGCGGTGAGTATCTGAATGGTATCATTATGGCAAACTACCTTGGATATGAATTTGTGGATGCGGCAGAAGTGATCTTTTTTGATGAGGATGGCAACTTTATGCCGGAGAAAACAGATAAAGTACTGTCTGAGCGTCTTGCAAAAACAGAGCGTGCGGTCATTCCGGGATTTTACGGCGCCAAAGAGGATGGAACCATCAAAACATTTTCGCGTGGAGGTTCTGATATCACAGGATCTATCGTTTCGAGGGCAGTGAGGGCAACCTGTTATGAGAACTGGACCGATGTCTCCGGATTTTTGATCGCAGATCCAAGGATCATCGACAATCCAAAGCCGATCAAGACGATCACTTACCGTGAACTCCGCGAGCTCTCCTACATGGGAGCCGGCGTACTGCATGAGGATGCGGTATTCCCTGTGCGCAAAGCTGGTATACCGATCAATATCCGTAATACGAATGCACCGGAAGATGAGGGAACCTGGATCGTGGAGAGCACCTGCATCAGTCAAAATATACGATCACCGGTATCGCAGGTAAAAAAGGTTTCGTTTCTGTAAACATTGATAAAGATATGATGAACTCCGAGATTGGATTTGGCAGAAAAGTGTTATCTGCATTTGAAGATAATGGAATTTCATTTGAACATATGCCATCCGGAATTGATACGATGACAATCTTTGTACACCAGCCGGAGTTTGAGGGAAAAGAGCAGGCTGTCATTTCGGCTATCCACAGATATGCACAGCCGGACAGCATTGAGCTGGAGAGCGATCTTGCACTCATTGCAGTTGTTGGCCGTGGTATGAAATCCACACGCGGAACAGCAGGAAGAATTTTCTCTGCATTGGCACATGCAAACATCAATGTAAAAATGATCGATCAGGGATCATCTGAGTTAAACATCATTATTGGTGTAAGCAACGCAGATTTCGAGAATGCGATCAAGGCGATTTATGATATTTTTGTTATCACACAGTTATAGGATAAATGAAAAACAAACTACTTTTCGAAAGACAATTGAAAAAGTATGGAAGAATAGGGCTGCAATCGTTATCGCAATTGCAGCCACTGTTTTTATGTGCGGATTGACGGCGCTGGAGTTTGTGGCGCTTCGGATGGAATGGAATCTTCCGGTGATTGCGTATGTGACAGGTGATTCTGACAGCTATATTTTTGAGGAATACAGAAGTGATGAGATGAAACTGGATGAAAGCACGGAAAACGTAATGTTAGAAGAGGATATGCTGCAAGGCGAAAGTCAGAGCGAAAATTCCGGGAAAGATATCACACAGGGTGAAAGCCAGAGTGAGGATGATATTGTGCCAGGAGAAGGAAAGAACGAGAATGTTCGGCAGGAAGATACAGTGCAGGGCGAAAATCAGCAGGAAAAAGATTCGCAGCAGTCTGCTTCAGATGAAGCGGAATTTCCATATTACATAAAAGTAAATCGCAGACAAAACTGTATTACCGTATATACTTCAGACGAAAACGGCGAATATACGGTTCCGTATAAGGCAATGATCTGTTCCACAGGATTGTACAATGCAACACCGCGCGGCACATTTCATTTATCAACCAAATATCTGTGGCGGGAACTGTACGGAAAAGTATATGGTCAGTATGCAACCAGGATCACAGGAGGCGTTTTGTTTCATTCGGTTCCATACTATAAAAAATCAAAAAGTGCTCTGTGCACAGAAAAATATAATAAACTTGGACAGCAGGCATCTATGGGATGTGTGCGGCTTACGGTGGAAGATGCAAAATGGATCGCAGATAACTGTCCATCGGGAACAACCGTGGAAATTTATGAGGATGATGATCCGGGACCATTGGGAAAACCTGAGGCAGCACATATTGATACTGACAGTCCGAATAAAGGCTGGGATCCGACAGATCCGGACGTAGCGAATCCATGGCACCAGCTGTCAGATGATGAATAAAAATAAACATGAAAAAGGCGACATCGAAATTTTTTTTTCTTTCAATGCCGCCTTTTAAACTATTTCGTCCATGGGACTATACCTCGCTATTCTTTTTTCTATTGTTCGTTCTGTTTGCCGCTTCATTTTGAAATTTCTAAACAATTTTTCTTATTGCCTATCATTCTTTTATGAAACTCTCAAACAACTCTTTTGGACTTCTTCGCTTTTCTCTTCAATCTCTGAACCTGTTTTCTTATGACATTTGGAATTGTATCATATAAGAATGTTTCTGATCTGATACTAATTCAGGATTCCTTTCTTAGGATCGTCATGTTTTCATTTCATCTTTTGAAGGTAAAACCGAATGCAATTACTGTTTTGGTGGACTGTACCTCGATTCTTTTAAAATTCTTTTGGGTAAATCGTTATGTTTCTGGCGGTCCGTACCTCCTGTCTTTTCATATTCTATTAGGTATTTCGTTACGTTTCTGGTGGACTGTACCTCCTTTATTTTTTCTCTCTTGTTTTTGTTAATTTAGTTATAACAGATAAAAGAGAAAATGTCAATAATAAAATTAGAAAAATATAAATAATTTTTAAAGATAAAAATAATTATATTAATTTTGCAAAATATTTAGAAAATATAAAAAGCATAAAAAATATAAGCAGGAACGAAAAATCCATATGCAGGACAACTTTGTAAAACATCAGATGGGAAGGAACCGGGAAACATTTCTTTCATATAATAAAATGAAGGGAGCGTAGGTGTGAAGGATATGAACGGTCAAACAATACTTCTTATAAGTGATATGCGTCAGGTATATCTGGCAGAAATCCTGACAAAAAAAGGGATGAGTGTGCGCTGCCTGGACATCAGAAACAGTCAGACAGTAGAAGAACAGCTTTTAAAATTAAAAAAATTTCTTGCCGGGGCGGCAATGCTGGTGCTTCCAATCCCGGTAACAAAGTTCCAGAGCAGGAGCGGCTGAATGAAATTTTAAATAAAAATCTGGCAAATGATACGCTGGTGCTTGGTGGATGTTTTACAGAAGAACAGCGGGAACTTTTGGACAGGAGAGGAATCCGTTACCTTGATTTTATGGAGGATGAAGTGGTGGCACAGGAAAATGCGGTGGCAACGGCAGAGGGTGCGATCGCAGAACTTACCAACCACAGTCCTTATAATATAGAAGGTGCCAAAATTCTGGTGACCGGATACGGAAACTGTGGAAAGGCAATCGCAAAGAAACTCCGGGGACTGGGAGCGAGGGTGACAGTGCTTGCCAGACGCCGCGAGGTAAGAAAGCAGGCAAAAGAAGATGGATTTTATGCAGTTGATTTTGCATTCGGACCGGAGGAGGCAATGGGAGCGGCAATGCTTGTCAATACTGTGCCGGCACCGGTTGTGACGCGGGTGATCATCAAGGAACTTCCGCGTGATGCCTATATTCTGGATATTGCCTCAAAACCTGGCGGAACAGATTTGCATGTGCAAAAGAGTTTGGCATCCGGGCAGATTTAGTGCTTGGCATTCCGGGAAAATATGCGCCAAAAGAAAGTGCATATATTCTGGAACGGTCCATGGAACGTTTTGCCACAAAGTAAAAAACATAGACAGATAGATTCGTTTTACAGAAAATGTGTGACAGAAAATATAGGTAACGAAATGATTCTTGATTTAAATAAAGCAGGAAGGTATGGAAAATGGATTTTTCAAAATGTAATATCGGACTTGGAATCACAGGTTCCTTCTGTATGTTTTCAAGAGCCAGAAAGGAAATAGAAAGGCTGACAGAACTTGGCGCAAATGTGATTCCTATTTTTTCATTTAATGCACAGACCTGTGATACCAGGTTTGGAAGCGCAAAAGATTATGTGGAAGGGATCTGTGATATCACAGGGAATGAGGGAATACGCACTATCTGCGCAGCGGAGCCGATCGGACCGAATAATTTTCTGGATATCATGGTGATCGCACCGTGTACCGGAAATACTGCGGCAAAACTCTGCAACGGGATTACAGATACACCGGTTCTTATGGCAGCCAAGCACACATGAGAAATGGAAAGCCGCTTGTGATCTCAATTTCAACGAATGACGCACTTGGAGCGAATTTTAAAAATATCGGTATGCTTATGAATACGAAAAATGTGTATTTTGTTCCGTTTGGGCAGGATAACTGCAAGAGCAAGCCAAATTCCCTGGTCGCAAAAATGGAATTGTTGCCGGAGACCATTGAGTATGCATTAAACGGCAGACAGATCCAGCCGGTCATTCAGAATCCGGATTAAACCGGAGTTTAACGGACGTAGTGTCGCAGATTTTGTGGTGCTTTTATAGAGCTTGAAGGGCAGATATAAGTGTCCTCTCACAAGTCGTGATTTTATAGGTTTATGAAAAGAAAAACGGTACAGACGAAATATGATGTTCCTGTTCGCCGGGCATTTCGCTGGGCTTCTGAACAACAATCATGTTCAGCTGAAGCTTCCATGATTGTTAGAATCCCAGCTCCATGGCTCACAAAGGAAATCGTATTTGTCTGTACCGTTTTTCTTTCATTTACGCTGTGGATGACTTGTGAGAGGACGCTTATATTTGCCCAATTTACGCTGTGAATTGCACCACAAAATCTGCAATTTACGTTATGGAACTCACGGTTATTGGAGGAGTGCCTATAAGATAAGGTCAAAACTCAATCTGCATCCTTGAAATAAATGAATTAGGACTTCTTTAAATAAATTTTAATAGAATAAAATAGAATGATTTGTTTACTAAAGAATTGTATACTTGAAATTGACAAATCTCTTTGAGCGAGGGATACTTCTTGTCCGAATGGTAAGAATATGGAACTGAAAAGAATAAAAACAATATGGCTTTGAACGAAATAATACATTTTTTCTTGACAACCTAACAATTGTTAGATAAAATGCATCTAACAACTGTTAGGTGAAAGGAGACGCTATGGAAACAAAAGAACTTATTTTAAAAAAGGCGTTGGATATGTTTGCTAAATCAGGTTATGATTCTGTATCAATAAGAGATATTGCAAAAGCTGTGAATATAAAAGAAAGCTCTATTTACTATCATTCAAAAATAAACAAGATATTTTAGACTCACTTGTAGAAAAGTTTGAGAGCCATATGAAAGAACTTACAGATATGTTGCAGGCATCAATGTCTGATTCACATAATGTTAACGCATTTTCATGGGATTGGCTACGGGAGTTTTATTTTGAACAATATTTATTTGATACATTTTGTAATCAAATGATGCGCTTTATGATGATCGAACAATTTCATAACGAAAAATATGAGAATGTTGTATGAACGTTATCTATTTGAACTCCCTCATAAAATTCAAACACAATCATTTATGATGCTTAGCAAGCTTGGAATTTTGAGTGAACAACAAGCAATAAAAGTTAGTAATGATTTTTTGCAAGTATTACAATGCTTACATTTAAATATTTATTAAATGGGAAATTGACAAAAACAAAAAAGAAGCTTTTAGTGAAGAAACTTTCACATATATCAATAGAATGTTTCAGGAGGATTGAATATGTCAAATATATTAATTGTAGGCGCCAATCGGGGCATTGGTTATTACATGGCAATTCGTTTACTGGAAAAGGGAAACAACGTGACGGTTTTGGACATTCAAGACGACCACATAAGTGAATTAAAAAAGAGGTATCAGAATTCTCTTCTCATTATCAGATCGGATGCAACAGATGAGGATTCATTATCAGAGGGCATAAAAAAATCAATCAAAGAATTTGGAAATGTAGATATAGCAATTCACAATGCGTGCCTTTGTACGTTGCTAATGAGCAAGATACAGGTTACGAAGTATACAAAAAAGTAATGGATGTCAATTATTTTGGAGCATTAAGACTTTCAAAATTAATTCTCCCATTTATGCGTGAGAAGAAAGAGGGTAGAATCATATTTACCAGTTCCGGTGTTGGGGTTACAGGCTTCGGTAATATATCACCTTATGCGTCTTCAAAAGGTGCAATAGAATCTCTTGCCAAATGTCTTGAGATTGAAAACCAAGATTATGGAATAACATTCCATATTATGCACCCGCCACTTACAAATACAGCATCTTCTTCAGAACTTCCCGTACCCAAAGAATTTATGGCCGATGCTGAAAAAATAGGAAAGGGACTTGCTGATCATGTTTGGTCAAAGAAATTCGTAATCTGTCATTCTTTCAGTCAATCATTACAAATGAAATTATGTTATTGTTATCCGCTCTATATGGGAAAAATGATGTGGAAAATGACGCAGAGAGCAATTAGAAGATAAGTTGTGAAAACCCGTCATTCTAGATTAACGTGCGGCAGAACCCAATATAGGCACTCATCCCATAACCGGAGTTCCATAACGTAAATTGCAGATTTGTGGTGCGATTCATGATGTTGATTGGCAATATAAGCGTCCGTCTCGACAAGTCATTCGTAACGTAAATGAAAGAAAACGGTGCAGACAAATATGATTTTCTTTTGTGAGCCATGGAGACAAGACTCTTCAGAGGCTTGTCGGAATGCCCGGCGAGCAGGAACATCATATTTCGTCTGTACCGTTTTTCTTTTCATAAACCTATAAAATCACGACTTGTGAGAGGACGCTTATATCTGCCCTTCACACCCTGAGAAAGCACCACAGAATCTGCGACACTACGCCAATTAAACTCCGGTTTATTTCTGCTCTGCTTCATAGGCTTCACGACAGGCTTTGGCAAGCTGGTCTCCGCAGGAAGTTCCGCGTCCGTTGCAGGAAATTCCACCGATTTTCTGTTCTACCTGCTCAACGGTAAGACCTTCCACAAGCTTTGGAATTGCCTGAAGATTTCCATTACATCCACCGGTGAATTTTACATTGTGAACAATATTTCCCTCTAATTCCAACTCAATCAGAGTGGAACATGTACCTTTTGTTTTGTATACATACTTCATAATATATGCAGACCTCCTCTTTTGATGATACGATTCCATACATTATATATCATCCCGGAAGTGTTCGACAAGTTCTTTTTTTGGAAAATCAAAATACCCCGGATGTTATACCGGGGCATGAGTTAGTTGTTTATATTGTTAAAGTCGATACATAAATCTGGATAGATTCCTACGTTAATCGTATCTGAGAATGAGTATTCGTCAATATCCCCATGTTCCAGATCGTATACAGTAATCCGTTTTTTGTCTGGATCAACAATCCAGTATTCACGAACACCAGCAGTATGGTATTTGAATAGTTTTGTGTAATAGTCCATTCGTCTGCTGCCAGATGATACTATTTCTATAATCCAATCTGGTGCACCATTGCAGCCTTTATCTGTGAGTTTGGATTTGTCGCAGATGACGCTTATATCCGG
>ENA-OQER01001096-OQER01001096.1-human-gut-metagenome-genome-assembly--contig:-NODE-1096-length-13775-cov-16.432078_pt1 | contig 13775 bp, 24 predicted proteins | sample MGYA00242797_ERZ504639 | MGnify/ENA primary metagenome ERZ504639 (study PRJEB26092, sample SAMD00036306) | human gut metagenome | host: Homo sapiens | study: EMG produced TPA metagenomics assembly of...
CTTTATGGGGTAAGGGGATTTTGTGTCTGCGACATTTCTGTTGTGCAAGAAATATGTACAATAAAATGAATTTTGTCGCTTTGCAAGCAAAATCCCACTAAACCCTATAGGTTGCGGATTTGAGGTTAAAAATTTGGTGGCTCATCAGATTTTTAATACATTTGCCATTGGTTAGTGACAGGGCAGGTGAAAGTCCTCGCTTGAAGTCGCTACGATGCAGAGAAACAAGATAATCTTGTGGACACGAGCAAACTATTCAGTTCTGTAGGTTGAAATCTGGTAAATTGAAACGTAGAAAGAACGCGAATTTGTTTGAGCGAGTCTGCGCCATCATATGGTGTGGATTCCTCTTTCGCATTTTCTTTTCTACGGGTTTTACCAGAGCCTAACTTACAAGGAAGTGAAGAGAGTAGGGGTTCGCACCATTCTTTTTTCACTTATGGACCATTATGAACTTGTTTGGTTCGCAGATATTTCCTACCTTTGCAACTTGATACACTTGCATTTGGGCAATTTGAAAGCAGCTTTCATTGCGCTCGTTTGCATGAACCATATACGATAACTTAAAAACTGAATGCTTATGAGTAAGGTATTCCAAGTAAAGCCTAAGCGCATCAAGCGCTCTAACGGTACAGTTCTCACTCCCGAAATGGTAGTGACAGTAACAACCATGCAGCACACCGTCACCCCTTTTTACAATGGAGCCAAGGAGGTGCAAGAAGCCTACATGCGCCTCTATGCTTTCGACTATAAGAAAGCATGCTGCAATCAGAATGATTTTGAATTTATAAAGTTGGACTAAACAATAATTATCATGGGAATTTTATTAGCAATGGTTAATGAAGCAATGTTACCTATATGGATAATAGCTATAATGTTTGGTGGAATTATTACTCTTTTGTTCGGATTAGCAAGTTCTCCTAATGAAGAAAGAACGCGACGGATTATTATCCTTGGTTCTTCTATGTCTGGTAAAACCACACTTTGGAATCAGTTGAAGAATCGTAAGATAGGTTATGATTATATTCCTACTCCTGGGCAAACAGTTATTGATAGTTTTAAGGTGAAATATAAAGATCATGAAGTTAGAGTACTTGCTACAAAAGATATTGGGGGAAGTGACGCTTGGGTAAAATATTATAATGAGTTAATAACAGAGGATGGTACGTTTATCTATTTCTTGGTAGACCTGACTAGCTACAAGATGCCAAGCAAGAGATACGTTCTCGTCTTCAATTAATCTCAAAGTGCATAAAGGATAAAAAGCTAAATGATTGTGGCTTTAAAATAATAGCAACACATTTTGATGAATATGAGAAAAGCATGGAAAATCAAGGGTATTTAGTTGTGCGAGATGCTGCTATAAATGATGTTCTTAAAAGTTTAACAGACAAAAAGATTAAAAACTGTAATTTAAATATAGACATCAATCATATTATGGTTGCGAACTTGTTTGATAGTCTTTATATTGATGAAATAAAAAGAGAAATAACACAGGAGGGAACGTTATGAAAACAATTTTATGGTATCAGCCAGAAAAATTTGGTGTGCCTGATGTAATATGTCAGGATGGTGAAATCATATCTGGATTTCAAAGAGAGGAAGCAATTGATCTTCTAAAAGCAGCTTCTGATGTTTGCATCAAGCATGATTTACCTTGGTGTGGTCTTGTTCGACTTTCAAAAAACAATAGGAAAAAGGTGTTCTTTGTCAAAGGAACTTTCAAAGGGGTCGATGAGTGTGGGCGAACTTTATCGTTTATGTTTCTATCTGGTAGTTCTGACGACTATTTAGAAACCCTAAACAAAGAGTTACAAGTAGTTCATCAAGAATTGTCAGAAGGAACAATAAAGTGTATTAAGAAGAAAAAAAAAAAGTTCATTTAATGAACGCTTAATCTTTATATTGTTCGTTTTACTTATAACTATAATAATAAGCATTTTTTTATAGAAAACAAGATGGAAGAAAAACCAAGTTTATTGATAATTGCCGATGATGATTTATCATATGGTATAGATAAAGGGTATTATTCAGATTTGTCAAATGCCATAAAACTAAATAATTTGGCTGTGTATCCCTTGAACAAAGTTCCTTCTTTGACGGATAAAGAAATTTGTTTGTCTGAGAAGCCAATAGGTGATGGTGAAGATGTGTATTTGAGAAATCCATACGCTAATTACTATGTTTCTATGAAGGATTCAAACATTTTGAATACTTTTATAGAACAAAAAGTTATGCGATTAAGGAAGTGCTAGTTAAAATGGGTGCCAAGGATATTGTGTTAAAAGAAAGCGTTCATGATAAAAATACATCTCGTTATGAAGTTAATAACGAGATGGGTATAAATGTAGTAAAAGCAAAAATCAATGGTAATTATTTAAATGAAATTACTGTTGATATGAAAAGTAGTATAGAAAGCCATGACCCTAATAGAAAGCCAAAAACATATCAAGAAATAGTTGACTTTATGGTAAGTCATGGATTATCAAATGATTCGAAACTTTTATTATTAGCAGAACGTTTAAAAACTGATGGCAGAATTTCTGGCATTGAAAAGTACGAGGTGACATATTGTAGCGAGATTGCTAGTGCTTTAAAAATAGCTGCTAGTATCGATTACAAAATGTTTAGTGACAATTTAGACTTCTCTGTAGAGCATAATAATGTACATATAATAAAGAAGTCTTTGGAGATTAATTTTGGTTAAAACTTGGATTCGTATATTTCGCTCTTTATGATGTTGATATCAATAATATTTGGCAAATCTATGAAGAAAGTTTCTAATTGATACAAAATTTAGAGAATATGAATACGTTAATGATTTTACTAAGTGTTGTAGTATTGATATGTGCAGCGTTACTTATTTACTATTTTGCTTACTATAGAAGAAAGTATGTTCCGATAAAACATACAGAATATTATGAGGATAAGTCTGTATGCCGTACCTATATAACAATAAATGGAGTGATGAATGGTCATGAAATCACTTATTATCCTAATAAGCAGGTCAAATCTGAAGTTATGTGGGTTAATGGTGTGAAGACTGGTACTTTTATTGAGTATAACGATAATGGAACGATAGCTTGCAAGGGTGAATTCCAAGATGAGGATAAGATTGCTGAATGCTTTGTATATTATCCCACAGGTGAAACCAATAAGGAACAAATTAAAATTAACGATGTTCCTAATGGTCCTTTCACCGTTTATTTTAAAAATGGTCATCCTTATATACAAGGTAACTATAAAAAAGGTGTACTTGAAGGAGAATACATCGTGTATACAATAGATGGCAATGTAAAACTAAAAAAACTATATTGATATGGGCTTATTAAAATCTATTTCAAAATCAATGAAGGGAACCTTTGTTGGTGACCTGGCTAAATCAGCCGATAAGGCATTGATGCAACAAGTGATTTTATTGGCGATTGTATTGATGAAACTTTTAACGAGGTTTTTGATAGTGCTAAATCTATAGCTAAAGGTGCAAAAAATGTTGCAAAGGGCGCGGGGAAGATAGGACGAGTTGTAACAGGTTATGAAGCTTATGATTCTCGTAAAAAAGCAAAGGAGGCAAAAGAAATTGCTGATAGGATGGTTGCTAACATGGAAGAGGAAAACAGAAGGAGAAGAGAAGAATCCAATCGTGTGTTGTCTGATTTTGGTAAGACGAAATTGGAACTTCTGAAGACTTGTCTTTCTCCATTTTTAGGTTATCTTAAGGTTATGGGAAATAATTATAAGGATAAAGAATACGAGTTTGGTGGAAAGATAAATCTCGATAAATTGGATATTGATACCTTAGAATCGATAGAAATGAATGCTTCTACAGCAGGAAAAATAGCTGTGGCTTCTACAGGTGTTGCAACAATAGCATTATGTGGAGTACCTGCAGCTACTACGTCTGCAGTAATGGCTTTTGGAGCAGCAAGTACTGGTACTGCCATAAGTTCTTTGTCTGGAGCTGCAGCTACAAATGCAACATTGGCTTGGTTAGGAGGCGGATCATTAGCTGCTGGTGGAGGAGGAATGGCAGCAGGTTCTGTCGTTTTAGGTACAATTACAGCCACTACAACTGGTGTGTTTGCTTTAGCTGCGGCAGGAATTGTTGCCTCTGCATATTATTCAAAAAAATACACAGAAGCTACTGCGTATTTGGAAGAAGTTAGGACTGCACGTGCAAAGGCAAAATTAGGTTGGGCTGCTATGGAAGCAATTAACCAAAGGGCTATTGAACTTGAATCTGTAATGAAGCGACTCGGTGAAAGAATAAATGAAAGGTTGCTTTATTTGGAACCGTTAATTTATGATTTCCAAACAGAGGATGAGTATTATTTGAATACTTTTAGAGAAACTTCTCTATTGGTTAAATCATTAAGTGAAATAGCTCAGGTTCCTTTGATTGATAAGAAAGGTATGCTTAGTAATGAATCTTCTGTTACTTTAGCCAATACCCAAAAGATACTAAATAAAAACTTGTAATATGGGAAAGTCTGTTTCTGATTATATGAAGATAGCATGGAATGTATTTGGCAAAAAGGTAGTAAACCGTATGGTTTCTGAAAAAGCTGCCTCTTTTGTCGGAGACATCTGCTCTAAATATCAGGTTGAGGTTAAGTATAAGGAAGATCTGATGTCTCGTATACGTAATATTGTTGCGTATTTGGTGAATTGTAGACTTGAGGGGGCACCTATAAACAATAAATATGTATCAGATCAAATTAAGGGTCCGATAGCTCACTCTTTAGCTAATGCTGCTGCATCGTCAAATGATTATGATAATATGATGGCTGATTTTATTAATTGGCTTGATGATGAAAAATTGGATGATATAGAAAAATGTCTGATAGAAATTGGACATAAAGAAGGTGCAGACTATATACAGCTTTTTAGAGAGATGTTTGCCGAAGTAAGAAGTAAGAAATGTTCTGAAATTACTGATAATAGTTCAGAAGAGCATTATGACTCTTATGAGCTTTTACCAGAAAAACCATACGATAAGAGTATTAGTGATTGTAGAAAAGAGTCGGAAAGAGATGATGATTTCATTAACGATTTAACGTCTTCGATAAATAACAAGATGCTTTCTGTGTCTAATGGAAAGCCAGGGCCTGCACAGATGGTGGAGATGACTAAGTTCTTTATAGATAAATCTGCGGAAGTCGCAATGTTCTGTGAGGAGCAGAGAACCAAGCGTGCAGAAATAAGAGCAAGGGCACAAGTGGCAATACATCAGATAGATGCTGTGAGAGAGTTCTTGCAAAGCTATCTTGATAAGACATTTGATGAACGCCGTATGTTGTTTGCTAAGGAATTTGAGATTGTCGATAAATGCCTTGCCACAGGTAATGTACAAGCTCTGGCTGTGTCGTTGAATGCAATAACTGATCTGGCAAAATCAAGTCCTTTCAAAGCTCTTGCTGATATCAAGAGTGTGAAAAATGCTATAGAGAATCATAGTACGTTTGATATTTAGAACTTTTAAACTACAAATATGAACAAGAATGAAAATAAAATATTGGATGAACTGAGACGAAGAGGCGGGATTTATGAAGATCCAGCTCCTGAAATTGGAGGCTTTACTGGCTGGTTGATAAGCTTGTTTACCAAGAAAAAGTAAGCCGTATATACTTTTTTCTTGATACTCTGTCACCATTTGACATCTCTATATAGTTATTTCGCAGCCGAAATCAAATGTATAACTATATAAGGTAATGTAACAATGGAAAAGAACATCAGGAAAAGAGTATGTAGGTTGGCATTTGTATTGAGTGCCGTGCTGGTAGTGTTATTTGGCTATTGGTTCTTCTTGAACCTCATGGCTATTGGCAAAAGAAGAAAGAAGCTGAAAAGGAAGAGTATTCTGAAAGAAGGATGCTTTGGCGAAAATCGGAGACTATGACCATGCAACAGATGTTGTCGGATATGACGCTAATGGCTAAGGGGGATTCGGTTCTGGTTTGTTGGCTAACTGGTCTCTCGCTTCCCGTTTATCGTGACTTCATTCATGGTACTGCGCAACCTACAAGGAATGTTTGGCTGAGAGAGATATTGGTATATGTCTTCTCTCGCTAAAGGCAGAGAATGGATGGAGGAACGTGCCAAGACGAGGATTCACAAGAGCCTGATCTTTGTGGAAACGAGTAGATTTCAGGTGCAGAAGGATTCCTTGAAGGATTATCGTAAAGAGAAACTTACTCCAACTGAGATTAGAAACAACAAGATGTATCTAAAAGATAATTGTCTGCATAGATGAAATCATAGCATAAATAAAGTGTAACGAAAAATGAATAAAATTATAGGGTTTCTTGTAATGGTTTTCATGTTCCTACCCTGGCGACCAATCGTTGCAATAGTGGCAGCAGTATTGTTTGTCAACATCAATGGTACGGAATTGTATGGATGGCAAGCTGGATTGGCGCATGGATTGTTCTTCCTGCCTAATCTGGTGAGGCATCTCTTTGACGGCGATGTCCTTTTCAAGGCTACCAATTGTACTACAGGTTATTATGTTGCCTGGTGGATAGCTACAGTCGGTTCGTGCATCGGATGGCTCGTTGATGCAACCTTCTCTTTTATGAAGGCATCGGTATTTGTAGGTAGTGATAAAGAATAAATATAAATACGATGAACAGTATGGCTGATAATCAAAAAGTATATCAGGCGATCAAGACGATTGCTGATGAACTCTGCAAGGAGAACAAGACGTATCTTCGTGCAGATTTGGCTTTTGAACTGAAGAAGTATGGCATAGCTTCCGATTCCTCGGAGGTAAGTAAGCTGGTATTTGATGCCTACAGATATTTCCATGATAACGGTAATATCGCCATTGCTTTTGTTTCCAATAATTCACGTACAACCCTTGTGGCTGAGTACAAGTTGAACGACAGTCTGGAACAGGGCGACAAGGAGGAGGCTTTGAAGATAGCCGAGACGGAACTGGCGTTGTCTTCATCTGCTTTGGAGCAGTTGAAAGAGCAGGTGGAGCAGAACCTAAACTTAGTTCTTGTTAAGGGGACGTCGAAGATGGCTGATATTGTCATGGGTACGAATGGCGTGAAAGATGTTAGAAGCAAGGCTTCCACCATGTTTGATAAATATACCAAGATGGTGGAGGCTTATCACTATGCAGAGGATAGCGTTCGTGGAAACATCGAAGATTTTACCTCCTTGCGTAGTGATATCGGGACGGTTTATCGTGACTATGCCCTGAAACTGATTGATATCTATGGCGACTCTATTAAGATGGTTTCACCAGACTTGTTCGATTTTAAAAGAATAGAGTGGCTGGATGTGGATGAGATGCTTAAGTATGTTGAGTTGGAATATAACAAACTCACGGAAAAATGTGCAGCTCTGATTGGTGAGATTTCTAAAAGCTTCCGCACTTCTTTGCAGGGTTCCCTGCAGGCTTATAAGTCTTTGTCGAACGGCAACAAGTCCTTGGGCTTGGCGATGGCAGGATTGACGATGCTCGAACATTATATGGATGCTGGCGAACGCACCAATCGATTGAAGTCTGATTTGTCTGTCTTCCAGATGAGCGTAAAGCATGATGCCACTCGCATCAAGGCTGATATGGGACGTTTGTTGGTGATCTGCAAGACGCTCAATGATGTGGTAATTCCGAAAGCGAATGTGTTCTTGCGCTATGGAGAAAAGCTGTTGGCTTCTGACTTGAAGGCGACGCTTGATGTCTTGTATGCGGATGAGACTATTCGTCCATTGGAGGAGCAACGAAAATGTCTGCTTCAGCAGATGAAGGCGCTGGACGTGGAAATGAATGATCATCTCCAGAACATCGATGTTTACACCTCGCTGATTAATGACATCACCGCCACTTTGGAGTCAAAGCAGGGAAATTATATGGACGCCAAGGCGAAGAAGCCTTCCAAGCCTTTCTTCCTCGTCAACTGGATCACCTTTGGTATGGCCAACAAGAACTACTATCGCAACTTCGCTGAATGGAATGCAGTATGCTTCCCTCTTGTGAGAGAATATGAGAGCTATCAGGTAGATTTGAAGTTGGATAAGGAGGAATTGGAATCGCATCGTGAGGAACAAACCCGTATCAAAAATGAGTATGCCAAACTCTCCAGTGAACTGGATAAGGTTTCTAAGGAAATCAGAAGCAAGATAGTTTGCTCTGATGACTTGAAGTTGAAGATGCTGAAACATCTTCGTGATATGGTTGCCATGTTGAAACTCGGACGTGAAATCATGGAAAGTAAGATAGATGAGAAGTTGGTGCATACGGTAGATATTCCTGATTATCGGGAGGCAGCCAAGCTTCCTGCTGATGTGGAGCAGAACCTTTCTCAGTTTACAGGAATGTTGGCAGACAATCTTCATGCCGACAAGAATATGGCTAAGAATCTGCTCGATGGAGTGGAAGCATACACGAAAGACCATAAGAAGATAGAGGGTAAGACCGTACAACAGAACAAAACTACGGAGTATACAGAGGAAGATTTGGCGATGACGACAGAGGCTATGGAACAATCTTTGCAAAAAGGCATCGTTCTGTTTGATAGTTTCGCTAAGCTCAAAGCGCAGCAACTCAACGGAAAGCTGGCTTCTGCTGCTTACGATAAGGAGTTGAAGAAACATGCAGATGATTTTAAGCGTGAGATGGCTAAGATAGACAACAAGAGTGCTTATCTTCGTGAGGTGTTCAAGCGTATCAATCTGGCTGGTAGTGAGGAGGAACGTAAGCAAGCTATGGAGTTGATGAGCGACTTGAGCGGTTACTCTCTGTCGGAACAGGAGTTCAATGAATTTATAAATGGTAAGAAACAAATAGAATTATAAGGCGTATGGAAAGTTCAAGAAGACAGCAAGCCCAGGCTGATTTGGGCATGGATTTCGCTAAGGAAGACCAAAAGCGAGAGGCGGCTCTTGCCAAAGAACAGGCGAGAGCTGATAAAAAAGCAGCAAAGCGTGAGAAGATGATGAACATGCCATCTTATCGTCTGATGGTAGGTACGGCGAAGTATATGGACAAGTGGTTCTTGGATCCTATCCTTGGTTTCGTCCTTCCTGCCGGTATCGGTGATGCTTTGTCGAGCGTGTTTGCTTTCCCATTCATCTATTACAGTCTGTGTGTGGTTAAGTCGATTCCGCTGACTTTGGCTGTCATCTATAATATCTTGATGGATGTGCTGATAGGTGCCATACCTTTCTATATTGGTGACGTGCTGGATGTATTCAAGCGTTCGTATGTAGAGAACTTGAAGCTGATTACAGGCTATATCGAGGATGATAAGGAGATTGTCAATAAGGTGAATAAGAAGGCATTCTGGACGGCTGTGTTCATTGTCGTGCTTTGCTGGTTGATTTATGTGGTGATTTCTTGGGTCATCAGATTGGGAGCCATGGCTTATGATTGGATAGTTTCATTATTTTAAAATGAGTTACTTATGTTGAGAGGTGTCAAAACATTTGTCTGCAAAGACTGCGGACATAGATTTAAGGCATTGGATATGGAGTGGAATGCTACTGCTGCTTCTTATCCTGTGAAATGCCCTAAGTGTGGGAGTATAAATAAAGTAAAAATAATATATTTATAAAAACAGAAAAATGAAAAAGATTGAAGACATTACTGTTAAAATGAATAGTTTTGGAGCTTATAGCCCAAATGACAAACAACGCAAGATTTTTTATCCCGACATAAAGGTTAAATACGTTGGAAGTAAGAAAAAGCATAGTATCTGTATTGAACAACTTATTGGAAGATTCAAAGCTGAAGATTTAAAGAGTGTCGCTATTATCGGTGACTATTATTTATTTACTTTTCAAAATAGAATGGGACATTATTTCATCAGATGGCGTTTTGGTGAAATCTATGGGACCATGTGGACAGATTGTAGGAAGTGATGAGAATTCATTCACAGTTCGGCATCATGGCGTTTTAACTGGCTATAACATCAAAGGTGAAATTCTTGGTGAGAGAATGTTAACGCCAGAGGAGATTGCAATGTGTGATGAGGAATTTGGAAAAGAGATTGATGAGTAACTATGTCTTCTTTCAACTTCGTTGGCAAGGATTATTCCAACGGGGGGATATTCGGCAAGCGAATCATGATATTGGGCGAGAGTCATTATTGTGATGAGAGTTGTACGGATTGTGGCGACTGCCAGCTACATCGGGAGTGTATGAACTTTACGCAGCAGGTGCTTGGGGATTATCTCAATGAGAATAAGGAACGGCAGAACTGGATGCGGACTTTCCTGAAGTTTGAGCGTTCGTTAGTGGGTGAGGAGACCAATCAAGCGATGAGGCTGAAGATTTGGAACTCGGTCATCTTCTTCAACTATCTGCAAGCAGCGATGGGTGGCCCTCGCGAGGCTGGCGCAGCTGAGCAATATCACCAGGCTGGCAAGGCATTCTTTGAGGTCATCGAAAAGTATCAGCCTGAGTATGTCATCGTATGGGGCAAGAGGCTTTGGAATAATTTGCCTGGCGGTCACTGGCGCCAAGAGCAAGTTTCTGATGTTCACTGGGTGGATTGCAATGACATGGAAGTGGAAGGCACTTGGGTGCCTAATGGCTTCTACATGATGCCTGGTGGCAAGCATGTAAAGGCCCTTGTGGTGAATCATCCTTCCGTAGGCTATTCCTGGGATTATTGGTACAAGGTGATACAAAGATTTTTGAGATAATTTTCTCGCTTGCGCCACGATTTGACACACCTGACCTGTAATTTTGCATAAGATAAGCTGCACTCGGCAATTTGAAAGCAAGCTTTCATTGCGCTCGTTTGCATTATCTTTGCCGTCGTAAACATTAAAAACAAGGAATTATGGCACAGATTACAATCAATATCCAGACTTTGGACTGGACGATGGGGGAAACCGTAGGCTTGCACTTGATGCTGAAGAAAGGCAGCAAGGCAAGAATCGCTTGGGGCGATGGAAAGGTACAGGTCGTGACAGGTAAACAGGAACCTGCTTCCGAAAAGTTGGCTTGGGTGGAGGCAGGTCATTCCTATCCTGAGAAGGGCATGTACTACACCATTACCATCTGTTCGGAAGAGGAAGATGCCATTATCGGATTTGATGGATGTGGCATGTTCGAGGTGAAAACCTTTGATGTGATTCTCACGGAATGTCCTAACTTGCGTATCTTGGGCTATTCTGGGTATGGCGAGGAGAAACTCGACGTGAGCAAGAATCCTTTGCTGGAGTTCATCGACTTCCACGAGATAAGAAACGAGAAGTTGGATTTCTCTGCCAATCCACTCTTGGAGGAGTTGCATATTGATGGAGCAAAGGACTTGGTATCTTTGAATTTGAGTAAGAACGACAAGTTGCGTCGCTTGGACATCTTCATGTGTCACAATCTTCAGCATCTCGCCCTGAGCAATCAGTCGCAGCTGAATGAGGTGGATTTCGCTCTCACTCATCTCCGTCCCAAAGACTTGGAGTATTTGGAGAAGACGTTGAAGCGAAACTCTCCCTACAAGATACGGGGAGGAAACTTTGGCGATGATAAGATAATAGAAGTTAGTAATGGTGAAATCGTAGGTGAAGATGAAGGAAAACTGGATTCAACTTATCGATACAATTGAGAAAGATCCGTTTGAAACGGAGGCTTTCTTCGCTTTGATGGATTATGTGGCGAAGCGTCGGATGATGACAAGCGCAGAGTTGTACAAGAAGTAGAGCGTCGCATCAAGATGATTGCCCGTTATGATGCGGACAAGAGTTTCCGCTTCCGTAAGTTCAGTGAACAGGAGCGGGAGGTGCTTGATTCCCTTTGGAGTACTCGGGTAAAGATTCTCAATGTGATGATGTTAAATCCTACAGAGGAAGAAATCGAGCGTTTGGGACATCAGAACGATAAACTTCATGAACTGTCGAAGGATGCCTTTGCGCAAGGTCGCAACCTCTGGAAGTCTTTGTTGCACTCACCGAGCTTGATGGCAAATGAGGATTATTATGATGTGGAGGAGCACGTTGATTTCTGTTGGAATGATGAGGATTCCGTTCTCAAGATGGATAATGATGACTATTATGGCTCAGACTTCGAGTATATGCTCCATTTTCATTGCAATTTTAGGGATAGTGGGCGGTATTATGTGGGTGAACCTTTGGTGGCGGATGATGGCACGTCGTGGAATCTTGATTATCTGGATAATCCTGCTTTTGGCAAGTTTTGCATCTGCATCTCCTTCACTCGCTCCATAGTCATGAGCATTACTCTTTGCCTGACATCCTCCGTATGGATGATTTTTGGACGGATGTCAGCTTGAGATATGAGCGAGAGGTGTATCAATGGAAAAAAGGAAACGTAATCTTTAAAGAGGAAGTAAATGGAAAAGGAATGGATGAAACTGATAGATGATGTAGAGAACGACCGTAGCTATAATACTGATCCTATCTTCAATTTTTTTGACTTTATAAGAGAAAAGTCTACGATAGAGGATAAGCGTGCCATCGTGCAAGAGGTGGAACGTCGTATCAAGAAGGTGGTGAATCGTGAGGATAATAATCCAGGTTGGTTCTTCCGTAACTTCACTGATACGGAGCGGGATTTGCTGGACGATTTGCTCGGGCTTCGTGAGGTGACGCTCGACGAGATGATGCTTCATCCTACTGCTGCCGAGGTGGAACGATTGAGCAAGTTGAACGACAAACTCTACAAGCTCACCTTAGAGTGTTTTGAGCAGTGCCGTAACCTTTGGCTTACGCTCTACCGTTCGCCATACAAGGTGGACGACCGTTTCTGCTACGACTTGGACAGTACGCTTCGATTCGAGTATGCTGACAAAGACTCGGTCTTGCATCTGGAGAATGATGACTATTACGGTTCCGACTTCGACTATATGATTCATCTGACAGATGAGTTGCTCAGTACAGGACATTGCAAGATGGATACCATCGTGAATGGTGCGTCTGCCAACTTTTTCGGCAACGAAGAGGATACGTTGAGAGAGTTGACTGATACGCTCGACGATGGCACGTCGTGGGCTGAAAGCTATCTGCACAACAAGGCTTATGACCATTTATGTATCTGTTATGCGATGCATGCCTTGCATACTCATGAGCTTGGTGCCTGCCAGATATTCTTCGTATGGATGACTTCACGGTGAGAGTGGAACTGAAATACGACCGCAATATATCCGAACAGCGAGATATTCGTTATGCTGATGATGGAAATGAAACCGACCCTCATTGGCCTAAGGATGTGCCTTGCTTGGTAGAACACAAAAAGGCTGAGACCTTGACATAATAAAACAAGAAGTTTAACGTCATATATAAAAAATATAAGATTATGAAGTTAGCAGAAGCATTGAGCATCAGAGCCGACTTGCAGAAGAGAGTGGGTCAACTGAAAGAGCGTATCAAGGAAAGTGCCAAAGTGCAGGAGGGCGATGAGCCTTGCGATAACGTAGAGGAACTGTACAAGGAACTGGATGACGTACTCGTCCAGTTGGAAGACTTGATTTATCGCATCAACATCACCAACGTTCAGATAGTTCAGGACGGAGACTCCTTGACTCGATTGATAGCCAAGAGAGACGTCTTGTCGTTGCGTGTCAAGGCATTGAAAGAGGTGGTGAACTACGTTGCTGCCAACGATACACGCTTTGGCAGAAACGAACTGAAATATGTTAGAACCATAGATATAAAGGTTCTTCGTAAGGAGGCTGATACCTATGCCAAGCAGTATCGGGAGCTCGACCTGAAAATTCAGAGTTTGAACTGGACTGTAGATTTGGTGGATTTGCAAGACTTGCCCCGATAATGGAGCGAGGATTGAAATTTTCATTGAG
>ENA-OQER01001097-OQER01001097.1-human-gut-metagenome-genome-assembly--contig:-NODE-1097-length-13769-cov-2.163906_pt1 | contig 13769 bp, 18 predicted proteins | sample MGYA00242797_ERZ504639 | MGnify/ENA primary metagenome ERZ504639 (study PRJEB26092, sample SAMD00036306) | human gut metagenome | host: Homo sapiens | study: EMG produced TPA metagenomics assembly of...
TTTTAAGTGCCGGCTTGTACAGCTCCGTTGTTAAGATGGTTGCCTGTTCAAAATCAGCAAATTTCACACTGGAAAGCTGGTCAAACTTGCTGGCATCTGCCAGAATATAGCAGCGTTTGCAATTCTTCATGGAATATTTCTTTACCATGCTTCCTTGATCTCCGGGGTGGGAATATCCTTTGCTGACGCTGATTCCATTCGTTCCCCAGAATCCTTTGGTAAAATTATACTTGGAAAGCATCTCCATGGCTTCTCCCGACCGATCGCCTCTGTCTGGGATTTGAATTCGCCTCCCAGCAGATAAACACGGCAGCCCTTTTCCGCCAGAAGCTTTGCATGGCTGATGGCATTTGTCACAAACACCGCCTGTGTCTCCTTAATAAAAGGGATCATCGCCTCGGTGGATGTTCCGGCATCCAGATAAACAAAATCATCCGGGCGGATGAGTGATGCTGCATACTTTGCAATTGCATTCTTTTGTTCCGCATTCATCGTCTTACGGTTTCTGACATCCTCATCATGTGTACTCACACTCGGCCGTCTGGCGATTGCACCGCCATGCACCTTGGTCAGAAGACCATTCTCATCCATTGTAATTAAGTCCCGGCGGACGGTTGATTCTGAAGCGTCAAGTGCAGTCATAAGTTCCTGTATTGTGGCACTTCCCTCCGCTTCTATTATGGACAGTATCCTTGAAAATCGTTCTTCTGCAAGCATATGCCTCACTCCTTTGTTTTCTTTTTCGTTCACAATCTTTCAAAAACGTTCATTTTGATGGTTCTTATTATAGTTACATTTTCTGTCATCGTCAATCACTTTCCGTCAAAATCATTCACAAAAACAACATGGGGATTTTGTGCATAATGTCATGTTATTGAACAAGGCGGCTATGGCTCGAAAGGACAGGGAGGGGGACACCAATGGCAACCCGCTCATGCTCCTTGCAATTAAGAGGCTGTAGGAATTTTTATTTCAATTATTATCAGGCGGACGCAACCGGTGGTCATTCGCTTCCGGGCTCAGTGACCACCTGCCTCGTACATCCATGTACGAGGCTTGCTGAAAATTGAAAAAATTCTAACAGCCTCTAAAATGCAAGAGAAATCGCCGGATTGCCTCTGTCTGAACCATGCCCTGTCCTTTCTATCGTTTCATTATCGTATAAACTATCATGTAGTAAGCACAAAAATACAATTTGTTCTACAAAAAGAACAGCATACTTATTGAGAGTATGTGTATTATTTGCTACAATATCCCCGGAATATGACAAAACAGGTTTTTCTGTGAGTTTCTTTGGTATTATCTTATAGAAATGCAGAAAATTTTATTTTACAATGATCCATTACAAACACAAGGAGGAATTATCATGAGAGGCGTCGAAACCCGAATTCAGGAAATCCGTCACAAAATTTTTACAGAAGTAGCCCGTATGGCTTATCATACCGAATGGCCTGTAAAGGAACGTATGGAAGAACTTCCATATAAGATTATTCCGGGAGAAACCGGAATTTCAGAAACGATGTATTTTTGGAGCGTGCAATTGTAGGTGAACGCCTGCGTCTGGCAATGGGTCTGCCAAACCGCAGTGCTGCAGAGCATGCCCCGGTATCCGATGGCATTGAAGCTGCTGACCAGGCAGAAACTTACTATACTCCGCCTCTCATTAATGTCATTAAATTTGCCTGCAATGCCTGTCCCACAAAACGTGTGCATGTAACAGACGGCTGTCAGGGATGTCTGGCACATCCCTGTATGGAAGTATGCCCGAAAGGAGCTGTTTCCTTAGACCGTACCACCGGCAGATCTATCATTGACCAGGAGAAATGTATCAAGTGCGGCCGCTGTGCAAGTGTCTGCTCCTATAACGCCATTATCATTCAGGAACGTCCATGTGCCAAAGCGTGCGGTATGGATGCCATTACTTCAGATGAAAACGGCAAAGCCAATATCGATTATGACAAGTGTGTTTCCTGCGGTCAGTGTCTGGTAAACTGCCCGTTCGGTGCCATTGCTGACAAATCCCAGATTTTCCAGACAATCCGTGCCATCCAGTCCGGTGAAAAGGTTTATGCAGCTGTCGCTCCTGCATTTGTCGGTCAGTTCGGACCAAAGGTTACCCCTGGCAAGCTGCGTGCTGCCATGAAAGAACTCGGGTTTGCAGACGTTTTTGAGGTAGCAATCGGTGCGGATCTGTGTGCAAAGCAGGAAGCAGAAGATTTCTTAAAAGAAGTGCCGGATGAACTTCCATTCATGGCAACTTCCTGCTGTCCGGCATGGTCTGTCATGGCAAAGAAATTATTCCCGGATCACGCCAACTGTATTTCCATGGCACTGACTCCGATGACATTAACTGCACGTCTTATCAAAAAGCATAACCCAAATGCAAAGGTTGTCTTTATTGGACCATGTGCGGCTAAAAAACTCGAAGCAATGCGCCGCAGCGTCCGCAGTGAAGTAGATTTCGTGCTCACCTTTGAAGAAATGGCCGGTATTTTTGATGCAAAACATGTGGATCTGGAAAACATGGAAGAAGATCCGGATGGTGTAAGTGACGCTTCCACCGACGGAAGAAACTTTGCCGTTGCCGGTGGCGTTGCACAGGCTGTCGTAGATGTCATCAAACGGGATCATCCGGAACAGGAGATTAAGGTGGCAAATGCCGAGGGGTTAAAGGAATGCCGTCAGCTTTTAAAACTTGCAACATTAGGCAAATATCCGGGCTATCTGCTCGAAGGCATGGCTTGTCCGGGCGGATGCGTTGCCGGAGCCGGAACCATGCAGCAATCAAGAAATCCCAGACAGCGGTCGGTCTGTATGCCAAGAAAGCAAACCATCAGCTCAAGCGAAACCGAATACATCAAAGAACTGGATAAACTGGTGGATTAAATATCTGCCATATAAAAGCTCTGCGCTTTCGAAAATTTCGAAAACGCAGGGCTTTTTGTCTGTTCTTTTACTGTACCTGAATCCCGGTATCAAAGGTCCATTTCCACTGTCCAAAGGAAGATGTGTATCCGCTGGTTCCTGCAATATCATTGTCAATCATGATTCCGCTGCATGTAGAATGAATCCGCCAGTACCTACTGTTTCCATACTTATGTACAATCGTGCGGCCACTGTAACTGTACTTATCTCCTGCAGATCTCTTAATCGTTCCTTTCGCATAGACACCAATATCTTCCAGATAATCCTTTACCGCTTCCATCGAAGAAAATTCTCCGAAATATATGGCTATATGGGAGGAAGAACCACCCTTGCCATAAACAACAACATCTCCAAGTTCCAACTGGGAAAGGCTTTTCCCACTGCTTTTTCTTCCAATAGACTTCTTTGTGCCGGAATTCCATTGGATCGCACCCTTTGTTGCAACCCCTGTTGTATACGAAATACTCGATCCGCTTACCCAGTCTCTGGTACAATGTGCTCCAACACTGACATTTTTTCAGTGCAGTCCCTTTCCGTCCCTTACTCTCCAGACGATTCAGGGCTGCCCGTGTGTAACCACTGCAGTCACAGCGGATTCCATCAACCACACTGCCATAACTCTTTCCCAGAAATCCCTTACACAATGTTTTCCGGTAATTATCCTGTGCCATAACCGCGGTATGATTCTTCGATGCTGCTTCTGCCGGTGCTGCAGTACCCCCTACTACAACTGCCGCCAGCAAAATACCTGCGATCAGCTTTCTGCCCCATGTAAACTTAAACTTCAATGCACTTCCTCCAATTTGTTACAACTTTGTTACTTAACTATAACATATTTTAACAATAAGTAAAACCTTTTTCAAGAAAATGTGCAAAAAGTTTCATTTTAATCTCAATATTTATGCGTTTTTAATACACTTCATCAGTTCACCGCAATTTCCAGTTGAAATCTTTTCTCCATCTCTTTCAGATAACGTTCATTGTAACTTGCAGCCACAAGCATTGGTGCATATGCATCCCTTCCACTAATGCGGAACATATAGGGGAATGCTCCAAAATGATCCAGATACTGCTCTGCAAAATCCAAAATTCCCCGCTGGATTTCCCGGATTCCCTCCGGATTAAAATCATATTTGCCAAATTCCAGTGTAATATCCACCGTTTCCAGATAAATGCTTTCCTTTTCTGTCTGATATCTTCCATCATGAATCCCTGAAAAGAAGGTGTCAATGAGGAAAGTAACAATTCCCAGAATACATTGTAGTCCTATTCGGATCATGTTTTTTCAGCAGATCCCGATTCATCTGTCCGGAATACAGATAGGCCACCAGCCTGCCATCCTGCAGGAATGGATCGGACGCATCCGGCTGGGCATTATGAATCGTATTTGTCCCCGCGACAATACCAGTGATCTTACAATCCATGCCCCATACCTTTTCCACCAGATGGGAAAGCGCGAGCGCACCGCTTCCCGCCCAGCCAATATCAACCGCTGCTACGTTTTCACATCCATGCAGAATCTCCCGGTAATACTTTTCTGCTGCAACCTGCTGTTCCTCATAATGTGTCATCACCCGCTCCCATTTTGCCTCAATAAACCGTCGGAGCAGATATGCATTTTTGTCTGTCAGCTCATCCTCTGCCCGCAAATCAATAAATTTCTGCTTTCTGCCGGCACCCGATTTTCGTTCCCATACATCCCATATTTCCTGCCAGTCTGAAAGTTCCGGAAGCAATTGTTCCAATTCCATGGAACGCAGAGCCTCCCCTATCGTAATCTTTTGATTGACCTTGTGATAAATGAATCTCCGGAAAAAATCGTGCTTATCCTCATCTGCCATCAGTTTTGTGGCCGCTTTCCGTGACCAGTAGACATATACCGTCCGGTCATCGGGATATAATTTCTGGTAAACTCTGCGGAGAATATCTCCATCCCGCGCCAGAAACAGTAACTGATCGAGATAATGCTGCTCATAATATTCATGAATAAAATGGCAATACCCCACAACAAACAATCCACCATACACATATCCATATTCGTAATCTATACTGAATTTTTCTGATCCATTGTACAAATGATTGGATACCAGCCCCCGGTATGCCCCGCCGATCATCGATGACATATCCATCGGACGGTACAGTAACACATTTTTATTTACATTCTGATAGGGCAGAATATCCAGCCCGCTCGCCTTTGCCATTTTCTGATCACTGTGTGGATTGTCACCGATATGTACAATACGCGCACCGGAAAAATCGCGGATCACACGGTGGAACAGATCTCCACCGGCTTTATTCTCTCCATACTCATTGGAGATGTAAATACGCTCGGCTCCCGTATATCCGGTTTTCTGCAGTATTCTCTCAATACAGGAGCGTGGAAGATACATGTCCGAAACAATGATCATGCGCTTTCCCAGTTTCTGCAGACGTTTCCATACCTGCAGCATATACGGATTTGCATAACAGAGTTTTTCCTCGGTCTCACACTCCAGCCGCATTCCTTCTTCTGCATTCAGGCCGGTATCTTCCTCCAGATTTTCCCATATATCCTGTAACGACACTTCCGTATGTCCGTTTTTTTGTCTGCATTTCATCCGGGCATCCCATTCTGCCCACACACGTAAATTCTTAAAATCGAGGAAATCAAATTTTCTCCAATCAGATAAAACACATCTGTCGGAGAAGAAAACGGGCGAAAAATCAATGTATCAAAAATATCAAATGAGATCACATCGTAATCTTTGATTTTTCTGACAAAATCCTCTACAGAAAGAATCCCTGCATCTTTCTGGTGTCCTTCGGATTCACTGGTTTTTATCATCAATTTGTGTTTTTCATAAATTTCCATCTCTGGAATTCTTCCGAGAAATCTACAGAACAATACATAATATGCGAAATTTATCCACAACAAATATGCCCAGGAAAACATTCTGCGCATACCGGTTGCATCATCATGTACCTTATGATACCGGTATGAAATTCCCGGATGCCTGTTTACCAAAAAACTGTATACTTCACTTCTCATATCTTAAAAACCTTTTCAAATGAGTTGTAACTTACTTGCTTCTATATCTTTAATTTTATAAAACAAATTATTGTATCTACGTTACTCGTATGTTATGATACATATACCTATTTGTTATTCTGTTTTTCTTTTTTCAGTATTATAAAAACAACAATCTTTTTATTTTTCCAAATATTATACACACAACAGTATAGGAGGATATTACATGGCCAATACACGCCATACTTACCATCTTCATTCGAAAGAGATTGAAGAAATTATTCGTAACAACGGGCTGCCTGAAGAAATTTCCACGAAACGCAACTTGGGATTTAATTATAAAAAAAGCAACTTACAGTTCTCCCAAACTCCTGTTTCCGCTCATCTATGAAATCTATGGGAAAAAATATCCCGAAGATTCCTCTGTTGTTCCACTTTCCACAGAGTATTCTGTAGAACGCTCGGATACAAAAGAAATTTCGACCATTAAGGCTGACCTCACATTCTGTGTAAATGAATCGGATATTTACCACTTGAATGTGAAATTACATACAATGGACTTATCACAATCCGTATGTTTGAGTATGATGTTCATGCGTCCCTGAATTATCGGCCCGACACCAAAAATCCGCAGCTTCTGCTCGAATTCCCGAACTCTGCCGTTCTTTTCCTGCAGGGAACGAAAAAGATCCCGGATTATCTAAGCTGTCTGATCCGGTTTCAGGATGGCAGTACTCACGAATACCGCGTTCCAACCGTAAAGGTGCAGTCCTATACCCTCGAAGAAATCAAAGAGAAACATTTGTGTATGCTCATCCCGTTTCTTCCAATCCGGTTCCGCCGCCACATCCCTTCTGACCGCAAGATGCAGTCAGCAAAATCCCCTGATAAACGACATGATCTTGAGAAAAAAGTACAGAAATCCAAAGAAGAATTGACTTCTTTTCTGCAGGAAACTATACTTATCTTAGATCAGGAAATCGCAGAGGGATTTTTAACGGAAACTGACAAAAAAACTTATTTTAATGCTTTTGCAAAAGTCCATGCTCCGCATTTCTTACCGTAACAGAAATTTATGTCAGGAGGTGTATAATATGACAGAACCTGTACTGAAACTTCCAACCGATGAATTATTCGAAGTTATCCATGAACGCGATGCACTGAAAAGAGCCTGTTCCAAAAAGGATTCCGAGATTGCTGACCGGGATGCCCGACTTGCTGACCAGGATGCCAAACTTGCTGACCAGGACGCCAAACTTGCTGAATATAGACGCAGATACGGTGATCTGTAAATAATACAGCATTTCACACAACTGCTCCGATTAACCGGAGCAGTTGTTTTTGTGTACCATGAATTTCTTTTTCGCCCGGTGCTCCACAAGCCGCCAGCATATCGCATTCTTTACCTTGCAGCTTTTTGCCTTCTGCAGTTTTTTGTGATACTTCCCCGCATCAATCCGCTTCAACCACCCCATGCCTTTCAGGAAATCATTCATTGCAAGGATCACATAATACTCCGAAGCCAGTCTCCTTTACATGAAACGTCGTCATCTTATCCTTCCACTGCCGCAAAAGCTGCAAAGGCTCCGGCAAAAAACCATAGAGCTGATTCACAAACAGCGGGTTTCGCGTGTCATAATACTGCATGAGAGGTGTCATCCGCTTGTCGTATGTTTCATGCCACACCTGCACTCCTTCAATAATGATTGGCTTTTTTCCGCATCGCAGACCATATTCCACATCATCACAGTGAATGAAAAACGGAAGTACATCATTTTCCTGTACAAATACATATGGAAAACAGCAAAACCACCAGCCACCGTAATCCGCATCCGCGTCGTAGATCACTCTGCCCTGTGTGTATGCCGTTTTCCGGACATCGCGCATGAACTCCACATGCGAAACCATTCCCCGGTCCCACTTCTCCGCCGCCGTGTACTGGATATATGGATCATCCATGCAAAACATGCGTCCCGCTACCGGGCGGTCCCTGTCCGCCTCCCCGACCCCGGATAAAAAATCAAACAGCAGATAAAAGCTGCTGATGTCAAAGGCAACATCATCATCCATAAAAATCACATGGGTAATCCCTCATTTCGTTTACGGATCTCCTCAATTCCTCTCTGAAATCCACCGGAACCTCCGGTATTCCTGTTATAAATACAATGCACATACAGACTCTCCGGCAATTGCAAACTGCTGCCATTGTCCACCACAAAAATATGAAGCCTTCCGTAATACTGCGGGTTGTCCGGATTGAAAAAATCCGATGCCTGCAAAAGTGACAGATTTCTGTGAATAAATTCTTCACGCTGGAATGTGCAGATATTCAATGCAATTTTCACTTCGTTTTTCATGATCACTGCCTCTTAACCTGTTACTGTTTTCTGGTTAGCCTGCGAACAGTAACTTTAAACTTTCCCGATGTTTCTATTAATTATTTTTGCAGATTTCTGCATTTTTGATCAATAGAGTTGATTTCTGGCACATTCCAGAGCACTTGCAATCACCGCATCCATATCATAATATTTGTACTCTCCTAAGCGGCCTCCAAAAATGATATTTTCCTCTTTCTCTGCCAGCGCTTTATACTTTTGGTAAAGTTCCCCGTTCTTCTCATCATTGACCGGGTAATATGGTTCATCTCCCGGCTTCCACTCCGAAGAATATTCCTTGCTGATAATGGTCTTTGGCAGATCATTTCCCTCTTCATCTTTTCCAAACTCAAACCATTTGTGTTCAATGATCCTTGTCCACGGTGTTTCTTTATCTGTATAATTGACCGCTGCATTTCCCTGAAAGTTCGGCACATCAAGAATCTCATTTTCAAAACATACCGAACGGTATTCCAGATTCCCCAATGCATAGTCAAAATAGGCATCGATGGCTCCGGTATAAACAACTTTTTCCGCCATCGCATTCCATTCTGCCTTATTTTCCAGATAGTCCTCGTTTAACCGGACTTCAATGCCTTCCAGCAGATTTTCCACCAATTTTGTATAACCACCGACTGGAATTCCCTGATACAATGCATTGAAATAATTATTATCAAATGTAAGCCGGACCGGAAGACGCTTGATAATGAATGCCGGAAGCTCTTTGCAGTCACGCCCCCACTGTTTTTCGGTATAGCCTTTCACCAGTTTTTCGTAGATATCACGCCCCACAAGGGAAATTGCCTGTTCTTCCAGATTTTGCGGTTCTCCGGTGATCTCCTTCTTCTGCTCCTCAATTTTGGCAGCCGCCTCCTCCGGTGTGACTACACCCCACATCTTGTTGAAGGTGTACATATTGAAAGGCATGGAATACAATTCCCCTTTGTAGTTTGCAACCGGTGAATTTGTAAAGCGGTTAAATGTCGCAAAACGATTTACATAATTCCATACCTCTGTGTTGTTTGTATGGAAAATATGGCACCGTATTTGTGGAAATTGATGCCCTCTACTTTTCTGTGTAAACATTTCCGGCAATGTTCGGGCGCTTATCTATTACAAGCACTTTCTTTCCGGCATCGGCTGCCTGTCTGGCAAATACAGAGCCAAATAGGCCGGAGCCTATAATTAAATAGTCATACATTTTTATTCTCCTTTTTGAAATATCAATAAAATGTCAATTATGTAACTGTTATCTTCTCCCTCTTATGCACTATACTAAGTCGATCCCAATATCTACATCCTGTCCTTCTTATCAATAAGATTGCGTAATAAACTGTCCTTCCGTATATACCTGATAAAAACTCTGAAAACACCTTTTTAATCTTAAATCCCCCTTTAAATCACTCTTCATGAATTCCCCATATGTGCCATCATGTGTCAAAATAACAGTAATAATATAGTAATCTCCAAAATAAAGACATTTTTGTAAAACAAACCATGGTTGTCCATTATTTTTTTCACGGTCACTCACAATTGAATTTATAAACTCTTTTTTTCCTGCGAAAAAAGAAGCAGAAAAATATACTCCTTTTTCACTCTCAATATACCGCCATTGATCCTGTGTTTTCTTCTCTAGTTTGCAATCATATTCCGTACATAAAGAAATGCACACAGCATTGTATATATCTTCTATGTAATTCCATTTTTCATCTTCAGATTGATAATTATCCATATTCAAAAAATACGATTCGATAGGAAACACTAATACACGAATATAATTTCCTTTATTCCGCTCATCCAGACTGATATAAAACTCACTATCACACTTCTGAAAAGCTGTAGTACTATTATCATGCCTTATCAACCCATCATAATTTCCATATACATACCGATTGTTGAACACTTTTTCCTTATTTGCATCTGTAATATTACTATTTTTTTCGGTGTCACTCTTCTTACCATAAATCGGTGCAAAAATACTAGCCACTATAACTATCACTATCAGCATCAAAAGAACAATCACTATCACAAGTATTCCCTTTAGATTACTTAGGTGATAATTCTCAATTTTCACATCACTGTTTTCTGCCTCAATGTTCATTACATCTTTTTCTTTATGTATACTATTTCCACTTACCGATACTGTAGTTTTTTTCTGATCCGAAGATCTTTTATCCACTTTTAAAAATTTTCATAAAACGCCTTTTTCCATATAAATATTTCTAGTGCTAATAATTTCATCCTTAATAAAATTGCTATCTATTCTCCAAATCCCCAATTCTTTCATCTAACCGCTTTAGCAATATATCATAAGCTGTCATCGTATATCTTTTTTCTCCTTTAATTGCATTTAAAAGCCATTTATACGAATCTTTAGCATGCTTTTCGATTATTCTATTCACTATCGTATAATCTATTTTTTGATTTGCGATCTCATCTATTTTATTAATATCATCTCTATCCGTATAAAATAATCGGTTTTCCAAACCGACCATCTCAAGCAATGTCGTAAATCTTTGTAATCCACTGATGTTTGAATCTATAGCAACCAAAAACTGTTTATTAAAAATCAAAGCAAAACATAGGCCATGAAACGAATCGCCAACAAAAAATCACAATTTTTTTATATAAAATAACCATTCTTCAACTGTTGGTGTATTTAATGCCTCAACTCCAACAATTTTATTAAACACGCCTGGGTCATTAGGATTTTCTATAATTTTCATTTCACAATTTTTAATTGTAGAAATTTTTCTTACTATATCAAGTTTTTTCTTGCTTGCACCTAAAATGTACGCTGAAACAAATGGACTATTATTTTGTATTTGCACTTTATTTGCCAATCCAGTGAAAACCGTCTTATTGCAAATAAAAACAGGATCAACCACCTGATCTGCTTTCACATCGAAAAAACTATCGCATATATCTATGCCATCTGTTTCACGAACTCCAATGTAATCAAATTTACTTATATAATATTTGTCTAGTATCCGTTCGTCATCCGGTGCATTATAACCAGCGCCAAAAGAAGAAGCCATAGCTATCTTTTCTTTTTTATCATCAACAAAATCTAAAAAGAAAAATTGATGACTTTGCTTTCCGCAAATTGCATAATTCCATACAACATCCGATCCCACAATAAAAGCATCACAATGATTATTTAAATCTTCCCAATCTCTTTTATTCTTTCTGATATTGCTGACATAACAATTTTCATATATAAATTTATTTGCAATTGTATTATGATCCGTATATCGATCTGACCACAGTTCTTTCGGCTTATTTACCATAAGTGCATCAAATCCCATCTCATTGACCACTTGATACAATGCATAATAAGTCAAAATTGATCCATAATTAAGCCCATACCATAATCCAACAATCCCAATATCATAATGATGTGTTTGACATTTCTGAACTAATATATCCAATGAATATCTGTCCAAATTTGCAAAAAATCTTCTTCTCGCCGGATGTGCATGAAACGGATGTGCAATTGTTTTATTAATTCTCAACGCTTCATCAATCGGAGTAATGATATCTTTACTCCAATATTCAGAACATTCTTCAAGTATATTCCTTCCCTTTTCACTATTAACAAGTACGACTGAGGTCCCCTTACGATCATCAATTGATTTATCAAAATGATCAATTCCCCCAAAAAATCTCCTATTGTTAAATCTCCCTGCCGAGGAAGCACTGAAAACTTACAATTTGAACATGATTTTCTCAAACAAATACATGGCAAAAAAGCTTTCCAAAATGGATCCTCTGTATGCAAACGCCTATAGACAGTTCCATTTTCAAAATAAATATTTGTTTCGGTACTCCATCCATATACTGTTTTATCTCGAAAATCAATTTTACTAATTTTTTTATCTGCAAAATTTTCTTTTAAATATTTTCTCAGCACTTTTGGAGAAGGTACTCCATGACACACAATATCCATCGTATATAGATTTTGTGTACCGCTGTCTCCCAAAAATTTATATAATGCTGCTACCTGACAAGGGCAACCTCCAAATAATACTCTTTTTTCTTGTAATAAACTTTCTTTTACTTTTTTATAGACATCATTAGCATTACTTTGAACATACTTACTTCCTTTTAGTGCCTCAAGTTCTTGAAGATTTTCTGCACTTTTAAATTCAACGGAAAAATCATCATTATACGCAGCGCCATAAACTATACCACCATTTCTAACTAATAACTCTGCAAATGCAGAAAAAATTCCTCCAGATGCAGCGCTTTTTCTAATTTCATCATTTGCATTTATCGCATGACATACGGGATTTTTTTCATTATGATATTCTGGATTTTCAACTGGACAATACTGTAAACATTTACCACATTCCACACATTTTGAAAAATCAATATGTGGATAAAGAAATCCTTCCTGATTTTCACTCATTGAAATAGCATTTGCTGGACATACATTCTGGCATAAACAACATGCCGTACAATTTTCTGTTGAGACCTTCGTTATATTCATATGCATTCTCCGTATAAATTAAATATTTTCAAATTCTTCTCCACATTCACGAATACTCTTCGCATATGGATTACGACTCCAGGTTACTCCAATTTTTTTCACAACTGCCGGATTTCCCACTGCAACACAATTTTGAGGTAATTCCCCCTTTTTACAAACGGCGCCCGCACCTATTATGGAATTTTTACCAATCCTACCTGACAAATCGTGCATCTTAAGCCAGCCCACACATGTTGACCAATTATAATATCATTTTTCTCATTATGTGGATAACACTCATTTACTCTTTCATGTGATTCCACATCAAAAATACTATGACCATCACCTGCGTACATTTCAATGTCGTAACTAAACATACTATCTCTTCCAATATCTATAACACTACCTGCAGATGCTCTTGCGGTAAAATTATTTGCAAAAGATGATTTTTCATGTATAAAAATTTTGGAATGGGAAAAAACTTCAAAATGAGCATCAAATCCGAATCTACTATCTTTCTCAATTTGTATTTCACCACCACACTCCTCCATTATAATGTTGGAGTTTCCTCTTGCAACAACCTTGTCATCTACATTTACCACATTATTTCCAGCCACTGATAATAAAATCACCTGAAAAGATCCAGTTGAAATAACTTTATTGCCATACTCATCCATATAATTTTTTGTTCCAGGAGGTAAGGTTATTCCTTTATGATATGTAAACACAAAATCCTTGAATTCCTTATATCCATAACTTTCAATCTTTTTCTTTAGGTTCTCGTTATATTGAAGAAACGGAATACATATATAATATTCATCTGATTTGTTTGCGAAATCAGATAGCATACGATATTCTTTACCTTTTTTCAAATTACTTTCTACTGAAGTTGCTATATACTCTGGCTGTAGCTGATATTTCTCCAATAATAAATTTCTTAAATTTAAACTATCCCCCAATAGCACCAACTTACGATGATATATGTATGTAT
>ENA-OQER01001098-OQER01001098.1-human-gut-metagenome-genome-assembly--contig:-NODE-1098-length-13759-cov-3.730194_pt1 | contig 13759 bp, 15 predicted proteins | sample MGYA00242797_ERZ504639 | MGnify/ENA primary metagenome ERZ504639 (study PRJEB26092, sample SAMD00036306) | human gut metagenome | host: Homo sapiens | study: EMG produced TPA metagenomics assembly of...
GACGGTATCTGGATTTTTCGGTTGCTTTTTTCCATACCCAGGAGTATTTATTCGCATTTGCTTCAAACTTGGATCCATCAATGTATAGATGTTGAAGATCTACATGCTCTGTCTCGAAGATTTTTTTTGTTTATATCTTGAAATATTTCCTCAATGGAATCAGCAAGTACTTCGTTGATGAAGTAGCCGAAAGTACGGTAAGAAGGTGCTTGATGATCGTCGTACCAATTCTTTCATCAGCCTCTCCAGTCATCAATCTCTCCATTTTTTGCTTTTATTTTTTGTTTAAGCTCCTTTTTTATTTGTTTGCTTATTTCTTTTTTTAGCTCATCTTGGTCTTGATTGCTGAATTTTGCATCGATTTGTGCTTGTATTGATTCTGATAAACTGTGGGTTTGAGCCCACCGTGCACTGTCTGCATAAGTAATACTTTGTCCTAAATAATATTTGGTACAACTGTCTGATGTCTGTTCCTGTTGATATTTGATGTCATCCATCAGGCTGGCGATAGTAGGCTCTTCTTCCATTTCCTTTTCCGATAGTTTTATCGCTGTCGGGTCAATGAGCTGTACACCCATGATATATAGAGCAGCTAGAACGAACAAGGTTTGAAATGGTTTATAGTAATGTACACGTTTCCCCCTCAGATAATCCCGTATCATGTATCCTGGTCGGTAGAGTAGTTCTATCAGGTTACGGCTGAAACCATTGTCTATGTTAAAGAATCCGCTCAAAATATTCTGAAAGGCATTTCGTATGGTAAAACGTGGTGTGTGGTGGTTTTGTCCGCAATGGGGACAATAATTCCCTTGAAATGTGTTTCCGCAGTTCTTACAGACGCAACATGTCGGATTCTCTTTTATTTCATGTTTTCCTCTTATTTGTTTTTGATGGAACAGTTTGTAGAAGGCTACTATCTTTTGAGGAAAATAGGAAGAATAAAAGAACTTTCCGGAAAATGTTTGTCTGGTTCGTAAGGGGTGAATTTATGAATTAATGGAAGTAACGAAAGATTGTCTAATATCTGCCGATGTGGGTATACAATCAGTTCTTCACGGGTTGTCATGCCATTGAGTACACCTACAAAGTCTACTTTGGCTGCTTGGGCGGTTTCAGCGTCCACTGTGCTGTCACCGATGTAGAGTGTTTCGTTTTTCTGGCGATGCAGTCGGCGTAGTGCTTTTTTTATACCTTGAGGATCTGGCTTGGCTTGCTTTACATCCTCTCCTCCGATAATAATGTCAAAAAAATCTTTCGGAAAATGTTGGTCTACCATTTCGCGGATACGAAAACGGAATTTAGTGGAAATGATACCTATTTGGGCGCCTTGACTTTTCAGTGTTTTCAGTACGGTAACCGTTTCAGGAAAAAAGAAAGTGTTGACAGTCATGTATGTATCTGCTTCCTTTACATATTCTTTTTTATATTCGGCTAATGTTTCGGGAGCAGTGATTCCGCTCAAAAGACTGAATGAATCTTCCAGTGTTTTTCCAATGGTGCGTTTTATGGCTTCATCACTGATGCCCGTATGCCCATGGCGTTCCAGTACATTACGAAAACAGATAACGATGCCGCGTGAAGAATCGGCTAGTGTGTAATCAAAATCAAAAAGGTATGTTGTGTATTTCATTCTTTCAAATTAAACTCATTTTAATGTAATGAATATATTGCCCGGAAGGATCTTGTCAAGGACGGCCTCCACTTAACCAGTGTTTACGATAATAATCTTCATTCAGGCTGCTGATTATGACTCCCCGGCTGGTACTGGCATGGATAAACTTATTATCTTTCAAATAAATACCTACATGACTGGCAATCCGTTTTTTTCTACCGTTATGGAAGAATACCAAATCTCCTTCGCGCAAGTTTCTCTTACTTACTTTATGGCAATCTTGGGTACGTTGGTCATCTGAGTTACGTTTCAGCTTTTTGTGGTATACCTTTTTATATAAATGTGAAGTCAGTCCGGAACAGTCCACTCCCCGTTTGCTGTTACCACCGCCACGGTAGGGGACTCCCAGCCATGCTGCTGATTCTACGTACAGTTGGTGATTGTCTTTCATGTCAATATCCATATTCAGACGGATGGAGGCACGCGCCAGTTCCTTGTAGTTATAACGTGGGGCAGAGGTACCGCATGAAGCCAACAACATGGCCAGTGTACCTAATACCAGCAAATGGATAGTAGTTTTTTCATTCTGTTACATTAAAATAGTCCTCTAATTCCTTTTCGGCGGAATTCCCTTTATTGTCAATATCTCGGATAATCTTTCCGTTTTCTAACAGAGCGATGCGTGGGCATATATCTACTGTGTGGTTCAGATTATGGCTGGATACCAGTATGGTGGCTCCGGTTTCTTCATTATAAGCTTTCAGTAAATGCTTGATAATGGACTGCGAACTAGGGTCCAGAAAGTTGAACGGTTCATCTAGAATCAGTACCTGCGGTTGGTGCAGCATAGCCGAAATGATACCTATTTTCTGTTTGTTGCCTGCCGAATAGTTACGAATCAGTTTTTTTTTGTCCGATGACTTCGCCATTCATAAAAACGTTCAAACCTAGCGACACGTTTATCTACTTCTTCTTTTGTTAGCCCGTACATTTTTCCTACAAAGTAGAAATATTCTTCGGGGGTAAGATAATCTATCAGGAAACCTTCGTCAATGAAAGCTCCCGTTATATTTTTCCATTCCTCACTCCGGCTCACATCGATGTTTTCGATATGTACACTGCCTCCGTCGGCTTTCAGCAAGTCCAGCATCAGGCGGAACAGGGTCGTTTTTCCTGCTCCGTTATTGCCCACCAGTCCCAACATGTCACCGCTTTGAATGGAATAATTTTCTATGTCTACAGCCACTTTCGGGCCAAGTTCTTTTGTAATTGGTTTATTATGATATTCATACGCAATTCGTTTTAACGTGAGTCACGGAAGCCTTCCATATTCTCATAACGGCGCTTCATGAAACGGTTATAGATATTTTTTATCCAAATATTGTGGGTTGCAATCAGTAACAACCCTATAATCATCATGATGATGCAGGCTGTATCCTGTTCAAAGAAAGCCGTCAGAGCTTTGTTGATAATCAAGGGCAGGAAAAAAGCACATGAGATGATAATGGTCTGGAATAAGGAACTTCCCCGATTGCTTCGCATGACATTGGCGTTTAACGGGAGTGTCTTTTTATTGTACACAGCCAGTTGCAGCATCATAGCGAATACGAATCCTGCTGTAAACAGCATATAGGATAGAGCCATGAGGAAGGGTATCTTGCCTTTAGCTACAGGGATCATCATAATCAGGAAAGGGATGAACACGATGATGCAGTTCAGGTAATACTTGGCACGAAGCAAGTTATAGATAGATTCCTTACGGCTCATAAGACCGTCTAGATAGTTGCCCTCAAAAGACATCACTTGCCCCAGGGTCATGATACTTAAAATGGCAAAATTGTATATGCAGATAAAATTTATCATTCCTGTTCCGTCATACACATCCGTGAAGGCAATCAGTGCCGAAAAAGCAAGCATGATGATAAATCCCATGCGGAATTGTGTCTTTACGGTTTTGTTACGGAAACACAGTTTTAGTTCCAGACGTAGATATTCACCTACGTCACCATAGCGGTCCAGGAATTTATATTCGGATACATGCTTCATCTTGGTGTCTTCCACTTTAGCTATTTCATTATAGATGAAGTGTAGCTGTAGCTTGCGATTTACTAGCAGAAGCAACAAAATGGCTGCTATGACACCTAGAAAGGCGAGTATGTTTCCTTCTATAAATCCTTCTCCTAGATTCATCATGAACGTGGAAACCGGATTTCCTTCGGGAATAAATTCAGTTCCCGCTAATAATCCGTATACTCGATCGGGAGAAGTATATAAAGCAATTTCTCATTCAGTAAAGTTTTGCATATCAAATACCAATAACTGTTCATAGCCATCAGAAGCCAAATGCCGCACAGATAGCATAGGATGCCCGTGAATCCATAGAAACGGATAATCGTAAGCAGGGCAAAAGGTACGATCAGGAAAAACCAGAAGAAGTTGTAACTGCTGATTCCGGATTGTAGTAACAGGGTATCCACCAGCTTATTCTTTTTTACTGGCATAAGCAGATAGGGCTTGATTTCTTGCGACATGGCCGGTTGCAGCATGAAGCGTAGCAAAAAATCAAGTATCAGAAGATAAATCAATCCTTGGTTCATGATATGGTAAGGTTCCATGCTGGGAAAGATATCTTCAAAAGCGAAGGACAGCATGACCCCGATAAAGATGAGGTATGCTGCCCAAAATGCGACCATAAAGTAAATTAAAAACTTGGCAAAGCGGTTCCTGTCGAATGCAGGATTCCGCTTGGCTGCAAGTTTTTGATTCTGTCTTATAATAGATAGAAGCATAGGCTTGGATGGGATTATTTTGTTTCTTCCGAAGTCATGCTTACTTCTATACGGTTATTCTGCTCCAACAAGGCTTTGGTAAATTCTTGCAGATCTTTAGCGGTAATGCTGTTTACTATGTCTGCGTAGCCGGTGTTCATATCTGTTCCTTCCCAGAAATATTCATCCAGCATATTTACCCAATAACTGTTTTCTTTGGCATTTTCCTTGTATTTCTTCAGCATGAATTCTTTTACCTTGTTCAAGTTTTCGGTGGACGGACCCTCGTTGGCAAATTGGTTCAGTTCATTCAAAATGATATCCGTCATTTTGGCGCGTTTGGCAGGATCTGTATCGAAATAGATTTGCAGAACCGCTTTCTCTTTTGGATATTTGGTCAGACTGCCGAATGCACTTACACCGTATGTCCCACCTTCTTTTTCGCGTACGCTTTCAGTATACATGATATTCAGTATCTGTGAAAGCATACTCATCATGATTTGGTTTTTCAATGTGTATGCGCATTGCCCGTTGTTGATTACCAATACGGTGGCTTTAGGAGTTTCCAATTTCTTGTTGAAAATGTTCTTATAGTCACCTTGGCGCATATCAATGTGGTTGTCACGGAAGGTTTCTTTGCGATTGACGGAAGGCAGAGCGCCTAAATAAGTCGCAATCAGTGGTTCCGTTTCTTCTGGTTTGATATTTCCTACAAAGATGAAAGTAAAGTCGCTGGCATCTTTGAAACGGTCTTTGTACATCTCCATAATTCTGGCATAGTCAATCTTGTCCACCATGTCGGCTTTCATACGGATAGTACGCGGATGTCCCATATAGAGGGCTTTTTGTAATGTATCCTGTAAGGCAGTCATTGGTTGGCCTCTTGATTTGCCAAAGATGCTTGTAGACGGTTCTTGAATGAAGTAAATGCATCGTTATCCATTCGTGGAGCCGTGAATGACAAATAGACTAATTGCATCAAGGTCTCAAAATCTTTGGGTGAGCAGCTTCCGCTCAGCCCTTCTGTATTACCACCGACGGAAGCACTTACACTAGCTTTTTTACCTGCCAATACTTTCTCTAGATCAACATTGCTGAAGTTACCCAAGCCGCCGATACTTGCCACATCATTCATGACATTGATATTGATAATTTCATCATTCGGGAACAAGGAACTGCCACCCGGACTGAAAGCTCTCATTCTGATTTCATCCGCTTTGAAGTCGGTTTGCTTTAAGATAACGCGTACTCCATTGGACAGAGTCAAGATAGTAGAACCGAACGGACCATTTTCCTGTTTTGTAATCTTTCCGCCTTGGGGCTTTTCAGGAATCAAAGGTTCATCAGAAACTTTGTCTTCATAAGCAGTCAGTGTTTCAGCTTTTACCTTATTGATAGCAGCCAAAACTTCTTTCTTGGATGGAACTTTCAATCCTTCCTTTTCAGGGAAGAATACGTTTACTACCAGATTGCTGTCGGTAACCAAGGCTGGAATCAGACTGTTTACCATTTCCACAGACAGGTTGGGGACGATCTGATTCATAATGGCGTATTCATTTTCAATACCTGGAATTGGTTCGTTGTCAATGAAGTGGCGTACATATTCATCCACGTATGCACCGTTTTTCACTTTATTGCGTTCGTTGTATGCAGATTCCAGCATACGCAGATAGTCCGCTTTGGCGCGGGCATATTCGGACGCGGTGAAACCAAATTTGTGGGCCCGTTCAATTTCACGTACAATGGCGGTTATTGCACTGTCAATTCCGTCTTCCTTGCTTGCTACTATTCCTGTAAAGGCATCTTTTGTTTTGGAAATCAGAAATTCTTGGTCGCTGACTTGAGCGAAGATGAAAGGAGGATTGGCTGTTTGGGTCAGTTCGTTCAGACGGGCGTTCAACATATTTTCTATCATATTTCATGTAGTTCACTACCAGATAATCCATGTTTCCCTTTTGTTCATTAGGAATTGCTTCATGTTTGTAGCATAAATAAGCTACTGGGTTTGCCTGTTCTTTATCCGTTTCTATTGCTACAATAGTTTCCTTATTGTCGGGAACTTGGAAGTATTCTCGTTCTGCTGGGGTTTCTGGCATTTTAATAGGAGAGAATATCTTCTTTATCTTTGCCTCAATCTTGTCTACATCTATATCGCCTACTACGACAATACCCTGTTGGTCCGGACGATACCATTTTTCATAATAATCGCGTAATGCCTGATAAGGGAAATTGTCTACTACTTCCATTATGCCGATAGGAAGCCTATAGGCATATTTACTTCCCGGATAAAGGGTAGGGAGGCTTTTTCGTACATACGCATCATAGCGTTTGTGCTAGTACGCCATTCTTCATGAATCACACCGCGTTCGCTGTCTATTTCCTTAGGGTCCAGTGTCAGGTCATCGGCCCAGTCATGCAAAATTAGCAAACAAGAATCTACAACGCCGTCACGTATCACGGGAACATTGGAAATATTGTATACTGTTTCATCTATGCTAGTGTAAGCATTCAGGTTTTCACCGAATTTCACCCCTATGCTTTCCAGATATTGGATGAGGGTTTTGTCCGGGAAATTTTTAGTTCCGTTAAAGCACATGTGTTCTAAGAAGTGTGCCAAGCCTCGCTGGTTGTCTTCTTCCAAAATGGAACCTACTTTTTGAGCGATGTAGAAATCGGCTCTTTTTTCGGGGAGTTCGTTGTGACGGATGTAATAAGTTAATCCGTTGTCCAATTTACCGATGCGGACGTTAGGGTCCGTAGGGATGGGAGGCGTTTGCTGTTGTGCAAAGCCCACCGACACGCTGCCTAGAATGATCCAGCAGCTGCCATCTTCCTTAGAAAATGTGTCATAGTGTTTGTTGTGGGGTTAGTTTATTTTATTATAATAAGTCATTGGCAGATAGGTATCTTTCTGCTTCTATGGCAGCTTTGCAGCCACTTCCAGCAGCAGTGATAGCCTGTCGATAATGCGGGTCGCCACATCGCCGGCAGCGAACACACCGGGGACTTTCGTACGCGGAGTACCTGCTTCTGTAATAATGTAGCCTACTTCGTCTGTGTCTAAATAATCCTTGAAAATGTCTGAATTGGGCTTATGGCCGATAGCCAGAAAGAATCCGTCGATGGGCAAGTCATAACATTCTTCGTTGCATTCACCCTGACGCTTTACCAAATGAACGCCTTCTACGCCATTCTCTCCGTATAAGCCGACAGCGTTGTGTTCGAACAGTACCTTGATGTTAGGATGGTTCATAACACGTGCTTGCATAATCTTGGATGCGCGTAAGAACGGTTTACGTACAATCAGGTAAACCTGTTTGGCCAGTCCTGCCAGATAGACAGCCTCCTCACAAGCAGTGTCACCGCCACCTACTACAGCTACAGTTTTCTTGCGATAGAAGAAACCGTCGCAGGTGGCGCAGGCACTTACACCCATTCCGGCATATTTTTGTTCGTCTTCCAGACCTAGATATTTGGCGGTGGCACCTGTGGATATAATTACAGTTTCTGCCTCAATCACTTTTTCGTCATCAATGGTGATGCGGTAAGGACGTTTGCTCAGGTCGGCGGAAGTTGCAATACCATTGCGGATATCCGCGCCAAAACGTTCTGCTTGTTTGCGCAAATCCTCCATTAGCTGGGTACCGCTGATACCTTCGGGATATCCGGGGAAATTCTCCACCTCGGTAGTGATGGTCAACTGGCCTCCGGGCTGTAAGCTTCATATAAGACCGGAGCGATGTTAGCGCGTCCTGTATAAATGGCTGCGGTATAGCCGGCAGGACCTGAGCCGATGATAAGGCATTTAACTTTTTCTGTACTCATAATACTTATTTCTTTACTTAATTTAATTTGATGAATATTATATTATCTCTCTATCTTGAACTCTGTTTGCTATCGTAAGTCTATCACTTCAGCGTTTGGGAATTTCTTTTTATCAAACTTGAATGTCGCATTGTCCAGCGGCTGGTTGGTTTGGTAAGAAGTGACGATAATCTCGTTTGCCGATTTATTATTTTGTTCTACCTTTATATATAAAGCTGATATGTTTGGGAAACGAACAAGGTGATGGATGTGATATCTTGTTTATTCTCCGGGGTCAGTATCACTTCGAACCCTTGTTTGCCGTTACGGCTTTTTGTCCCCGCATACTTATAATTATATCCGTTTTTGTAAATGGATAACAGTGCGTATGGGTTAATGGTTTGCAATTCTTCCGGGGTAGGATTGCTCACATTCACTTCTTCGCTGCTTTCCAGATAACTCCATTGCGTTTTTCCGTCAAACCAGCTTTGTATTCCGCCACTGTTCAGATAGAACTGGTTGCCTTTTAGCAATAAGGTTCCATTGCCTGTCCCCCCAAAGGTGGCACGGATGCCTCCGGCCTGTTGCAGGGCATTGGCGGTTTTGTCCAATATCTCCCGTGCCTGTTTGTCCTTTTGTGCGGACAGGCTGACCGAAAGGAAAAGGATTAATACCAGTAAATATGTTCTTTTCATTTTTATCATAACATTATTAAACAACTTATTGTTGTAGATTGTTCAATTTCATTTCCAGGTCTGTTTCATCCATGCAGAGTACGTCACGCGCCTTGCTTCCTTGAGTGGGGCCAACAATTCCTGCTTTTTCCAGTTGGTCCATGATACGTCCCGCACGGTTGTAACCGATAGAGAACTTGCGCTGGATTAGCGAAGTAGAGCCTTGCTGATGAATCACTACCAGTCTGGCTGCGTCTTCAAACATAGGGTCCAATCGGTTCATGTCCACTTCCCCTACACTGCTTTCACTCTCTTCGCCTACGTATTCGGGCAACATGAATGCGGTGGTGTATCCTTGTTGTTTACTGATGTAATTGGCTATTTTCTCCACTTCAGGAGTATCCACGAATGCACATTGCACACGTACCGGATCATTACCTTGCAAGTAAAGCATATCTCCTTTACCAATCAGTTGTTGTGCTCCCGAACGGTCCAGAATAGTACGTGAGTCCATCATGGCAGCTACACGGAAGGCAACACGTGCCGGGAAGTTAGCTTTGATAGTACCGGTAATAATGTTCGTTGTCGGACGCTGGGTCGCGATAATGGCATGTATGCCTACTGCACGTGCCAACTGGGCGATACGGCAAATAGGTAATTCCACTTCCTTACCCGCAGTCATAATCAGGTCACCGAACTCATCAATGATAATCACTATATAAGGCATGAAGCGATGGCCTTTTTCCGGATTCAACTGTCGGTTGATGAATTTCGCGTTATATTCCTTAATATTACGGCAACCGGCTTTACGCAGCAAATCATATCGCTGTCCATCTCTATACATAATGAGTTCAAGGTTTGTACCACTTTGGTAACATCGGTGATAATTGCGTCTTCTCCATCCGGCAGTTTAGCCAGAAAATGCTTCTCAATCGGAGCATAGATAGCGAACTCCACCTTCTTGGGGTCTACAATTACAAACTTAAGTTCTGCCGGATGCTTCTTATATAATAAAGAGGTCACGATGGCATTCAATCCCACGGACTTACCTTGTCCGGTAGCACCGGCTACCAACATGTGGGGAGCCTTTGCCAAGTCCACCATAAAGACTTCGTTGGTAATAGTCTTACCTAATGCCACAGGCAGTTCGTAGGTGGTCTCCTGGAACTTTTTACTATTCAGGATAGACTTCATCGGTACGATACGTGGGTTGGCATTCGGAACTTCAATACCGATAGTACCTTTACCCGGTATCGGGGCGATGATACGGATCCCTAGTGCCGACAAACTTAATGCGATATCATCCTCCAAATTTCTGATTTTCGAGATACGAACTCCTTCTGCCGGAGTGATTTCGTATAATGTGATGGTAGGACCTACACTTGCCTTGATAGAGCTGATTTCGATTCCGAAACTGCGTAAAACTTTGATGATGCGGTCTTTGTTGGCATTTTGCTCTTCCATGTCAATATTGGGACCATCATCTTCGTATTCATTTAGCAAATCCAAACTAGGGAATTTATAGTTTTCCAAATCCAGACGGGGGTTGTATGGTGAAAGTACGGGACCTTTGTATGCCTCGTCTTCCTCATTTGTTTCTTCACTGATTGAAAAATCAGGTTCATCTATATCTTCTACTTCCTCTTCTTCAGTCACATAGGCAGGCTCCTGTTCCATTTCCGGTCCAGCAACCTGGTTGTTCTCAAAAGGGAAAGGGACCTGGTCTTCCACTTCTTCCTTTATCTTTTCCGGCTGTTCCAGTTCGAAATCTACAATGGCAGGTCCGGGATTGGAGAATTCCTTCTTGTTCTCTTCCTTTCGGGGAGTTTCTTTGACCGGACTTTCTTCAGTTGCAGAAGAAACTTGCTCTCCTTTTTTCTTCCGTTTGAAATTAGGGTGCAAAGCCTTGCGTATAATTTGTATGGTTTCATTGCTTAAATATACAAAGAACAACAGTGCTGTGATGAACAATAACAATCCCAAGCCAGGTATACCTACTTGTGAAATTAGCCAGTTGCTACATTGTATCCGTGCAGTCCGCCCGGATAGATGAAACTGTTTCCGAAAGTGCCGTCAAAAATAAAACCCAGTGTGATGGAGAACCAGATGAGCAGGATGGAACAGGACATGAACCATTTCCAGATACGGACTGATAGGCTTTCATTAATTTCATACCCACTACTGCCAGGAACAAAATGATAAAGTAAGCTGCCAGTCCGAAACATTCATTTATAAGGAATTCGGCAAGCTGTGCGCCGCGTGCTCCGGCATAGTTCTTTACATGGTTGGTAGTCTGCATCAGTTCACCCGGCTGCTGGTTGTCCAAAATACTTTGGTCCGCTGCTCCTGTAAAGAAGAAAGAGGTAAATGCCAGCAACAGATAAACAGCAAAAATAACACTAATCAATCCGATTACAAAATGCGTTGTTTCATTCTTAAAAAAGCGGAGAATCGTTTGGTTGATACCTTTTTAGGCTCTGTCTCCTTATCTGATTTTTTCTTTGCCATACGTCTTCATTCTATTTATTATTTCGCAAATGTACATGAAAAACATTAATTATTGCCTTATTTAATCTCTTTTTTCTTAACTTTGCGATTCAATTTTAATGTTTATGGAAAAGTACAGTCAGGTGATATTTGACAAAAATACAGTAGAATTTGTGACGGTGGCCGCCGAATATTGTGGTTTTCTGGAACGTGCCCGTGATATGAAACGCTATGATTTTGTAGATACTGCCTTAAAAATACTTCCGTTGCTTTATTTGAAAGCGACTTTGTTGCCTCCATGTGAACCGATAGGAGAGGATGAGCCTGAAATCTTCGTTACTGAAGAAGATTATGAACTGATACGTAGACTGTGGCCGGTGTATTGGGGGCGAAGGACGATTATCTGGAAGTGTTCTTGCCGGATATGGCATACAGTGACACGCCCATCAAGAAATGTATTTCAGAAGATTTGGCGGATATTTATCAGGATTTGAAAGACTTTATCAGCGTATTCCAACTGGGACTGAACGAAACGATGAATGATTCGTTAGTAGTCTGTAAGGAACATTTCAGGGAATTCTGGGGGCAGCGTTTGGTAAACACCATGCGTGCCTTACACGATGTAAAGTATACTCCTGCCGATGATGACGAGGAAGAAGAAATGGAAGATGAGAATTCATTATTATGAAACAAATAAAAAAACGATTACTAAAGCCGAGATAGCAGCAATGCCCAAGGTGCTTTTTCCCGGACGTATCTTCGTGATTTATACAGAGAGCGAGGTCGAGAAAGCAGTAGCCTACTTGAAAGATCAGCGCATAGTGGGGGTGGATACGGAAACACGTCCGTCTTTCAAGCGAGGTACTACTCATAAGGTGGCTTTGTTGCAAATATCTACGCAAGATACCTGTTTCTTGTTCCGTTTGAACCGGATAGGTATGCCCGATTCTCTGCAAGAGTTTTTGATGAGCGATACCTTGAAGATAGGTTTGTCGCTGAAAGACGATTTTAATTCGTTGAGGAAACGTGAGAATGTGCATCCCGACCGGGGTAACTGGATAGAGTTGCAGGACTATGTAGGACGATTCGGCATAGCTGACCGGAGTCTGCAAAAAATTTTCGCCAATCTGTTTGATCAGAAGATTTCAAAAAGCCAGCGTCTTTCCAATTGGGAGGCGGATGTGCTTAGCGAGGGACAAAAACTATATGCAGCCACAGATGCGTGGGCTTGTGTGGAAATTTACAATTGCCTGACGGAATTGGAACGTACGGGTGATTATGAGATAAAAGAGGAAGAACCAATAGAAACAACAGTAAATACAAATGGCTTATAAAAAAGTATACCTGAAACCGGGTAAGGAAGAGTCGTTAAAGCGTTTCCATCCGTGGGTATTCTCCGGAGCTATCCAGCGCATCGAGGGAGAACCCGAAGAAGGCGAGATAGTGGATGTGTACACTTCAAAGAAAGAATTTATAGCTTGCGGGCATTTCCAGATAGGAAGTATTGCCGTGCGCGTGCTCTCTTTTAAGGAAGGTGAGATTGATCATGAATTCTGGAAGCATAAACTGGAAGTGGCCTATGATTTGCGTCGCAGTTTGGGTTTGGCTGGTAATCCTGCAAATAACACTTACCGTCTGGTTCATGCGAAGGGGATAACTTGCCGGGTTTGATTATTGATGTATACGATCATACAGCCGTGATGCAGGCACATTCGGCCGGAATGCACGTTTACCGTATGGAGATAGCCGATGCCTTGTCTGAAGTGATGGGGGATGTAGTCCGGAACATTTATTATAAATCAGAAACTACGTTGCCTTTCAAGGCAGACTTGACCGGAGAACGGTTTCATCAAAGGAGGAAGTCCCGAAAACATAGCGATGGAATACGGATTGAAATTCCATGTAGATTGGCTGAAAGGACAGAAAACGGGTTTCTTTGTGGATCAGCGTGAGAACCGTCATTTGTTGGAACGTTATGCCAAAGGGCGTAATGTATTGAATATGTTCTGTTATACAGGAGGATTCTCTTTTTATGCCATGCGTGGAGGCGCGAATCTGGTGCATTCGGTAGACAGTTCGGCAAAAGCTATTGATCTTACCAATATGAACGTGGAATTAAATTTTCCGGGTGATACCCGTCATAAGGCGTATGCTGAGGATGCTTTTAAATACCTGGATCGTATGGGAGATCAATATGATTTGATAATTCTTGACCCTCCTGCATTTGCCAAACACAAGGATGCTCTCCGCAATGCATTGCGTGGCTATACGAAACTAAACGCTAAAGCATTTGAGAAAATCAAACCGGGAGGTATTCTGTTTACTTTCTCTTGCTCGCAGGTGGTAGATAAGATGAATTTCCGCAATGCGGTATTTACAGCTGCGGCACAAAGCGGACGTAGTGTACGTATCTG
>ENA-OQER01001100-OQER01001100.1-human-gut-metagenome-genome-assembly--contig:-NODE-1100-length-13750-cov-2.548704_pt1 | contig 13750 bp, 18 predicted proteins | sample MGYA00242797_ERZ504639 | MGnify/ENA primary metagenome ERZ504639 (study PRJEB26092, sample SAMD00036306) | human gut metagenome | host: Homo sapiens | study: EMG produced TPA metagenomics assembly of...
TGAGGAATATGTTCCAAATCAAAATACCACGATGTAGATGCCGTTGTGGAAGAAATCAACAAATTGGGACGCTTAGAGATGTGGAATGACATGTCACCTGTCTGGCTGCGTCCGCAGCGTCCGGCATACGTCTGTATAAGCCGCGGAAACTGCTCCAGGTGGTAGGACACACACCGATGGATAAAATAACAAGAGAAAAGAATCTGATCAGTACGGATGTATTTTCCACCTACCGGGACGGCAGACCGATCGGAACACAGGAGTTTTTATTGCTGGATACCGTGACCTGGGAGTATGTGGGGGTAAAATAGAAATATGGAATGAGTTGACTGACAAATGAAAAACCTTATATTTGTTTCTTGACTCAGAAAATTAGATGAGGGTAGAAATGACTGATGACTGATGAAACATTAAAATATTATGACCAGAATGCAGATGCCTTTGTACAGGGTACGATTTCAGTGATATACAGGAACGTTTTCAGTGTGCATTGCATGGAAACAGCGTATTGGATTTTGGCTGCGGATCAGGAAGGGATACAAAAAAAATTTGAAGATCTGAATTTACAGAAAAAAATTTCACACCGTCGAAAAGTGACTTCATGATGATTGCTATATATACCGAAATGGAATATATATGCGGCGGATGCAATTTGTGGAGAAGAATATTTTTACAAGAAAATCAAACTTTTTATGACAAAACAGAATCGGAAAATGGATAGGAAGCCCCGAGATGATGTCAAATATCTGAAAAATCAATCTTTTAAGATATAACAAAAAGGAATATGTGTTTCGTTGACAAAATATAAAAAAGGTGTGAATATAAAACTATATGTTCATATAGTCGGCGTTTAAGCCGCAGAAAATAAGTTCGAATATACATTCGATGAAAAGGGAATCCGGTGAGAGTCCGGAACGATCCCGTCACTGTGATAGCTGGTTCAGAGCGGATACCACTGGAAATTTTTGGGAAGGTGCTTTGGGTGTGAATGCTGAAGTCAGGAGACCTGCTTATTTTTTGTCACAGTTGAATTCTTGCGGAAGACGAGAAATTCTTACCTGAAAAATTCCATGTTATATTTATGGGAATAGTATACCTGCTGAGGGGTGAGAATAAAAGTCGGATGTATATCCGGCTTTTTTTGTGCGGAATTTTATCTTAGTCGGAGCAGATGAAAGGAGAAAGGATAAAAAATTATGAGAAACAAAAAGAAATGTATCAGTTTAACTCTTGCAGCAGTACTTTTACTGACGGGCTGCGGCGGTGGAACTTCCAATAACAACAGCAGCGATACTTCTGCCGCAAACAGCAGCAGCGACACTTCCGCGGCAAGCACCGGAGATAAGAAAGTACTTACTTTCGGATGTCAGATGTATACCGATGGTATTGTAAATACCGTTACGGATGAGAATGGCGGATGGAACGCTATGCGTTACGGTATCACCGAGGGTCTGTTCAAATTCAACGACAGCATGGAAGTTGAGCCATGGCTGGCAGAGAGTTATACGGTAAATGACGAGCATACCGAGTGGTCATCACTCTGAAAGACGGTATCAAATTCTCTGATGGCTGCGATCTGACTCCGACAAAAGTAAAAGAGTATTTTGAGTATCTGAAAGAGATGGGACCGAGTGGTTCTGCAAAACCTCAGAAATATCTGGAGTTTGAGGCAACGGTAACTGCTGATGATGAGGCAAACACTCTGACCATCCAGACCACTCAGCCGTATGCAAACCTTCCGGGACAGCTGGCACATCCGACCATGGGAATTGTTGATGTGGCAGATACCGAAAACTTTGATAATGGTACGATCGGAACAGGTCCGTACATGATCGATACCTTTAATGGCGTAGGTGTTGGATACGATCTGGTGGCGAACCCGAACTACCGTGAGGAAGTTCCGTATGATGAAGTAAAACTGATGTACATGGGTGATGCTTCTGCCAAGACCATGGCTCTGCAGAGCGGACAGGTTGATCTGGTAGAGAACATCACCAACGTATCGGATATTCAGGATTTCAAAGACAACCCTGATTTCACCGTAGACATCGCTTCCGGTGTTCGCTGTGGTTTCAGCTGGATGAATTTTGACGGTGTTCTTGGCAATAAGACTCTGCGTCAGGCAATCCTGATGGCGATTGATTATGACACCATCTGTCATTCCAAGACGATCGGAGATCTGTATACACCGGGATTCTCCGTACTGCCGTCTACGTTAAATTATGGATACGACAAACTGAACAACCCATATACCTATGATCCGGAAGGTGCGAAAAAGCTCCTTGACGATGCCGGTATCGTAGATACGGACGGAGACGGAATCCGTGAGATCGACGGAGAAAACATCAACCTGCACTACGTTTCTTATGAGAACCGTCTGCTGAATGATTTCTCCAATGCACATATCCAGTATCTGGCAGAGATCGGTATCGGATGCACCGCAGATTACGGCAGTTCCGATGACCAGTGGAGCAAACTTGCTGCCGGAGACTATGATTTCAACAATAATAACTGGATCACCGTAGGTACGGAGACCATATGCATACATGGCAAACTGGGCAACGGACACTACTTACTGCGGATATTCCAATCCGGAATATGATAAGCTGTTTGAACAGCTGAAGAGCGAGATGGATGAGGACAAGCGTGCAGATCTGATTTTCCAGATGCAGCAGATCCTGGTAGATGATGCAGCTGTTCTGATCGACGGTTACTACAACTCTTCCATGATCTACTCTAAAAATGTGGGAAATGCACATATCCATACTGCAGACTATTACTGGCTGACCACCGAGATTACCCCGGCTCAGTAAGTTTAAGAACTGATTACCCCCATCCGTGCCCCTTACGGCGGCAGTGTGGGGGTATTTCCGCACGTAGGGTTCATGCGTTTGGCTTGAATTTTAACAGAAAGGAGCTATTGTTTTGAATAAGAAACAGATTCTTCGCCGAATCTTTCAGATTGTGATCGTGCTGATCGGTATCAGTTTCGTGACGTTTTTGCTGACCTACCTGTCTCCGGGAGATCCGGTTCGTAACATGTTTTCCGCTACCGGTGTCATGCCGACAGAAGAGCTGGTACAGCAGACCAGAGACGAGATGGGTCTGAATGATCCGTTTTTCACCCAGTATTTCCGCTGGCTGTTTAACTGTCTGCATGGCAATTTTGGAAAATCCTACAGCTTGAACAAACCGGTTGTAGAGCTGCTGGCAGCCCGTGTAATTCCGACGCTGAAACTGACACTGATGTCATTGATCCTGATGTTGGTTATATCCGTGCCGCTTGGCGTTGCTTCTGCATTGCATAAAGATGGAATTATCGATTATATTTGCCGTGCGGTAACCTTCGTTGGATGTGCCATGCCAAACTTCTGGGTAGGTCTTCTTCTGATGCTGCTTTTGTGTGTAAAGATTCAGATTTTCCCGGTTATCGCTTCCGGCGGTGACTTCAAGAGTCTGTTTTTGCCGGCACTGACGCTGGCCATTGCAATGCATCCAAATATACAAGACAGGTCCGGACAGCAGTTCTGGAGGAACTGAGTCAGGACTATGTCATCGGTGCAGAAGCCAGAGGTGTAAAACGTTCTACCATCATCTGGAAAAATGTATTTCCGAATGCATTGCTTCCGCTGATTACGATGCTTGGTCTGTCCATCGGAAGTCTTCTTGGCGGTACCAGTGTTGTAGAGGTAATTTTCTCTTATCCTGGACTTGGAAATCTGGCCGTTACTGCCATTACTTCCAGTGATTATAACCTGATTCAGGGTTATGTGCTCTGGATGGCGTTGATTTATATGGTCATTAACCTGATTGTGGATGCATCCTATGTTTATATTGATCCGCGGATGAGATTGAAGAGGTGAGAACATGAAAAAGACGTTAAAATTTATGAAAGAACATAAGCAGTTTACCTTTTTGGGATTCTTGCCGTTCTGATCATCCTGGCAGCTGTTTTTGCACCGGTACTGACAGGAGGCGTTGATCCGCTGAAAGGATCTCTTACAGAAGCACTGGAAGCACCGAGTAAAGAGCATATTTTCGGAACGGACAAAATGGGCCGTGATATTTATGCACGTGTTATTTACGGAGCACGTGCTTCCCTGACTTCTACGTTTGGCGTGGTTATCCTGATCTTCCTGGTAGGAAGTGTAGTAGGTGTTATTGCCGGGTATTTTGGCGGTAAGATTGATGCGATTCTCATGCGTATTGCAGATATGATGCTGGCATTCCCGGGATTGGTTCTTGCTCTGGCCGTTGCAGGTATCATGGGTGCAAGTATCCGAAATGCCATTATTGCGATCGTGGCCGTTAACTGGACAAAATATGCCCGTCTGGCACGAAGTCTGGTCATGAAGATCCGTGACCGTGACTATGTGGCAGCGGCAGTTGTGACAGGTTCGAAAACACCGTATATGCTGCTTCGTTATATGCTTCCGAACGCACTGCCGACGCTGATCATTACAGCGGCTACGGATGTTGGTGGTATGATGCTGGAGATCGCAGCTCTGTCTTTCCTCGGATTTGGTGCAAAGCCGCCGACACCGGAATGGGGGCTATATGCTGAATGAAGGACGTGCCTGCATGCAGTCTGCACCGTGGATGATGCTCTATCCGGGACTTGCTATTTTCCTGGTCGTTGTTGTATTTAATATGCTGGGAGATTCCATCCGGGATATCCTGGATCCGAGAGATGAGTAAGGAGGCAGGAAGATGCTGAAAATTGATAATATTACAATCGCTTATAAAGACGTTCCTACCGTTGTGGATTTCAGTCTCGATATGGCCGGGGGTCAGATCGTCAGTCTGGTAGGAGAGAGCGGAAGCGGCAAGACTACTGTGATCCGTGCGGTTCTCGGACTTCTTGCCGGAGGCGGTAAAGTAACCAGAGGAGATATCCTTTTTAATGGGAAATCTCTCCTTAAGAATACACAGGAGCAGTGGAGGAATCTGCGAGGCAGTGAAATCTCCATGATTTTTCAGGACAGTGGTGCCATGATGAACCCGACCAGGAAAATCGGTGCGGTCTTTACTGAATATCTTCAGACTCACGAGAAGATTTCGAAAAAGGATGCATGGGCAAAAGGAGAGGAAATGCTTGAAAAGATGCGTCTTCCAAGTCCGGATAATATTATGAGATCCTATCCGTTCCAGTTATCCGGCGGTATGCGTCAGCGTGTAGGTATTGCTATGGGAATGACCTATCAGCGAAGCTTCTGCTGGCGGATGAGCCGACGAGTGCACTTGATGTAACGACTCAGGCACAGATCGTACGTCAGATGATGGAACTGAGGGATGATTACGGAACCGGTATTATTGTTGTTACCCACAACCTGGGTGTGGCAGCTTATATGTCTGACTACATCGTGGTTATGAAAGACGGTCATATTGAAGATCAGGGTGACCGCGACCATATCCTGCATCACTCGGAAAATGATTATACCCGCAGACTGTTAAGTGCGGTACCTTCTATGGGAGGGGAATCTTATGTTTGAACATGATGAAGTTGTCTGGAAGCGAAGCATGTTACCCGCCGTTTCCCGGCGTCCGGCGGACGTACTTTGGTTGCCAATGATGATATTAATCTGAAATTTTACAAAGGAAAGACACTGGGACTGGTAGGTGAATCCGGCTGCGGTAAATCTACATTTATGCGATTTCTGGTATCACTGGATACTCCTTCCGAGGGAGAGATCCTTACCGCGGCAAGGATATTACCAAACTGAAGGGGGAAGAACTGCGTCAGAACCGTCAGAATATCCAGATGGTATTTCAGGATCCGACCTCTTCTTTCAACCCGAAAATGAAGATCCGTGATATTGTATGCGAACCTCTTATGAACTTTAACCGTATCAGGAAGAGTGAGAAGGATGCAGCCTGCCGCCGTCTTCTGGAAATGGTAGAGCTGCCGGGAGATTTTGCAGACCGTTATCCGCACAATATGTCCGGCGGACAGCGTCAGCGTGTAGCCATCGCCCGTGCTCTGGCTCTGGAACCGGAGATTCTGATTCTTGATGAGGCAACTTCCGCACTGGATGTATCTGTACAGCAGACGATCATTGAACTGATCGTAAAACTTCAGAAAGAAAAAAAATATTACCATCGGTTTTATCTGCCATGATATTTCACTGATCCAGTCCTGTGCACATGAAGTGGCAGTTATGTATCTGGGAAATGTAGTGGAAGTGCTCCCTGCAAAAAATCTGTCAGAACATGCCGTACATCCGTATACGAGAGCACTGATCGGCTCCATTTTTGATATCGGCATGGATTTTGGCAAACCGATTGAAGAGATCAAGGGCGAGGCACCAAGCCCGCTGGATGTGCCGGCAGGCTGCCCGTTTCGGGGACGTTGTCCGAAAGCAACCGAAAAATGTGCGGCGGAAAAACCGAAACTCCATCAGATCGGAGCAGATCACGAAGTGGCCTGTCATCTGTTTGATAAGGAGGATAAATAACGGTGAAAAAAATGAAAAAAATTGCAACATTATTGCCGGCACTGATTATAGTGTTAGCAATAGCTCCTGCGGACACAAAAATGAGCAGCAACCTATTCACAAGATCGGTGTTATCGTTTATGATCTGAAGGATGAACAGGTACAGGCCTTCCGTCAGTATATGGAAGGTTATCTTGGGAAAATTTTTCAGATGTGGACTTCCTGTATTCTGCGGGGATAACTACAGAAGAAGAGGAGATGGAGTTCCTGAAGGATGCCATTGAGGAAGGTGTGGAAGGAATTATCGCATTTAACAGCTTTGATCTGGAAAAGGAAGTAGAACTTTGTGCATCCGGCGGAGTGTATTATCTCCGTCCGTCCAGTACCACAGATCCGGAAGATTTTGACAAGGTTGCTGACAATCCATATTTCCTGGGATATTTCGGACCGGGGAACGAGATGGAGTATCAGGCAGGATATGATATGGCCGCTTATTTTGCGGAAGAGAAAATTTCTGACAGCTACTTTATCTTAAGCGGAGGGGCAGGCAGCAATGTCATGCACGAACAGCGTACAGAAGGTATGCTTGATGCCCTGCAGAAAGCATACGGCGTACAGTTTGACCAGAGCAGCACAGAGCTTGCGTCTGCTTCCGAACCGGTCAGCATGGAGGCCGGAGCTTTGAAAGTAACGGTATTTCAGGGTTACATCGGCGTGACGGATGTGGGAGAGAAGGCAGTTGCAGCGTTTGAAAAAGACCCGGCAGGTGTGGTCATGAGTACGATTCCGGTGCAGACCATTGCAGACTCTCTGAAAGATGCCAGTCTTGGAACGATTGACTGTTATACGCAGGCCAATGGAAGACTCTTTAAAAACGGCAGTCTGAAGTATCTGTGCGGTAAATATGAGTCTATCATCGGACCGGCATTTGCAGCCATGTACAATGCAGTGACAGGATACAGTGAGGATTTCCGGGAGGATGGAAAGGCTTTTACGATTCAGCAGGGATTCTGGGTTTCTACCAGTATCAGGATTTTCAGAAAAAATATGAACTGTCTTCCGGCATTACCTTAAATGCTTACAGCTATGAAGACCTTCTGGAAGTGTGCAAAGCACATAATTCGAATGCAACTTAGATGATTTGAAAAAACTTGCAGGTGCGTGGGATTTTGATTCTGCGGTACAGAGAAGGAAATAGATATGAAGGAACATACACTCACGAAAGGCAGCGTTGGAAAAGGTATTTTGCTGTTCGTACTGCCTATTATTGTGGGCAGTCTGATCCAGCAGCTTTATGTGACCATTGATGCAGTGGTGGTTGGACAGTTTACAGGAAAACTGGGACTGGCAGCGATCGATTCCGTGCATACGCTATTTAAATTTCCATTGAATTTCATGAATGGTCTGGCTTCCGGTGCGACAATCATCATTTCCGGACATTGCGGTTCCAAAGATGAGAAGCAGATGCACTGCTCCATCCGTACGGCCTGCACGGTGGCAGTGATCCTTGGTGTGATCTGCTCTGTTGGCGGCGTTCTTCTGACTCCGTGGATGTTAAACGTTATGTCCGTGCCGGAGACGGTTTATGGCAGAGCTTTTGCGTATACCTGCATTTATTTTGGCGGTATCTGGTCCATGGTACTTTATAATATGGCAGCCGGAATCCTGCGTGCATACGGAGATTCCAAACGTCCGCTGTATGTGTTGATCTGCTGTGCGGTTATCAACATTGTGGGAGATCTTCTGCTGGTGGGTGTGCTGCATCTGGGAGTGGCCGGTGCAGCTCTGGCAACGGTATTCTCACAGATTGTCAGCGTGGTACTTACGTTTTATATGCTCCGGAAAACGCTTCATATCAGCAAAGAAGAAAAGCCACTCTGGTGGCCGCATTTCTGTGCAGAGCATATGAGCCAGATGATCAGACTGGGATTTCCGCTGGCACTGCAGTCTATGCTGTTTCCGATTGCGAACAGTATTGTGCAGGCCGGTGTCAACACGATGGGTACAGATCAGATTGCAGCCTGGGGAATTTGTGATAAAATGAATATGTTGATCTGGCTTATATCTGATTCCATGGGCCCGGCACTGACCACCTTTGTGGCACAGAACCTGGGAGCCAGAAATCCGGAGCGGATCCGAAAAGGAGTCAGGGCAGGAACAGCCATGTCTGCCGGTGCCGTAATACTGATCAGTGTGGGACTGTTTTTCTTTGCACAGATGCTGACACCTTTGTTTGTATCTTCTCAGGATGCAGCATCCCTTTCAGAACTGGTTGGAACTTACAGCCGGATGATGGCACCGTTCTTCTGTTTCTATGCCCTTGCAGAAGCATTTTCCGGTGCCTGCTGCGGCACGGGAGATACGATACGGCCTATGATCACCACGCTGCTGGCCATCTGCCTGCTGCGAGTGCTTGGTATCCTGCTGGTACTTCCGGTCTATGGAACGATGGAATGTATTGTTATGATTTATATTGCTTCATGGATTGCGGCAGGAGTTTCTTTTCTGCTGCTCTGGCACCGGGATGCGGCACATATTTCGAGATAACAGAATGACGGAAAGGTGGGGGAATTATGGATCTGAAACAGCTGCAGTATTTTGTGGTCAGTGTGGAGAGCGGAAGTTTTAAGAAAGCAGCAGAGATGCTGTATACCACACAGCCGCATATCAGTAAATCCATCAAAAATCTGGAAACAGAACTGAACGTGCAGCTTCTGGAACGAAAAGCACGTGGTGTGGAAGTGACAGAGTCCGGTAAAAAGATTTATGAATATGCCTGCAATATGCTGGTGGATGCGTCCAGAATTCATGCAGCAGTGGAAGAAGACGAGAAGTGCTGCGTGTGATTTCTGCCGCAGGTGACCGGTTTGCAACACTTTTTGGTGCCTACTGTGAAGGCAGAGCAGAGAAAAATCTGAAAGTCTGGTATCGGGACAGTACAGTGGAAGAAATTTTCCCGTCGCTGCATCATCGTACGTTCGACATAGGATTTTTCTATGCAGATCAGAGACAGATGATCGCCTATCTTCAGATGATCAAACGAAAACATTTGGAATTCACAGCTCTTGGCCAGACGGAACCCATTCTCTATGTAGGACCACAAAATCCGCTTTACGGTGCAGAAAGTGTGGCTGAGCGGGAGTTGAAATCTCTGAAATATGTGCAGATCCAGGACTTTTACAACAGACCTGAGATGCATCTGATGGAAGGCGGAATGGATTATCTTGATTATCAGAACCAGAGGCAGGTGATGGTGACCAATAACCGCAGTCTTCTGACACAGATCATTTTGACGACATCCCTTGCCAATATCAGCAGTGCACGCTTCCCGGATATTCTGACCGGATCGAAAGATATCCATGCAATCCCTATCCGAGGCATGAAAAACAGAATGACGTTTGCTTATGTAAAACGACTTCATGGCGATCTGCCGGAAGAAGCAAAACAGTTTGTGGAGTATGTGAAAGCACATATTATTTAGGAAAGGAAGAAGGCTAATCATACGGTAGCTTCTTTTTTGATGTGATGGGATCATAAAATTGGCAAGGTGAGAGGTGCTGTCTGGTTGTTCGGTTATTCTAAATGTGATTGATTTAAGGAATAGAAAAGCGGCATGTAAAGGAAATGACGAACAAACGTTTACTTTTGCTGATGCGTATGGTAAAATAAAAAAACATAGAAAAAGATACGTTTCATATACAAAAGATGGAGAGGATAATAGAGTGCTGAAAATAGGAAGAGTTTACAGAATGCCAAGGCCGCCGCAGCAGGACTCGCCACAAGTTGATGGGCTTGATAATTTTTATTATGAATCGAGAACACCGGGGATTGGATTTCAGTTTCAAAAGGGGATTCACAATGTTCAGAGTATTACGGGTCCGAATGGTGAGTCTCGCTGCCCGCTGATTATTATCTCCAGTACGCCAAGAAAGGCGGAAAGTGAAGAAACACCATGGTATGATCGCTATGACTCTGAGCATGGATATGTAAAATATTATGGTGATAATAAACCAAATAAAGGACGACCAGAAAATGCACCAGGGAATAAAATAATACATGATAAAGTATATACGACGTATACTGTATTTGATACAGCTGGAAATAGATATGTACAGATAGATACATATGGAAAAATTGATCGTGAAAATCCAGAAAAGATAAGTCAATCGATTCAGTTGATAAACAGACAGCAGAATTTTTTTGTAGATCTGCTGAAAAAAGAATTTGATATTTGATGAGCAGCAGATATTCGGATTATTGGGGATTCTTCAAGAGAAGGGAAATAGATACAGATTGCAAAGGATAGAAGAAAGGATTTCATGGAAAGGGTGATGAAGGATGATAACACAGAAGGAAATGGCTGAATTATAAAAGAAAGCTAATGATTCGAAAATCTGCCAGATTATTTGGCGGTTACATTTCATAGGTATGTGGTGAAATAATCAAAAACAATCACAAAATTTTGCGATTGTTTTTTTGACTGTTTCTGGGTATAATATAATCAAAAAATTGAAAAGGATGTGCTCAATATGCGTGAAACAAGAATATTAGAATTCAAGGAAACGATTACGAATACTTTTTTGAAAACAGTCAGTGCCTTTTCAAATTACGATGGCGGAACAATCTTTTTTGGAATTGATGATAATGGAGATATCAAAGGATTGCTGGATGTGAAGCAGGCCTGCCTTGACATTGAAAATAAAATCAATGACAGTATTTCACCTCAACCAAACTATATGCTTGAAATCCAGAACAATGATCAGATAATAAAACTGACGATAAAAAGTGGACTCCAGAAACCGTATTTATATAAATCGAAAGCATACAAACGAAATGATACTGCAACGATAGAGGTAGATACACTGGAATTTTCAAGGCTTATTTTAGAGGGAAAAAATATCAGATTTGAGGAATTAACGTGTAAAGATCAAGTATTGTCCTTTGAAGTTTTGCATTGCAAATTAAAAGAAATGATTCAGCTTGAAACTTTTAATCAGGATACATTAAAAACATTGAATTTATATGACAACATAAATGGTTATAATAATACAGCAGGTCTTTTGGCAGATAAAAATCATTTTCCGGGAATTGATATTGTTAAATTTGGAGAAAGTATCAGTATCATTCAGAGAAGAATAACATTTGAAAACATCTCCGTATTAGAAGTATACAAAAAGGCAATCTCTGTATTCCGGGAGTATTATCAGTACGAAGTGATACAAAGTGCTGATAGGAAGAAAGTGGAAAAAATACCGGAAGCTGCATTCAGAGAAGCGATTGCAAATGCGTTGATTCACAGGGCATGGGACGTGGCATCGCAGATCAGAGTTTCTATGTTTGATGACAGAATTGAAATCGTATCTCCAGGAGGACTTCCATCAGGAATAACAGAGGAGGAATATTTGTCTGGGAAACTTTCAATTTTGAGAAACAGAAATCTTGCAAACGTATTTTACAGATTGGGTTTTGTAGAAATATTCGGAACAGGAATTATAAGAATAAAACAACTTTATGAAAAAGCTTTGGTCAAACCAGGTTTTGAAGTATCTGAGAACGCAATAAAGATTGTGCTTCCTATATTTGAAGATAATGTTGATTTAACTGAAGACGAAAAAATTGTTTACCAAATTTTAAGTGAGACTATGTTAAAACCAATAAGCGAAATTGCACCATATGTACCGTTTGGCAAATCAAAGACAACACAGTTGCTGAAAAATATGATAAAAAGAGGTTTAGTAGTTGTTGAAGGGAAAGGAAGAGGTACTAAATATATAATTAAATAAAAAATCTATTTATTGCTCCTTTATTATGATATCGAGGATTGAAAGAATGGAATAATGAAAAAGGGTATCTGACTGATACTTGCTTGACAGCACAAGATAGATATAAAGCATACCTGGATTATTTTAGAATTGCATATTAAGAGAAAAAATAATGATAAGAATTATGCGAAAGCGAGGCGATGAGTATGTTAATGAATACGGCTGAGTATCTTTCCATTATCGAAAATATCAAGAGCGAAATTACTGCGGCACAATACCGTGCAGCTGTTCATGTAAATGCAGACATGCTGCTTCTTTATTATGATATTGGTTGCGTAATCAATGAACATAAATCATGGGGAAACAAGTTTATTGATAACCTTGCAGCAGATATTCGGATCGCTTTTCCAGAAAGCAAAGGTTATTCTGTTCGTAATTTGAAGTATATGGCAAAATTCGCTGAGACTTATTCAGACCGAGAATTGTGCAACAGGTTGTTGCACAAATTCCGTGGGGTCACAAATTTTGAGCACCGTTTACCGTCTCAGCAAAGTGAACTTGCGGTGCAGACCATGAAAGACCCATATGTCTTTGATTTTATTCCTTTCCGGGAAGATATGCTTGAACGGGATATTGAGCAGGCACTGGTTTGGGATGTCACAAAGCTTCTTCTGGAGCTTGGAACGGGATTTGCATTTTTGGGTAATCAGTATCACCTGAATGTAGGCGGGGATGATTTTACATTGATTTGTTATTCTATAACTTGAATCTTCGCTGTTATGTGGTTATTGAATTGAAAACCGGTGACTTCAAGCCGGAATATGCCGGTCAGCTAAATTTTTATCTGTCAGCGGTGGATGGCATTTTGAAAAAAGAGCAGGACAATCCGTCCATTGGCTTGCTTCTGTGCAAAAGCAAGAATAATGTGGTTGCAGAATATTCGCTCAAGGATATTTCAAAGCCGATTGGTGTGAGTGAATATAAAATAACCAGCAGTCTGCCGGATGATCTGGAAAAGCAACTGCCATCTGTTGAGGATATTCAGAAACGGATTAAGTAAATCTGATTTCAAAATTGAAAATAAGGATGCCGAGAGTTTAGTTTGGCGGATAATGAATTTTTACCAACGTATCTTGGGTATTTCTTTGTTTCGTTATAGAGACAGTAAACTTTGATTCATTATCAAGAGCTGATTTCTCAAAAATTGATTTTTTGTTTGCAATAAATGAATCAACGATATATTTTCAAAATGTGAGTAAATAAAAATTGGTTTCAAAGAAAAAGATCGGAAGGTTTGGTGAGGGCTTTCAGTATCAGAGTAATTGTGAGGAAAATATCCGCCGTTATATTGAACATCAGAGCAAGTTGTATTAATTTAAAGCGGACTGTAAATACCGATCCGTGTTACTGTCTGAGGGGAGGAAGAGGGATGCTGCTGTCACACAGAACATCTGTAAAAATCGGGCCGGAATATTCCAATATCATAGGGCATATGTGTTATGCAGCTTCCAAACTCTGGAATATCTGCAACTATGAACGGCATCATTATAAAGA
>ENA-OQER01001101-OQER01001101.1-human-gut-metagenome-genome-assembly--contig:-NODE-1101-length-13747-cov-5.843465_pt1 | contig 13747 bp, 18 predicted proteins | sample MGYA00242797_ERZ504639 | MGnify/ENA primary metagenome ERZ504639 (study PRJEB26092, sample SAMD00036306) | human gut metagenome | host: Homo sapiens | study: EMG produced TPA metagenomics assembly of...
CATCCACATATTTCTGGATATTGGAAGCATTCACAATCTTCTGCGCCTGGCCGTCCTCCACAACGAGAAGAGTCGGTGCCTGCATGATGCCGTACTGTGCGGCAAGATCCGGGTGACGCTCTGCGTCCAAGGAACAGATTTGAAGGCGTACCGGGGTACGACGAAAATCTGTGACGCAGTAATTCACGCTCTGCGGTGCTGAATTTTTTGCATTATTTTCGGGTCTTGCTATAAAAACAGGGAAGAAAAAAGCTCTGTCCATTTGGGCAGAGCCTTCTTGTTTTCCTTCTATTCTTCTATCTTCCCTCTCCAACATTTCCGCACCAGTGCAAACACCAGATACCCGATGGCTGCTCCAAGCGTATTCGTCACAACATCATCTAACTGGCAGTAGCCGCGCTCTGTTAAGAGCTGCACTGTTTCCAGCATCATGCTTGTGGAAAACGCCGCATAGACGCAGCACCATCCTTTCCGAAGAGACGGAACCGCCGCCGGCAGCAATACGCCGAACGGGAGAAACAGCAGAATATTTTCCACAAAATACCGGTCCGGCAGCCGCTGGTTTCCCCAGGTTTCAAACAGCTTCACATCCACGCCCGTTCTCGAACCCGGTTCTCTGGAAAACAGCGTAATAGAAAGCATCATCGCAAAATAGACTGCTACCAGAAACCACAGCAGAAGCTGGGTGCCAGGAACCGCATGCGCATGCTCCAGCCGTTTTTGTTTCTTTATCATCTGCTGGTTTTTCCACGCTGCTGCAACCGTCACAAAGCCGACACCGACTGCAACGGCATGCGGCAGATACCGGAATGTATCAAAAATATCCTGTTCAATCGTCGTCAGATAAAGAGGAATTGCCATCTGCATCACCTTCCATATTTTCTCGGCCGGTCTGAAACACCTGCCAGATAGTCGAGACTGCAGTCATACGTCTTCGCCAGCAGCATCAGCGAATCCAGCGGAATCTCACGAATGCCTTTTTCATACCGGTTGTAGGTGTCCGGGTGACTGAAAATCTTCCGCGCCGCCTGCGTCATCGAGTAACCGCGTTCCAGACGGAGCTCTTTCAGCCGGATCAGCATTTTCTCCCGCTCCGGCGTTTCTTCTATTTTTCTGTGCATAGAGTTCCTTCTTTTTATTCCGTCTCCGCCGCCGCTTTTTCTGCCTCCGGCACATACCCCGGATTGTCGTCGTATCCTTCCAGGAAATTGTGGCGGATGCCGTGCTGCTTGTAGCCGACCACGGTGTCAATGTTGACATTTTCGACACTGCGGAAAATATTGCTCTCCACGAACGGATTCACCTTTTTCAGGTTTTTGATCAGTTCCTTGATCTCCACGCGTTTCGAACGATTCTCCTCGTTATTGCAGGTCGTGCAGGTATCGGTAAACTTGCAGGCACACTGGATGAAATGCAGACCGTTATAATCTCTCCACGCCTTGATATCATCCTCGCGCACCAGATACAGCGGGCGGATCAGCTCCATGCCCTCGAAGTGGATGCTGTGAAGCTTCGGCATCATCGTCTGCACCTGCGCACCGTAGAGCATTCCCATGAGGATTGTCTCAATGACATCATCGTAATGATGGCCGAGTGCGATCTTGTTGCAGCCAAGCTGCTGTGCAAAATGGTACAGATGGCCGCGGCGCATTCTCGCGCAGAGGTAACACGGCGAATTTTCGACATGGTAAACCGAATCGAAAATATCGGTCTCGAAAATCGTGATCGGAATATGGAGGCCTTTTGCGTTATCCTCGATCACCTTGCGGTTCTCCGGGCTGTATCCCGGGTCCATGACAACGAATTTTACTTCGAAATCAAATTTATTGTGAAGCTTTAACTCCTGAAAGCATTTCGCCATCAACATCGAATCTTTCCGCCGGAAATACAGACAGCGATTTTATCGCCCGGTTTTACCAGCTCGTATGTGTTGATCGCTTTCGTAAATTTGGACCAGATCGACTTTTTGAATTTTTTGCGGAGACTCTTCTCCACGTCTGCCGCCTTGTCCTGCTCCTCCGGCGCGCTCATCACATCCATCAGCCAGGCGATGTAACCGCCCTCCAGGCTCACAGCGTCCCAGCCTTTTTCCTGTAATTCTTCCGCCGCTGCGACACTGAACCGGCCGCGGCTGCAGCAGATAATCGTCTTTTTGCTCCGGTCAATCGCATCACTTGTCTCGATTTCTTCTGTCTTCATACAAGCGCTCCCGGAATCGCGCCGTGGGAGATCTCTACCGCATCGCGGATATCCACGATCTGATAGCTTGACGGATCGAGCTCTTTTAGTTCTTTTATTGAAATACTGGTACTCATGTAATTTTTCCTTTTCTAATTAAAATGCCTTACTTTTCTTCATTCTTTCATTGTATCGTTTTTTCTGTGACTGTCAAGAAAAAACGCACAAAAACGGAGTCTCTGAACATTCGTTTCAAATCCTCCCCCACTTTTTTATTTTTTCCGGATATCCGCCATCGTCTTCAGCAGAAGTTCTTTCTTCCAGAAGACCAGCCCTGCACTTGCGAGCAGAATCGCGTAACGCAGGATCCTGTACGGGAAAATCAGATTGCAGATGATACTTGCTCCAATCAGAAAAACGGAGCACGCCAGAAGAAATCCTGGATTCATCAGATTTTCCTGGATTCCTTCGTTCACCAGAATCCGTTTGCTCACAATATAATGGCCAACCGAATACAGCATATAGCATGCCAACGTCGTGTAACCGGCCGCAATATAGCCGAACAGGCGGATAAAAATAAGTTCAGCACCACATTCGCTCCAGCCGCCGCCATGGATGCAGCCATCAGAAACTGTGTTTTTTCATAATAAAACTGCGGCATCGAGAGAATATTATAAATAAAGATAAAGAACACACTCGCTGCCACCGGCGGAATGACGTACACCGCCTCGCGGTACTTCGGTGATCCGAAAATCAGCACCAGCTCCGGGCTGATCAGCATCAGCGCCACGCTATGCCGACCACTACAATGCTCAGCAGCTGCAGCACCTTCCGCATCGAGCGGATGTCGCCCTTTTTGATCTTGCTGTACATCCACGGTGTCAATGCACTGTTCATACCGCTGATGAAAAGCTGCACCAGCATACCAATGCTGTACGCCAGCCCGTACAGCGCAACCTCCGTCTTTCCGACCATCTTGTCGATCATGATGCGGTCGCCCTGATTCAGGATAATACCGGACAGATAATGCGGCACAATCGGAATTCCGATCCGCAGTGCGTAGCCCCAGTATTCCTTCGAAAAGAACTCTTTTCCTTTGCAAAACTGGAACACAATAATCGGCACACAGATGCAGACCTGCACCCCGACGATACCTAAGATCCGCATCATGGCCGTACCGCCGTTGATACGGATCAGCACCAGGCTCGCGATCGGGTTCATCAGCGCCTGCAGAATCGTCACGCAGACCAGAATCCGGTACCGATACTCAAACCGCTGCCGCCCCGACCAGTAAGAAAGCGCCGGACTCAGCAGCGCTTCCAGAAACATCAGCAGAATCATGGATTTCGGCAGATTTAAAATCTTCTCCCAGAAACCCGATGTAAAACAATACAATGCAAAAACCGCACCCGTAATCACAAGCGTCAGTCCCTGCATTGCAGATGTATATTCATCCCGCTGCTTCTCGTACTTTGCCATCGCATTGTCATAAACACCATTAAATAAATACAGTGATGTCATAATCGTCAAAATCTGCAGCCAGGACAGATAAACCGTATAGGTCCGTACTCCTCGGTGCTCATCAGACGCGTGAAAATCGGAACTGTGATGAACGAAATGCCTTTCTGTAAAAAACTGCAGATCGTAAACCAAAGCGCCGCCTTCGCCTGGACGGAGAGAGAACGGTATTTTGAGGTAATGTTCATGTAAAATAGAACTCCTTGCTGTTGGTTATTTGCGTGTTTTATGTTAACACAAAATGGGGGGGACTGCAAGAGGAACATCCATTAAAATCCCCCATGTTGAACGCTTCCATTCAACCATGGGGGATTCTCACTGCTTTATGTGTTTCGATTCCCAAATGTCATAGGTATCCCTTCTTATTTTTAAATCTTTAATGGATACCCATTCATTTCCAGACAGCATCGCTTCTTTCACACGCTTCTCCAGAACCGTATACAATTCATACTCCGTTCCGCTGAACTCATCGCCTTCATCGGCCCCGTATGTATCAATCCCGGACTCATCCTGCTGTGGTTCCATGGTTTAATATCGCCCGTCGGCAATGTAACATCCTCATTTTCGTCCGCAAACGCCTTTTGCGGCATCACAAAAATGGATGCCGCAAGCAGAAACAAAAATGCTGTCAGTTTAACGATTCTCTTTTTTCTCCTCTCCATGCGCTTTTCCTCCCTGCAATTCTTCTAAATACAGTTTTGCATCTTTTAAGAAGCTGACCGCAATCATCACGATCACAATGCCGATCGGAAATGCCGCTACGATACTGACAGACTGCAGACTGTTCATGGAACTCTCTGCAAAAAGAAGTGCAATCGGAAGCAGGATCAGCAGGATACACCACATCAGCTGAATTCCTTTTGCCGGCTCTTCGCCGTCTTCCAGTTTCCGGTAGCTGTAGCACGATGCCGTCAATGCGATCGAGTCGAACGATGTCGCATAAAATGCAACCATCGTAACTAATACAACAACCATAATCAGCGGTGCACACGGCATGGTTTGATCATCGACACGATCAGATGATATAAGTCTCCACTTTCATTATACTGCGAAATGAAATCAATTGCACCTGAAATCTGCTTTCCCATCGAATAATTTCCAAGAATAATAAAGCTGACAAGCGTGGAACCCACACCAAAACCGTATCCGCCGAGAATCGTCTGGCGCACGGTTCTTCCGCGGGAAATGCTGCCAATGAAGAACGGTGCTGCCACACACCATACCATCCAGTATGCCCAGTAATAAATGGTCCAGTTCTGTGGGAAGTTTGTCGTACGCATCGGGTCCGTATACGTTGATAAGCCGATAAAGTCTGAATCATTTTTCCAAGAGATGAAAATCCGGTTTCAATAATATACCGCGTCTCTCCGCCAAACAGCAGGACGAAGGCAAGGAGTCCGAAAAACAGATAAATGCACACCTTGGCCAGAATGCTGATTCCTTTGAATCCATGCAGAAGAGAATAGGTATAAACACAGCAGGTGATCAGAAGAATGATAATATTAATCACAGTTCTGCTGACTTCCATATGGAACAGCTCGCCGATGATTTCCGCCATCAGAGGTGTTGCCACACTAAAAGTGGTAGCAGTTCCGGCCAGCAGTGCAAAGACAGCCAGAAGGTCAATCAGACGGCCGCCAATTCCATCTGTCTGTTTTCCCAGAATCGGACGGCACGCCTCGCTGTATTTCTGACGGTTTCGTTTTCTTACATGAAGCATAAAGCCAAACGCAACGGCCAGTACCAGATAGAATCCCCACGGGATAAAGCTCCAGTGAAACAGTGGAAATACGCCTGCCCATTCCTGAATGCTGCCAAGTTCTGCGATGTGAGGATCTGTTGCGTACAAAATCCACTCAGAGAACGAATAAAACAGAATATCTGCTGCCAGACCACAGGTAAACATCATGCATCCCCATGCAAAAAAGGAATATTTTGGCTTCTCATCCGGCTTTCCAAGCACAATATTTCCGTATTTGGAGCCTGCCAGAAACAGAGACAGAAAGAAAATGCCAAGTCCGATGACCAGGTAATACGTTCCAAAGGTGTCTCCAAACAGAAATCGAATCTGGCCAAGTACCTGATTCGACTGCTCCGGTGCAAAGAAAAATACGATACATAGAGCAACGATCAGCGCCAAAGGCACCAGCGTGATCATCCAGTCGATTTCTTTTTTCTTCTGTTGGTTTTTACTGTTCATTTTCTTCCCTTTCTGCGTAATCCGCATACGATGCATCGAGTGCAACAAGTTCGCTGAAATTGTCTACTTCTATGATATCCTCTGCCTTCATTGGCCGGATGCCAAGCTGATACTCTTTCGGGTAACAGAACATTGCCACATCGTCCCAGTAAATCTGACGGTTTTTCTTTACTTCAAACTCCTGCTCCAGATGGCCTTTCAGCCGCTTTCCATCTTCTGCTGTCCATCGGGAAATGCTGTAGAGCTGCCATCCGCCCTTTCCGCCGGTTCTGCTGCAGCCTGTCACAATGCCGTTTTCCACAGTCTGCAGCCACTCGTCGGTCTCATCATCGGTCCACACGCTGTTGTAACCGGATCGCTCAAACTCCGGTGCCAGAATTTCCGGATGATAGATGATCTGGTCACCGTCAAGAATAATCGCATTTTCCAGATGTTCCCGCGCCACATACAGCGATGCAATGTTATTGCAGGTATCGTACCACGGATTGTCGATCAGTTTCAGACCCGGGTACTCCTCTTCCAGTGTCTGGAACTGTTCCTTGAGGTAACCGACTACCACGTAAATTTCTGTGATTCCGTTTTTGTGCAGTCCATCGATAACGGTATCAATCATCCGCACACCGTTTACCCGGACCAGCGGTTTTGGTATTTTTAACGTTACCGGCTTCATCCGGTTTCCGAGGCCTGCCGCCATAATAATGGCACGCTCTACTTTGTACATGTTTCTTTTCCTTCCTCTCCCAGTTCCTGCTGGACTATTTTGTAATAATCTTTTGCATAGCGGTACTGCCGCAGGGAATATTCTCCGAATTCCACGCCTAATTTCCGTTTATATTCGCACCAGTTGCTCCAGAGCAGGCCGCAGACTGCGATGTAGCAGTAGATTTTTATGCGTGTTCTGTCGTCACAGTTTCCTTCAAAATAAAGATCAATCAGATGGTCCACCTGCTCTTTTTTGTAAAGAGAATAGATACAGAACATCGCAATATCCACATGCGGATCCTGCATTCCGGCGTATTCCCAGTCGATCAGGCGGATCTCCTCTTTTCCGTTTTCTTCCACAAACAGAATTGTCCGGCACGGCATCAATGTGGGTGAGCACCCGCTCTCCGGCATTTGCTTCGATGTAATCCTTTAACTGAAGCACATGCGCTTTCGTCTTTTCGTAATCTTTATATGCTGACGGAGTTCCTTCCCAGAGGCTTTCATAGTATTCCATCTGTCCGAACAGGTCGAAGGAATGGTCTACTCTTAATTTCTGCCCGTGAAACTCCCGCAGTTTCTTCATGCATTTCTGAAGATCTTCTTCCTTTTCTGCATCGCAGACCCGCGCACCTTCGAGATATTCTGTGATTTTGTAGCCGTTCTCCGGGTTAATATAGGCAATCTCATCACAGATCCTGCGGCCGGCGATCGTCTGATAGACGGCTGCTTCCTGGCGGCGGTTGATCAGCTGATCTGTTCCCTCTCCCGGGATACGCATAATGTATTTTTTATCTTTGCAGGAGAATAAAAAGGATCGATTTGTCATTCCCTTTTTCAGAACTGTAATGTTTGTTACTTCGTCCTGCTGTGCTCCAAGTGCTTCACAGATCACCTGAATGGCATCCGTCTGCAGCTGGCTGGAATCGCTGTCAATCTCACGCAGCTGCTCATAAGTATTAATTTCTACGGCATCTGCTGCATGTACAACACGGGCGGTCACAATCATTCTGTCTTTCCGGTATAAGGTTTCCTCCCAGAACGCTCCGTCGTATCGGGAATCTCTTCCCAGTTCTTCCAGACGCTCCCGCACGATCGCTGCTTCCGCTTCCAATAGATAACAGATACCAATCATGCGTTTCCGCCAGCCTGCTCTTTCTGTACAACCAGCTCCTGCTTCCGGTTTACACGAACGGTACTGTCATCATCTACCATATCACTGACCATGTACCAGGAGTATAATTCATTTCTGCTGTATGGATTCTTTTCACACCAGATATCACAGGGAATGATGTAGCTGTTTGATAAATGATCTGCCGCCGTTTTCAGGGAATGCAGATTGTTTTTCGACGTATAATCCGGAGCAACGATCAGGTCTACGCCGTATTCATCGATCAGATATTCATACTGCTCTTTCATAAATCCGACAACGATGTAAATCTCTGTAATGCCGACTTCATGAAGCTGACGGATTGTGCACTCAATCAGCCGCTCTCCTTTGATTTCCAGAAGTCCTTTCGGTGTCTCTGTATTAATCGGAACCATCCGTATACCAAATCCAGCGGCAAGAATAATGGCGTTTTTCGGCGCTTTTTCTTTTGCTTCACGCAGTGCCTTTTCTGTCGGACGGATCTCTTCATCCAGGTAACCTTCTGAAATCAGCTCCTTAAGCGAACGATTAACAATACCAAGCGAATGGCCGGTCTGCGCGGCAAGGATACGCTGATTAATGAAGGGTTCATTCATTAGATTGTTCAATATATCTTGTTTTGAGTTGTTCATATACTTCCTTCTTTCATTTTTCATGAACTTTTGTTTTCGATTATACCATACATTTATGGCTTTTTCAATCCCCTCAGCGTTTTGCAGGTACAAAAACAAGTTCACGGCGGACAAACTCCTCCCCGATCTCTTTCACTTAACTTGACCCATAAGTAATCATAGATATTTATATGTTCCCATGTTATACTATAGCAATCCAATAAATTATTGCACATAATTACACGAATGAAACCACCCTATGCAGTCCGTTGGACGAATTGTTAAAAATCCTTTTGAAATAGCTGATGGTAATTCCGATGCCATCCGTATCTTTTCTTTCCTTAAAAATGCTTTGAGTTTTGACCACATCTTTTCAATCGGATTCAGATCCGGACTATATGGGGGTAAATACAGATAGGTTACTTTTGAGCTGTCCAGTAGCTGTTTCACCGCTTTTGCATGATGGGAACGCATATTATCCATAACGATAATGTCTGCTTCTGAAAGCGTCGGCAGCAACTTTGTTTTCAGGTATTCTGCAGTAGTTCCTCCCTGATAGACTGTATAGGCACAGTCTCCATTCAGACGTATGGAAGAAAGAACGGTTGTATTGCAGGGTGTGTTGAGTGGAGTTTTATCTACTGCTCTCCGGTTTTTCCATGCTCTGGCATAATGTCGCGTCATATTGATGTTTACTCCGCTTTCGTCCAGAAAAACCAGATGATTTATGTCTTTCTCCGACATATGTTTTTTCCAATTTCTGCGTTTTTCCCTGACATCGGGGACGCTCCTGCTCTGAGGCATGAAGAGATTTTTTCTTGTAAGAATACCCGAGTTTAATAACTGCCTTGCAGACTGTTTCATTACAAACATGCAAACCAAGTTTATCAATGATTTCATCAATTGTGATATCTGGTTCCTGCTGAACCACCCGGTCAATGTTTTGGATATCTTCCGGTGTCAGGGCATGTTTACGACCTCTCTGTGATGTCATTGTTTTTACAGAACCTGTTTCACGCATTTGTTTTTCTAGTCGGTAAACAGTACTGGTATTCACAGAAAAACACTCTGCGATTTCTTTTGCATTGTGCGTTTTATTCCAAGTTTCAATAAGTAGTTTTCGTGTTTCATCATGTAACATAATAATCACCTCTTGACTCTATCATAGACCTGTTGTCAAGAGTGTGCAGTATTTTTTTGGAGTGCTATAATCTTCGTACCCTCAAAGGCAAAAGCTTATTGATCGAGCTTTTGCCCTTGCATGCGTAGGAAACCACCCTATTCGGATGCAATTCTCATTTCAAGTTCGTTGATAAAAATCGGAAACTCGGTGAAATATTTTCTTCCAGCACAAGATTCACACCTATTTTATCTGCCCATTCACACTTGGCTTTTCCAATTTCACTATAACGATTTTGCGATTTCTTTTGCAATTCTGATAATCCGCCTGGATACACGGTATTTGCCAAGATTTGCCATGTATCACAAATTCCATCTTGTTCATAATCTCGAAGGAATTTTTCTTTGCCGATGGATATGCTTCCCAAATGGCATTCTCATCTCCCAAAAGCCACGCTTCCATTTCCTTCACTGCAACGCAGAACACGCAGTCTGTTAGCTTAACTGTTTCTTTCGCAACATTCTCTAATTCCTGCCGAAAAACCTCTGGATCTCTCTTGTCATTATCTAAAACTACAATAATAGCAGCCTGCTTCATCGATGCAAGACTCCGGTCAAATCCCCGAAGATACATATGTAAATTATTTAACAGATTTCCACCTTTTCGTTCCATCAAATTTCCATGCGTTGCGAGATGTCCGATACCTTTAAAAGATTTTGTATCTGCATAAATTTCTCTGTCAGGATATTTTGCCTTTAATTTCTCTATTACATGATTTATTAAAATTTCTGTCGACAAATCTTCAATTAAAAACTGAAAATACATAAATTCCTCTTCCTAACCAAAATATCTGCTGTACCACATGTCACCCAGGCTGATGCCTTCTGCGGAAAGTTCTTTTACAAATTCATATTCTGAAGCACGTTTAATTGTTGAAAACCCATCTTCCTGTTTTGTCAATACCCATACATTTTCCGGGGACAACGCATTCACGAAAAACGGACTATGCGTTGTTACAAATAATTGCTTGGTATAACCGGTTCCTACGCTCTTTACCATTTCATCTGCCAATACTTTTAAATATTGATGATATAATCCATTCTCAGGTTCTTCTATAAATACAAGCTGTCTTGGATTGCTTTCATGCAGTAACAAATAGTAAGCAAATAATTTCAAGGTTCCATCGGACATTTTAGGAGAATAAAAAGCATTTTTAAATCCTTTTTCCCAGAATTTCAGCATCATCTGTCCGTTCTCGAATTTAACCGGTTCAATCTGCTCAATATCCGGAAGCTTTGTCTGAATCTCCTTCAGAACCTTTGCAAAATCTTTCCTGTTTTCCCGATACATGTATTGCGCCACATTGTTGATATTACTTCCGGTACGATTCAGATAAGGCTGCGGTGCTGCTGTCTGTATCGTTCGGGCTGCATCTGGCGTAAAATAACATAAATACCAGCTTTTCAGGAAATTCAGGAACCGTTCAATTCGTTCATACTGTTTCATGGCTCCCAATGTCACAATTCCAAGTTTCCGAATATCTGCCAGTTCAACATCTACTTTTTCGCCAATGACCGTCCGTCCCTCGTCATCCGCACCACCTTCTTTTCCTTCATAAGCATATCCCTTTCCGTTTTGCAAAAGCAGGAAAGAAAGCGGCCTGCCGATTTTTTGACTCTCTGGCGCAGACGTTCCTCTTTGACATAGGGACGCCCCATAGAATCCTCGTCAATTTCCAATTCATAGGTAATGGGACGCGTATTATTTTTTTCCCGATAGTACAGTTCGAATTTAATTGGTTCGGTTACCCCCTGGGAACGGATCTGCTGAAATCCTCCCCTGTTCTTGGTATCGCAGGCAGATTCCACGCCAAATTCAAGACAATCTGCCAGAAAACCAAACGCATCTGCCAAGGTACTTTTTCCGTTTCCGCTTGGGCCGATAATAGCCGTCATATTCCCAAGCGCTTCCCCCTTTTGATTCGAAAGAGTTTTCCCCATAATAATATTTTTTAATGGACCAAAGTTTTCTATTTTTACTCCTTCAATTTTTCCCATTAAATTCTCCTACCTTTTTCAACATACATATTATTTATTTGAAACATGATCCTGCCTGTTGCTCACTTTACATCTCTTGAAAAATTGCTGGCAGCATGTACCATGGCCTCCAATAGTTTCCGTATCTTATAATCAGCTTTCGTTGTTCGTCAAAAGCGAGCAATATCTCTTTTGATTCACTTGCGCTCATTATACCACAATTCACACGGCAAATCAGCTTTGAAGATATCTTTTTTAAGATTTAATATTTGGTTTAATGCCCGGGATAATACGAACACGAATATTAAATGTCAGAATGTCAGTCCAGGCAAAGTTTCCGCCTTGACTGACAATTCTGGCATTCGATAAAATCAAGAAAGCAGTTCAACAAAATTCACACAGTTTCTGTTACACTCTCACTTTTCGTTGCAAATTTCCTTGCTGAATTTTCCGTAATATTCACTTTATTTTCACTGTGTTTTCGTACTGCCGAAAGTAACTGACGTGCTGCTATAGAGCGGAGTATTTCCATCAAATCCAAAGGCTTGTATTCGAAATGTATATGTTGTAGCTTTCTGCAAATTTTTCACATCATATTTCGTAATCTCATTTCCTTCGATTCTTGCAATTCGAACCCATTTCCCCGCTTTTTGCTGTTCAATAATATATCCAGATGCGCTGGCGTTTTTATTCCAAGACAGCTGTACGGAATCTTTTCCGGCACTTCCAATTCGGAATCCAGATGTCATGGCAGGCAGTGTTTTTGCCGAAATATACTTCCAGCTGCTATAAACAGGGAGCCCGTTTTTAAAATTAAACGCCTGTACACGATATTGGCAGGCAGCTGACGCTGCTAATTTTTCCACCCGGTACGTTGTTGTATAATTCCCCTCCAGTCTCACAATTCTGATCCATTTTCCAGATTTGTTTTGCTCGATAATATAGCCTCTTGCGGTTCTGTTCTTATCCCAGTTCAATCTGATCGCATCTGCCGCGCGCCTGCAACCTTTAGTCCCGTCACACTGCCCGGAACAACATTGTCTGCATCGGTAAGACCCGATACGTAATTCCATTCTCCATAAAGCGGCGTATTATTTTCAAATCCAAATGCTGCATTCGAAATTCATATGTTGTATTTGACTTTAAATTTTCAGCACGATATGTTGTTACATTTTTTCCTTCTATACGTGCCAGCCGCTTCCAGCTGTTTCCCTCCTTTTTCTCTATAATGTATCCCATTGCCGTTTCATTTTGTTTCCAGTTTATTCGCAATGCATTTACTGCAGTACCGCCTATTTTAACCTCTTCTACTTTCGATGGATTTGTCTTTCCATTCATCGTGCTATAAGTACTGTAAATTGGCCTGGATCCGTCAAAGGCAAAAGCGCAGATTCTGAATTTATATTCTCTGGAAGGATTTAATTTTTCTACCTGTATGTACTTGTATTATTTCCTTCCAGACGCGCAATTCTTGTCCAGTTTCCTGCCTGATATTGTTCGATAATATAGCCCTCTGCCGTTTTTTCCTGCTTCCAGTTAAGCCGAAGTGCATTATCTGCACGCCCGCCAATCTTGAATTCTTTCACCGCATTCGGATTCTTCTTTTGCGTTTTACCGGAAATATTTTTCCACTCACTGTAAAGCGGTATGTTTCCATCAAAGCTAAATGACTGTATCCTGAAATTGTAGGTAACATTATCGCTTAACTTCTCCACCCGGAATGTAACAGTTGCGTTTCCCTCTATTCTTGCAATTCTCTTCCATACTCCGGCCTGACTCTGCTCGATAATATACCCTTGCGCAGAATTATTTTTGTTCCAGTTGAGACGCAGCGCATCTACCGCAGTTCCTCCTATTTTCAGACCGGATATCGTGGATGGATTAGTTTTTCCTGAAACATTACAGTTCTTTCCATATTTTGCTTCCGATCCTTCAAAATAGAAGATGCGGATCCGAAACTCATATGTTGTCGCAGCACTTAACCCACTTATTCTGTAAGTTGTCGTATTGGCATCGGCTATTCTTGCAATTCTTGTCCATGTTCCGTTCTTCTTTTGTTCAATAATGTATCCTTCTGCTTTTTTGTTCTTATCCCAGCTGATCCGCAAAGCATCCGCAGCACGTCCGCCAATTTTGGCACCACTTATGGTACCCTGACCAGTTGTTTCTCCCGCCGTTCCGCCAGACGAACCTCCACTACCGGAATCCGGCGTTGTTGTAGGTTTTGGTGTG
>ENA-OQER01001102-OQER01001102.1-human-gut-metagenome-genome-assembly--contig:-NODE-1102-length-13746-cov-1.871797_pt1 | contig 13746 bp, 20 predicted proteins | sample MGYA00242797_ERZ504639 | MGnify/ENA primary metagenome ERZ504639 (study PRJEB26092, sample SAMD00036306) | human gut metagenome | host: Homo sapiens | study: EMG produced TPA metagenomics assembly of...
ATCAGCAATGCGATTATATTGCTTCATTAATGCCTCTCTCTAAATGCCACAAACGCACTAGCTGTATCCTCAACATTTCCTTTCTCTATATCGGCATATCCTTTTTCTAACTTTTGATGAATCTGTGTAACAGACATCATATCTGCATTCACTGAATTAGCTGCTTTTGGTAATACAATAGAGCTAAGAAAATAGCAGAGAAAATAGGTATTTCTGGACGAACTGTTGAAAATAATATTAAAAAAATGAAAACGTCAGAGATTTTGGTTCGTCATGGATCGCCGAAATCTGGTTATTGGGAGATTATGAAATAAGTTATGACTTATGGTGCAGAGGTCAGATGATAATTATGCAAGAATAAAACCGCACGACCTGTACATACTATCAGAAAAACAAAGTAAGGAGAGACAGTATGGATCAGCAGGTTGGATCAGGGAGTCTTTGCTTTGCAAAGGCTCCTTTTATTATTGGAACAGCATCTGTGGTTGGAACCAAAGAGGGGGAAGGCCCCCTGGCAGATGCCTTTGACTGTATCGGACCGGATGATAAATTGGTCAGCAGACATGGGAGGCCGCAGAGAGCAGTCTGCAGAAAGAAGCATTGACGCTTGCCCTCGGGAAAGCAGATCAAAAGCCGGAAGATATGAGGTACCTGTTGCCGGAGATCTGCTTGGACAGCTGATTGCCTCATCATTGGATTAAAACGTTGAAATTCCACTGTTTGGACTGTACGGGGCATGTTCACGTGTGGAGAAGCACTGGCACTTCTGCAATGACGGTAGCGGCCGGATATGCGGATCGCGTGGCGGCAGTCACTTCAAGCCATTTTGCCAGCGCGGAAAAACAGTTCCGTTTTCCGCTGGAATACGCAAACCAGCGTCCGGTAAGTGCCACATGGACAGTGACTGGAGGCGGTGCATTTATTCTGTCAAAAGAGGCGAAGCAGCCGCTGGCAAAGGTGGCGGGGGTCACAACCGGAAAGATTGTAGATTACGGAATCAAAGATTCCATGAATATGGGAGCCGTGATGGCACCTGCCATTGCTAGAATAGAACCATATCAAGGAAATGGCGTATTTGCTAGGCTGATGGTTCTACACACAATTATTGGCGTCCGTTGTTTTTCCCATTTTTCTTCACAGACTATCCCATCTCGAATGAAACGTTTATACCCATTGTTTCGGTGTTTCTCCTCCTTCTTTTGCCAATTCTATAATTAAATGTGCCTTAGATTTCAGAATGCACTATTTCAGTTTCATCATTCAATTTCATAAACAAATACATCATAAAATGATAATAACAAATCACCTTTTTATTTACAATCAAATATTAGAAAGCCCCCCCACAACCCACAGGACACACCATCCGTGTGCCCCATAGCGCGAAGGGCTTTTATCCATTCTTTTATTTCTTTTACGCCTGTCTCAAACCAGGTTTTATTTTCCCTCGAACTGTACAACAGAGTCCACGTCATAGTCCTTTAAAACTTCCCGTCCGTTGAGATCGCTTAACTCTATGAGAAACAGCATCTTTACCACTTCACCGCCAAGTTCCTCTACCAGTTCTGCAGCAGCTTTCATGGTTCCTCCGGTTGCAATCAGATCATCCAAAAGTACAACCTTTTCTCCTTTTTTAACGGCATCTTTATGCATTTCAATCGTTGCCGTGCCGTACTCTAAATCATATGTTTTTTCAACTGTCTCACATGGCAGTTTTCCCTTTTTACGAATCGGTACAAACGCTTATGCATGACATAAGCAAGTGGTGCCCCAAAGATAAAACCTCTGGATTCTGCTCCGGCGATCACATCAAAATCAACGCCCTCTAAGCGTTTTGCCAGTTCATCAATGGAAAGCTTCAGTGCATCTGCATCCTGCAGTACACTTGTGACATCACGGAAAATAATTCCCTTCTCCGGGAAATCCGGGATACTGCGAATGTACTCTTTTAACTCTTTCATCCTCTTACCTCACTACTACACGAATTTCTTCGCGTTTTTGACTTTTGATGGTTCTATTATAAGACTTTCCCCGCGCAAGCGCAACTCTCACTTGACTTTTTTTCCATTCCTGCGTGCGCCTTGTGACCTCTTTTACCGTCAGGATTCCCTCTGCCACCATAAACCGGATGTCATAATCATCAAATGCCATCCCGTAGATATAATCCGGCTTTTTGTTGTATGCCGCCCTGGGATCCTGTGCAAGAACCTCAAGAAGCGGTCCCCGCAGATGTTCCGGAAGCTGTGCCTGCAATTCATCCGGAAATACTACCGGTATCTGAAACTCCCGGAATTCTTCCGCAAAACCGTTTTTTGCCTCCGGATGGGCATCCACGTACGCAGATACGGTTTGATATCAAAAAGCGGTGTGTGATCGAGCAGATCCAGCCCGGAAACCGTAAGAACCGGTCCAAGCTTCTGATCGATGCGTACCTTTTCAAGTTTCACGCATGAAAGTCCGATCGAATTCGGGCGAAAGGGGGAACGCGTGGCAAACACGCCCCGTTTTTCTTTTCCTCCCAGACGGGGAGGTGCTACGGTTGCATGAAAAATATCCTGCTTTGCCCTCGAAAACTCCCAGAGAAGCCACAGGTGGGAAAATTCTTCGATTCCACGCACCGCATCCGGATTCCGGAATTTCGGTGTGAAAATAATTTCCCCACAGGTACTCTCCGCCAGCCCGCTCTGTCTGGGAATTCCAAATTTTTCTTTATACGGGGTCTCTACATAAGCTATATATTCCATATCCGTTCCTACATCTGATAAAACCGCAGATTTTCTTTCAGTTCCGGTGTGATCTCTCCGCCGGCAGCCTCATATTTATCGTAAACAGAACGGAACCGCTGCAGTTTCTTTCTGTTTTCCGCATCAAGTCTGTGAAATGCATTCTGGTACTGTGGATTGGTGGCCAGTCCCTGTCGGATATCCTTTGCAAACGGACAATACCTTACCAGAATATCCCTTGCCACCTTATTCAGTCGGAAACTTCCCTGTGATTCATACTTCATCCATGCCTGATAATCCTTGACAAATACCTCACGGTAACTGTTCCGTGCACGGGACAATGCAGTCTTGATCTTTTCCTTTGCATCTGCAGAAAGATCTGAATTTTTGCGATAATACTGAATAAAATCACAGTACTCCGCCGTAAGCGATTTCTCCCGGATATCGTTCCAGTATACACCCTGCACACGTCTGCAGATCTCCCAGCGGTATCGGCCGATACATTCCACCATCTGATCATCGAGATCCACTGCGGAAAAAATCGGAAACAGGAAACGCGCCGGTGTATCAATCTTGGCACCGGATGTCTCCTGCCACATCAGGGTACGGGTTCCGGCATTTGGCATCAGAATCACATCCGGCAGAATCTCCTTTTTGATCCATTCCTGATTGATTCCGCGATCCGGATCGGAAAACATGACATCATGATAGAGTGCAGAATAATCCACACAGCGCACCTTATTGATGGCATCGGCAATTTTTTCTGCGGTAACTGCCATCTTTTCCACGGTATTGATGAAATCCTCTTCCATCAGAACCGGACAGAATGTAGTCACACGGCCATAGGTCACACGGTTTCCGGAGGTAAACATATTGCGGATCTCAAACTGTACTTTCTGCCTGCGGTCATTTTTATACTGTTGCATCTGCTCTTCCGTAATATTCCCAGTTCTCTTTTCTTCCAGCAGAAATGCATTGAAATCCTGGTCAAATTCATTGCAGGACGGTTCTTTCTTTCCCTGATAAATCTGTACCAGCCAGTCATAAACCGTATAGACATTTGCAGAATGAAACAATCCAAGCGAATCCGTCAGATTATACAGTGCATTTGTGTTAGTTTCCCCCAGCACCTCCGCATCCATAAACCCAAAATTGAAAAACATCATCATGATCGGTGACGGCTTGACCAGTTCCTCAACTGATCTCATAAACGCCTTGGTATAAATATCGTAAAAGACCTTTGTGATTTCCCTGCGCAGCTGTCTCGCCTCATTGTCTGTAGACATCATATCCGGCAGCTCCCGGTACTGCTGCACAATGCTGTGGAATCCCTGATCATATCGCTGCCATATCCTGCATACTCCATAATATGTGCAATACAATCCTCACGCATAATATTGATACGGCCTTCGGATCCTTGGTAAGTCGTAATTCTCGCAGACTCATGTGCCTCCGCCATCTGCTTTTTGTCGTATACATCAAGCTTTGTCATGACATCCACCATATTTAACAGACGCTTTTTGATCTCGGAAATGTCCTGCTTTTTCTGCGACTGCTGGACTGCCATTGCAAAAACAGATGAAAAATATCATCTCTGGAATCTGAAAATAAAATATCCCTGTTGTACTGCAGATAATTTACCATCTCGCCGATTCCCTGTGTCACACGGCGCATCTGTGCCGCCGCCTCCATGATTGCTCCCACACACAGACTGTCATCTTTGATCATCAGCTGCATATATTCTTTCAGATAACTCCGGACCAGACTGTTACTGTTTGCAATCTCCCAGTTTTCCGCACGGTGCTGCATTTTTAAAGCTGCAAACTGTTCCATACGCGGAAAATCCTGTTCATCAAGAAGCTTCTCGCTGCACAGATTTTTGTATTCGCTGTACAACGTTTCCGCAGCATTATGTAAAAGCATGCATTTTTTCTGCAGATTGGCATACAGACACAGTGCCTGATGCCTCTGTTCCACTGCCGTACGCAAAAAAATCGGGCGGAAATTCTCATGTTCGGACAAAATCTTCCGCAGATCCTGTGCATTTTTACATGGAATCACAATCAATGTCGTATCTTCATTTGCCACATAATCGCAGGCAAACCATTCGTTCTCGAGAATACCCACAATTGCATTCCGGTGCATAATGATCTCTGCAAATGCAAACTGCCGGATCACCGATCCCTCCTGGATCAGATACCATTCCATCACCTTGTCCTGTTTTCTGGCAAGCGTTTCTCCCTTTTTTACCTTTAAAACATTCATGTCTTACTGCTCCTTGTCTGCGCCGCCGGACAGCTGAAACGCTATATGATCTACCGTAAGTCCGGTTGCTCCAAAATATAATCTCATATAATGATGTCCCTCGAATGTATCAAACCGGATCTGCTGTGTCACCCACTGCCCTTTCGATCCCCGGAAGGACATTGTTCCTTTGATAATATTGTCCAGATATACCGTTACCGGAAGCTGTGCCAGATCATCCAGATTTGATTTTACTTTCATCTGCAGTTTATAACTTCCGGCTTTCATATCCAGATCCGCAAGTATTTCTTTTCCCTGATGTGTATCCCAGCCGCCACCGGAAATGCGGATGTTTCCCTGTTCATCTGCCACAAATTTCATCATCTTTGAGACATCCGGATCATCTTTTGCAGCATTCTTCCGGTCTTTAAGTTCTTCCGGAGAAATCCTATCCATCTCATAAAGCATCGCCGGGGATTTTAGTACAAACTGCAATATATTGATGGCATTTCTCTGCAGCTGTCCTCTCGTAAGATTCCCTTCTGGAATTCTTCGAGCATATCATCCTGCTGCATATCCTGCGCATCTGCAGTCACCATATATACATCATTCTGTGCCGCTGCCATGACCGCATGTATACGCGGATCCGATGGCTGTCCCTCATGGTTTGCCTTTGCCCACCAGTCGGTCATAACGATGCCGGAAAATCCCCAGTCTTTGCGCAATACAATGGTATTGAGATCATAACTTCCTGCAGTCCACACCCCGTTGACCGGGCCATAGGTAGTCATAACAGAGCGGGCCGGTCCTTCTTTTACCGCAATTTCAAATCCCTTCAGATAAATTTCCCGCAATGCCCGCACGGAAATAATCGAATCTGCCTCATGTCGTTTCGTTTCCTGATTGTTTGCCGCAAAATGTTTGATGGTTCCTGTGGAACCTGCAATATTAAGTCCCTGCAGCTGTGCGGCTCCCATTTTTCCGGTTAAAAACGGATCTTCGGAAATATACTCAAAGTTTCGCCCGTTCAACGGATTTCTGTGAATATTCAATCCCGGTCCGAGCAATGTATCTACACGGTTTAACCGTAGTTCAAGCCCTGTCATTTCATATAATTGACGCACCAGTCACAGTTAAATGTACATCCGAGCAGCGTTCCGTTCGGAAGGGAAAACGCCTTTGTTCCGCAGTCCATACGTATTCCGGATGGTCCGTCCGATGCACATTCTGCCGGAATTCTAAACTTCTCAAAGACGGAGTTAGTCCTGCAAATGCCGCTGCAGTACCCGGAGTCACCTTCGGACTGCACATGCCTTCTCCGCGGAACAGCATAATCAGATCCTCGTCCGACAATTGTGCCACAAATGTCTCCATGGAATCTTTTTGTCATATACATCTTCCAGACGATAGCCTTTATCGCCAGTCTGTGAAATCTCTGCCGGTTTTTCCACGCGGTCATACGGACCATAGATCCGTTCCGGTGTATCGGAATATCCGATCACATCACCCGGCTTTCTTGTCATACGGGCAAACGGTTTCTGCGGTGCACAAACTTCCTCAAGCTGTTCAAGTACTGTAAACGTCTGCGGATAACTGCCTGCCTTTTGTGCCGTCCGCACATCGGTTCCCACATAAATGGTATAAGTACCCTCCAGCAGCACAAAACAGTCCCTGTGTCCGGTTACACCACTGTCATCATAGGAGGCAAATGTATTTTTCGGAATCTCCAGAGTAATATGCTCTTCTTCCCCTGCTGCCAGTTCCTTTGTCTTTGCAAATCCACAAAGAACACGCACCGGTGTATCCAGTACCCCCTGTGGGGCTTTGGCATATACTTCAAGCACTTCTTTCCCCGGTTTTGTTCCGGTATTTTTCACTGTTGCCTTTACACAGACCGTATGCTCGTCCTTTTCTTCTGCAGACGCTTGCACGGAAAAAGAAGTATACGACAATCCAAATCCAAACGGATACAAAACTTATCTTTGGCAAATGTCTCAAAATACCGATATCCCACATAGATATCTTCTTTATAATAGTTTTTCTGTAAATCCCCGAAATTTGACGTGGATGGATAGTCACTGATATCTTCTGCAATCGTATCGGTCAGTTTTCCGCACGGATTCACACGCCCCGTAAGTACATCACAGACACCGTTTCCACCTTCCTGACCTCCCTGCCATGCATAGAGTACCGCTGCCGGATCAAATTCTCTGACCCATTTCATATCAATGATATTTCCCACATTTAAAATAACGGCCGTGCGTGAAAATTGACTGCTCACTTTACGGATCAGGTCTTCTTCTGTCCGTGTCAGCTTATAACTGCCCGGCTTGTCCGTATTGTCCTGGTCTTCCCCCGCCGTACGTCCAAGAATCACCAGTGCCACATCATCCCCGGATGCGGTTTGAAGCATCTCTTCCGTCACGGGCATTTCTTCCTGTGACCACGGAACCAGCCCCCATCCCTCACCTTCGTCATATGGATGGTCTTTGATCCATTTTTCGTAGATCCCAATCAGTTCTTCATCCAGCGCAATATCTTTGCAGGCGCGCAACGCATCAAGGATTCCAACCACATAGCGTGTATTTACCAGTCCGCCCGAGCCAAGTCCGCTCTTGTAATAATGAAACGCCATGCGCCCAAATACAGCAACTTTATCTCCTTTTTTAAGTGGCAGGTACTGTTGTCATTTTTCAATAACACGCATCCCTCCGCAGATGCAGTCCTTGCCAAATCTGCATATTTTTCCATATCCAATGCATATCTGCCCATTTAAAATTCTCTCCTTTAGTCTGTAACTAATCGTACCTTTTATTATACGCCAGACACAAAGAAGATTGCAATTAGAAAATATGGATTTACCAATATTTTGGAAGCCCGTAACCAAAAAAGAAATAATAAAAAGAAACCAGCATTTTCCCCAATTGCCATGGCAATCATAACACCACTGAGTCCACGGTTGATATACAGACGCCGGAACAGGATCGGAAAAGTATTTAATATTTCTGCCAGTGCCACCGCAGTACATCCCACAAAAATTCCCGCTGCAGTTCCATAAGCGCCCAAAATGACATGCGCCAGCCACGGATACGGCAGCTGTGCCTTCCACTCCATCACAGAAAATACGGCACCGGTCAATACCCCCAGTATAACCGTATTTTGACCATCAGTATCCGTTCTCCAAAATTGCAGCGTTTGATCATGCGCGGAATGACCCCGATCACCAGAAGAAACGCAAACGTTCCGGCAGAAACCGCAATGCCGCAGGCTGTCGCAAGGCCCGCCATAAAAATGTGTCTAAGAAACATCGTGTTCATGCCCCTTTCTTCCCGCGTTCTCTATAAACGTCATATCGACATCCTGTTCATACTTTCGCATCTCAACCTGAATCGGTGTCGGATCTGAAGTGATTTTTTTCTTTCCAATATGGTTAAAAAATACCAAAATTCCCACTGCCAGTCCCAGACAGTAAAAAATTTCGATTTCTGATACTTTCGGTTTTTCTTTTCCCATCACCTGCTGATAAAACCGGTCGAACACTTCCCCCACGGACACGTCATTGTTAAATGCCATAATCGTAAATGCCGCTCCAAGAAAGATTACTACAACCATCACAACAACTTTAAGCGTCTCCAGCCATTTCGGTGCCATCGGTGCATCTAACAATTGCACCACAAAATCCTGTTCCCCGATACTAACAATTTCCACATCCGGATAATCCGTCTGTATCCGTTCGATCACATTTAGCATCGAAAATACTTCCATTCGTTTTTTCTTTTTTCCTTCTTTTTTCTGGTCATCGTTTTTCTTAAACGTATACAGTGTTTTATTTTTTATTCCGGCACAGATGCAGGATCTGCACACTGTACGGACATCACATCCTGTATCTTTATTTTCGGATCATGGCAGACACTGTTTCGATCGGCCTTCAGATAAACGATTTGCTGTTTTTTCTTTCATTCTGCACCTCTTTGATTACCTATTTTCCATGGTAGTATGTGCAAATTCAGGAAAAGTACGCGAAAAAAACATAAGTTTTCTCTATATGACGGTGGTTGAAAAAATATAATTGAAAAGCATCCTGTTAAATCACTTGATGATAAAACACGGTATCTATGGATGAAAAATTACAGTCTAAGGTGACGTTTTCCCGAAATTTTAATGCTTAAAATTTTCAAATGTCACCTATATAGAAAATTACGTCTCCAGATACCGTTTTTCCCAAAAAAGCGGTATCTGAAGACGTAATTTTTGATCCATAGAGACTTTCCGGTATCTGAACATTAAATTTTCAGTATATAGATACCTCACTGGTATCTTTTACATGGATTTTATCGACATAGATACCAGCGAATTTAAAATAGCCAGTAAATAAATCCCAGCACCCAGCTTGAAAAAATTCCATACAAAATCACCGGACCAGCAATCTTAAAAATCTGGCATCCGATACCAAATACCTGTCCCTCTTTCTGGAATTCCACCGCAGAAGCACACACGCCATTTGCAAATCCGGTAATCGGAACCAATGCCCCTGCACCTCCCCAGTTGGCAAGAATCCCATATACATTACAGCTCGTCAGGATCACCGAAAGAAGAACAAGAAGTAAACTGCACCAAAGAGCGGCATCCTCTGCCTTAAGTCCGAATACCCCGGCTGCAATCTGTAAAATAATCTGTCCCAACAGGCAGATACCTCCCCCTAGCAAAAAGGCTTTTCCCATATTTGCCCACAGATTATGTTTCGGTGTCATCTGTTCGACATACTCATTATACTCCTGATTGCGCACTTCTTCCTGTTCCAGAGTCATCTTACTCATTTCATACATCCTCATCTTTCTTTTAAAATTACTTGTAGTATGTACGAAAATTGCAAAATATAAGGTAACTATCGCTCATAGTTACCTTATAACCGGATGGAACGATGTCGTGACCTGCCACATGTCAGGTTCCTGTTCTCCCCAGGCAAACAGCTCATCCATCTGTGCATCATGATCCGCTGACGGCTCATAATTCTTTATGATCTGTATCAGATATTTTTCCTGTTCACTCTGCGGGGTCAGATTATCCTGCATCTGCAGAATCGCTTCCAGAATCTGTTCCGGTTCCATATCTGTCCGGATCTCTATGTTGTATAATTTTCTCATCAGTCCCGCAGCATAGAAAAATTCGTAGTTTCCAAGCATCACGGATTTTTGCATATTACATTTTAAAATCACACTCTGACGTGCAATGGAAGGTACCATAGCATTCCCTTCTTTCCGACTGTTCCGTAATAGTTTTATTCTTCGTAACTATTCTTCCTTTTTCTTCTGTTCCTCTTTTTCCTTTTCTTCTAAAATTGCTTCATTCAGCTGCAGCATCTTTGCATCGAGGTTTGAAACAATTTCTGCACAGGCACGCAGATCCCGGCTGATATATTCCGGGGCATGCCCCTCAAATTTATAATAAATCTTGTGCTCCAGACTTGCCCAGAAATCCATTGCAATGGTGCGGATCTGGATTTCCACCTTTGTATCAACCACACGGTCCGATAAAAAGATAGGAACCGTCACGTGCATATGGAAACTCTTGTAACCGCTGACTTTCGGATTTTTGATATAGTCTTTTACACAGATCACGGTCAGGTCATTCTGTTTTCCGATCATCTCTGCAAGACGGTAAATATCCGAAGTAAACGAGCAGACAATACGGATTCCTGCAATATCGTTAATATAATTTCTCATATTCTCGATCGTACTCTCATATCCGTCACGCTTTAATTTTTTTACAATACTTTCCGGTGTTTTAATCCTTGACTTAATATATTCAATCGGATTGTACTTATGTATATGAACAAACTCGTCATTTAAAATCTCAAGTTTTGTTCCGACCTCTTTCAGTGCTGAATTATATAAAAACATCATAGTTTCCCAACTATCAATATCTTCCCCCAGCATCTGCGATGTTCCCATGTCATTCCTCCTCTTTCCTGCCACAATGGCAGACATTCCTTTCATAAATGCGAAAGCAGACCTCACACATGTATTAACGCGCTTTCCCATACGGTATTATCATATCACAAGAAACACGTTCTGTACGCAGAAAGCAACAAATTTAATATTTTTTTAATCTTCGTCTATCACCTGTATCTCCAGATAATCAAATTCTGTTTCCTCCACAAAATTGTCCTTGCCAAACCTCGTTCGCGCATGCCTTTGAAATTCCGCTATATTCGCATCAAACCAGATCGGTTTTCCCAGATCCCACTTCAGACAGACTTCTTCAAGTGCATGAAAAATCTTATGTGTACGTGTATCCTCCGTATCATCTTCTATGGTTTCCGATTTTAATAAGTGTGTGTTTTCCCAGATTTTAAACCATATTTTCATTGTGCTCTCCCCGCTGTCTCTTACATTCATACATCAAAGTGCTGCGGAAACGGCTGCATTCAGCGACTCCACCTTTCCCTCCATGGGAATCTTCAGATAGCAATCCGCACACTCTGCAATTTCATCAGACAGACCGTTCCCCTCATTTCCAATCAGGAAGCCACATGCCCCGGTAAAATCAAAGGCATCATAATATGTATCTCCTTTTAAATGTGCCGCATACAATCGGATATTCTCCTTATGCAGCTCATCAAGCAGATCCGGCAGATGCTCCGTGATCAGGTACGGAACACGTAGATACTTCCCATCGTCGAGCGTATGTTTTCGGGTTAAACAGATCCACCGTCGTTTTATTCATTATAATTCCCGTGATGCCGGCACCCTCTCCGGTGCGCACCATCGTTCCAAGATTTCCCGGATCCTGCACGCTCTCAAGAATTAAAAGATGCGTGTGATCCCCCTGCAAAAGATCGGGCAGATCATACTTCGGCATGCGGACAATCGCAAGGATTCCCTGCGGAGTCTGTGTATCCGAAATTTCCCGGAATACCGCATCACTCACGACCTCATACCGGTATCCCTGCAGACATTTTTCATGTTCCGGTTTTTCCAGAAAACTTTCCGACACGTAGACAGACACCACCGTATCCGCCGGTGCTTCCTGAAACATCTTTATTCCTTCCACAACAAAGACCTGTTCTTTTTTTCGTTCTTTCGCCCTTTTCATCAGCTGTGACAGATGTTTCATCTGCTGATTTGCACTGCTTGTAATCATATCATCCGTACAATCCTTTCCCATTACTTACTGTTTCCTTTTATGAAACAGTGTTTCCGGAATCGAGAAGCCAAAAATAATCCCAAATACAATGGCCAGGGCAATCTCAAAAGTTTCCAGCCTTTTGCCGAGCATTTTGCCGGCATTCCGGATATCAGATAATATGCCGTATAATAGATACCGGCTCCCGGAACCAGTGGGAAAATCCCGGATACCAGATAAATCGTGGCAGGATTGCATCTTGCTACTGCCAGAATACGACTTAAAATTGTCAAAACAAAGGTTGCCACCAGACTGCCCAAAACCACATTCCCCGACTGCCTGTACAAAATAAAATAAACCAGCCAGGCAAGCCCGCCTGATACGCCACAGAAAACCAGTTCCTTTTTCGGTGCCGCAAACAAAATGGCAAATGTAACCGTGGCAATCGCTGCAATAAAAAACTGAAGCACATAACTCATACCGGTAAATTTCCTCCATATCGCAACAACAGAATCGGCAGTGCAATGCCCACTGCAATGCAAAGTGCCGTAAGAAGTGCATCAATCAGATGGATCGTTCCGGACAAATAATCGCCATTATAAAAATCACGAATGGATGTTGTCAGTGCAATTCCAGGTACTAACGGCATAATTGCCCCGATCACCACTTTGTCATGCAAAACAGGTATCACACCCGCGGCCGCTGGCAGACTAAGCAAAGAGATCAGCAGACTGACATATACATTCGTTAAAAATCTGGAAACTTTACGCTTCCGGCACACAAACAATGCCAGCTGCTCTATCAGTCCTACAAAAAATGCATACAGTGCTTCCGGCAAATGCCCTCCAAACATGAAGGTAAACGCTGCACAACCGATTCCACATGCCAGTAACTGTACCGCATTCGCATAAACCGGAATGTTTTTGCACTGTTTTAACCGCTCCGATGCCTCCGAAACCGAACATTTATGATTACAGATATCTCGGGTCAGCTGATTTAAAGCAGCGAGTTTCCCCAGATGGGTTGCCGAAAGCGGAACATACCTTACCACACTGCAGGCATCCTCCTGCTCTCATTTGCACTTGCAAAAATTCCGTTGGATAAAACATAAGCATCAAAATCATCCAGGCCAAAAGCTTCCAATATGCGTATCACAGAATCTTCCACCCGGTAAATTTCTGCTCCGCACCGCAGCATCGCGTCCCCGATTTCTACTGCCAGTGTGAGCATTTCCTTGGTGTTGTCCATTGCCCGTCTCCTTGAAAATCCCATTGATTTCAAACCTAAAAATGCGGCAGAGAGAATTCCCTGCCGCACTATGTTCTCCAATAAAAGGAATAACTATACCAGTGTCTTTGAGATTTCGTACATGTACTCATCGACATCTTTCTTCATAGCCAGAGCTTCATCAATGTCGAAATCTACAAACTTGCCACCCTTATGTCCAATGACACGGTTGCTCTTTCCTTCGCAGAGAAGGTCAACTGCCATTGCACCCATTGTGGTTGCATAGACACGGTCCTTACATGTCGGGCTTCCACCACGCTGCATATGTCCGAGAATCGTTGCGCGTGTCTCAACACCTGTCGCTTCCTCGATACGCTTTGCCATGCTCTGTGAATGACCGATACCCTCAGCATTTACAATAATATAGTGC
>ENA-OQER01001104-OQER01001104.1-human-gut-metagenome-genome-assembly--contig:-NODE-1104-length-13727-cov-2.337059_pt1 | contig 13727 bp, 24 predicted proteins | sample MGYA00242797_ERZ504639 | MGnify/ENA primary metagenome ERZ504639 (study PRJEB26092, sample SAMD00036306) | human gut metagenome | host: Homo sapiens | study: EMG produced TPA metagenomics assembly of...
GCTTCTCACAGTTCTCCTCCAGCAGGGGGATCATGTAGGAACCGACAGAAACGGTCTTGCCTCTGCGTCCACAGGGCGATGGATGCGCTTGACGGATGCACCGCCAAAGCTGGAAACGCTGTGCAGGGTGATGCCGTGCTCGTCCAGCCAGTCGATGGCATCAGCAGAGTTGGAGCACAGGTCTCCACCAGAGCAGGGTCGTTGATGCCCTTGCCGCCGATCATGGTGTCCAGCTCCATCAGCTCAACAGAGTCGAAGTAGCCGGTGGGGTTCTTCTGGTACTCTGCCCACTGCTCAGAGACGGTCTTTGCCAGAGCGGTGATGGTCTCGTTGTCAGCGTACTTTTCAGCAGCGGTCTTCAGGGTCTTTTCGACACCGGCAGACTCGCCGAACTCGTTCTCATCCTGATACACGGTCTTGCCGGCGTTCATGCCGCCGGTAGCGCGCACAGAGTTGCCGCCCACCATGGCCTGGCTCTCCACGATCACAACGCTCTTGCCCTCGGCAGCAGCGGTGATGGCAGCGGTCATGCCTGCGCCGCCTGCACCCACGATGACAACGTCAGCGTCAACGGTGGAATCCTCGGCCTTGGTCGCGTCGGCCTTGACCTCGATCTTATAGTCGTCAGCATTCAGCCGGCGGCGGTCAGGGCAGCGGCTGCTGCCTCCTTGATGGCGTTGGAGGTGATGGTCGCGGTGGACACGCCGTCCACGGCGATGCTGCCGGTCTCAGCGATCTGAGCGGGCAGCTGCTCCAGTGCCAGCGTACCGATGCCGGGGGTCTCGTCCTTACCCTCAGCGGTGCAGCCGGTGATCTTGCCGTCTTCCAGCGTCAGGGTAACGGTAACGTCGCCGCCCATACCCTTGGCAGTGCCGGTGAAATCGCCGGACACGCCGCCTGCGGTGGAAGCGGACTTGCTGCCGCAGCCGTAGCCCAGCAGACTGACACCCACAACAACCGCCATGGCCAGCGCAGCCACGCTCTTGCGGATCTGATTCTTTTTCATTGTTTCTTCCTTCTCATATTCGGGTTGCTTGTGTTCGGACATCTATCAGCAAAAAGGGGGAGCTGCTCATTCGGAAAGCAGCTCCCCCTCGCTGAAACTTAGAAAAGACTTAGGCGTTAGCCTGAGCTGCAGCAACAGCGCATGCGACGGTAGCGCCGACCATGGGGTTGTTGCCCATGCCGATCAGGCCCATCATCTCAACGTGTGCAGGCACAGAAGAAGAACCTGCAAACTGAGCATCACCGTGCACACGGCCCAGAGAGTCGGTCAGACCGTAGCTTGCGGGGCCTGCGGCCACGTTATCGGGGTGCAGGGTACGGCCCGTGCCGCCGCCGGAAGCGACGGAGAAGTACTTCTTGCCGTTCTCGATGGCCCACTTCTTGTAGGTGCCGGCAACCAGATGCTGGAAGCGGACGGGGTTGGTGGAGTTGCCGGTGATGGAGCACTGAACGTCCTCCTTCTTCATGATGGCAACGCCTTCCATAACGTCGTTTGCACCGTAGCACTTGACGGCTGCGCGCTCGCCTCAGAGAAGGGGATCTCCTTGACGACGGTCAGGGTCTGAGTGGGGATGTCGTACTCAGTCTGAACATAGGTGAAGCCGTTGATACGGGAAATGATGTACTGCATCCTTGCCCAGGCCGTTCAGGATGACGCGCAGGGGGGTCTTGCGGACCTTGTTTGCGGTGCGGGCGATGCCGATAGCACCCTCAGCAGCGGCGAAGGACTCGTGGCCTGCCAGGAAAGCGAAGCAGGTGGTGTCCTCGCTCAGCAGACGAGCGCCAGGTTCGCGTGGCCCAGACCGACCTGACGCTGCTCAGCGACAGAACCGGGGATGGTGAAAGCTTCCAGACCTTCGCCGATGGCGGCTGCGCACTCGGCAGCATCGGTCAGGCCGCGCTTGACGGCGATGGCGGTACCCAGGGTGTAAGCCCAGACAGCGTTATCAAAGCAGATGGGCTGCACACCGCGGACGATCTTGTCGCAGTCGATGCCCTTAGCGAGGAGCATCTCGTTGCAAGCGTCCAGAGACTCCAGGCCGTTAGCCTTCAGGCATGCCTCGATTTTCGGCATGCGGCGATCCATAGATTCAAAGTTGCCATGAGTTGTTCCTCCTCTCTTATTCCTCACGCGGGTCAATGTACTTCACAGCACCCTGCTCCTTGCTGAAGCGGCCGTAAGTACCCACGTTCTTCTCATAAGCCTCGTTGGGGGTCTTGCCGTGACGGATATCCTCCATCATCTTGCCCAGCTTGACGACTGATAGCCGATGACTCATCGTTGGCATCCACAGCCAGCTTGTTGATATAGCCCTCGGTCAGCTCCAGATAACGGACACCCTTCTCCTTGGTGGAGAAGATGGTACCGGTCATGGAGCGCAGGCCCTTGCCCAGGTCGTCCAGACCTGCGCCGATGGGCAGACCGTCCTCAGAGAAAGCGGTCTGGCTGCGGCCGTAGACGATCTGCAGGAACAGCTCACGCATAGCAACGTTGATGGCATCGCACACCAGGTCGGTGTTCAGAGCTTCCAGAATGGTCTTGCCGGGCAGGATCTCGCCTGCCATAGCAGCAGAGTGGGTCATACCGGAGCAGCCGATGGTCTCCACCAGAGCCTCCTCGATGACACCGTTCTTGATGTTCAGGGACAGCTTGCAGGTACCCTGCTGAGGTGCGCACCAGCCCACACCGTGGGTGTAGCCGCTGATGTCCTTGATCTCATAGGCCTTGACCCATGCGCCCTCTTCGGGGATGGGAGCCGGACCATGCTTAGGACCTTTGGTGATCGGGCACATATTCTGTACTTGCTGCGAATAGGTCATAATCATACTCTCCTTTTGACAAATGTTGCTTTGCAGCACAAAGCCGCCGCCGCGCCCTGCCGGCACAGCCGCTGCCCTTTGCTGCTTGCATCTGACCGGGCGCGCCGCTCTCTTTCAGCGCCTTAACCGGTACTACCACGCATGATTTTATTATAGAGAAAGCTGACGGATTTTGCAATACATTTCCGGTAAAAAACATCAAAACTATTTGCAGTTGTCTGCTGCTAACTGTCAATTCGGATGCTTTTGTCATTTCATTCGTCAAGTTTTTGTCAACTATGTCAAGAGGGCAAATTTCACGCTCCTGTGTCCTGCCTGCGCGGTGTCTGCCCGGCAGGCTTCAGTACCCACATGGCTGCAAAGCCCGCCGCTGCGCCGCCCACGGCAAGCCAGTGTCGCCCGGCTTCCAACCCCCAGAGATTTGCTGCAAACGGAAAGGCCAGACTGCCCACGCTCTGCCCCAGTGCAGAAACCGTAGTTCACCCCTGCGTGCGGCAGCCGAACAGATCGGTGGAAAGGCGGGCAGCACTGCTGCAAGGCCGGAATAGCAGAAGGTAAGCCCCGCATAACAGGCGATCACCCACCAGCCCTGCGCAAACGCAAACCCTGCCGAAAGCCCCAGCGACACCGCAAACAGCAGCAGATCGGTGGGCCTGCGGCCAATTTTATCGCTGAGCATGGGCATCAGCAGCGGCCCGCCGCACTGCCCACGCTGCCCAGCACCACGCTCCACAGAGCAGCGTTCTCGTCCAGCCCCCGCTCCACGCCCAGCTTCAGGATGATGGGGCTGAACAGAAGCACCGCCGGGGTGGAAAAGCACACCGCGCCTGCGCACAGCCAGTACTGCTTTGTTTTCAGCATCTGCCACGGGGAAAGGTCGATCTCATTTTTGCCGTTCCCCTGCTGGTTTTGTCTGCTTTCCGGCGGGTCCTGCAGCAGCAGACTGCCCGCAAGGCAGACGGGCAGCGTTATGGCCCCCAGCGCCCAGAACGCGCCCCGGATGCCCTGCACGATCCCAAAGCCGCTGACCGCCGTGCGCACGAACACGGTGAGGAACGCACCGGAAAGGCCCACCGCCCCGCCGATCACGCCGGTGGCAAGGCCCTTGTGCCCGGCATACCACTTCTGTGCGCAGGACTGGATGGATGGGTACAGAAACGCCGTGCCCAGCCCCGCCGGGATACTGAATGCCAGAAAAAAGCTGACCGCACTGCCGCCCGGCAGCATGGCCGCTGCAAAAATCCGCCGCACAGCAGTGCTGTTCCCACAGAGCCGCACACCGCGGGCCTCGGCTGTCCTGCAGAAGCCGCCGATGACGCACCCCACGCCGAACGCCGCAATGAGGATGCCGAAGGCATAGCCTGCCCCCTGCTCGCTCAGGCCATACTCGTCCATGACCGGCTGCTGGAATACGCCCCACGCCGCCGGGATGCCCGTGAGCACCTGAATGGCTGCGCCCGCCGCAGGATGGTCCACGGATGTTTTGCTGTAAATTGCTGTTTCATCGTCTGTCCTCCGAATGGTTTTTCCTTTACAGTGTGCCCATTTCAATTGACAAAACGGCAGATTTCTTTATAATGAATAAGGTAAAAGTATTTACATTGATTTATATAGAGAGGAACCATCTTATGAAAACACAGGCATTGAAGGCATGCGCGACCTGCTGCCCGCAGAGCAGACCCTGCGCGATTACATTCAGGGCAAAATTCTGGAGACCTACCGTGCGTCCGGCTTCGAGCGCATTTCCACCCCCATGCTGGAGGATATGGAGAATCTGGACAAATCCGACGGCGGCGACAACCTGAACCTGATCTTCAAGGTGCTCAAGCGCGGCGATAAGCTCACCGCTGCCTGAACACCGGCGATCCCAAGCAGCTGTCCGATATGGGCCTGCGCTATGACCTGACCCTGCCGCTGAGCCGCTACTATGCCGCCAACAAGGATAAGCTGCCCAGCCCCTTCAAGGTGATCCAGACCGACCGTGTGTTCCGCGCCGAGCGCCCGCAGAAGGGCCGTCTGCGCGAGTTCGTACAGTGCGACATCGACATTCTGGGCGATTCTTCCCCCAATGCCGAGGTGGAACTGATCGACGTGACCACCCGTGCCCTGCTGAACATCGGCTTCACCGGCTTCACCGTCAACATCAATGACCGCCGCATCCTGCGCGGGATGCTGGAGAGCATGGGTTTTTCCGCTGATACGCTGGATTCCGTCTGCATCACCTTTGATAAGATGGACAAGATCGGCGCCGATGGTGTGAAGGCTGAGCTGACCGAAAAGCAGCTGCCGGAAAATGCCATCAACGCACTGGCCGACTTCATTGCCGCAGGCGAAGTCACGCTGGATGCCGTGGCTGCCCGCTGCGCAGACCCCGCCATTGCCGACGACCTCAAGTATGTCCTTGCTACCGCCAACGCCATGGCTGCAGGCCGCTATCAGGTAGCCTACTGCCCCAGTCTGGTGCGCGGTCAGGGCTACTACACTGGCATGGTGTTTGAGATCACCTGCCCGCAGTTCAGCGGTGCCGTGGCCGGCGGCGGCCGCTACGACAACATGGTGGGCAAGTTCCTGGGCACTCAGGTGCCCGCCGTGGGCTTCTCCATCGGCTTCGAGCGGGTGTGTGGCATCCTGCTGGAGCAGGGCTACCAGATCCCCGGCGCAAAGCAGAAGATCGCCCTGCTGTACGGCAAGGATGCGACTTCACCGCCGTTCTTGCCAAGGCTGCAGACCTGCGCAGCAGCTACAATGTCACCGTTCTGCAGCAGGCCAAGAAGCTGGGCAAACAGTTGGGCCAGCTGGAAGCTTCCGGTTTTTCCGGTGCCGCCTTTATGGATAAGGATGAGATCAAAATTTTTGCGCAGCAGTAAATAATTGCACACAAAGCCCCTTTACTTTTGACATGCTACCCCTAGAGTAGACAGAGTAAAAACAAAACTCTGAGTACTCTTGGGGTATTTTCATGTCAAGAAAAAACACCCCAGAAAATCGAGCGATTCTGAGGTGTTCTTGTTTTTTCTGGTTTAAAAGCCGGTAGGCGGCACATAGTAACTGGGGATCGAGGCTGTTTTCTGCACATTTGCCTGCTGGCGCAGCGCTGAACGGGTCACCTCTGCCCAAGAATACTGGGTCATATACTCGCCGCGATAGGAATTGGTGGCCGAGCGGCTGCCCCGCAGGAAATTGTAATAATCACAATCCACCTTGCTGGTGTCCAGCGCCAGTGTGCTGCGGCCGCGGATGAGCAGGCCGGTAACACCTGCATCCTCCAGCGTATGGCTCAGGTCAAAGATCAGATTGCGGAGATGGCTGTGCCGCGATGCCGTGTCTGGCTTATCCTCCACAGCACGGCCAGCATTTCGCCGTTGGTGCAGGTGGCACCATTGCGATCCACCAGATAGGCCAGCAGCTCCTTGCTCTTGCTGCGCTTGAAGGCCAAAGCGCGCCCGCCCACGAAGATCTCAAAATTGCCAAAGCACTGGATCTTGATGCCGACAGGGGCATTCTCCGGCGGGTAGCGCAGATGCTCCAGCACATTGCGCACATCTGCCTCGTTTGCAGGCTTGAGTAAAAAGCCGCTCACGAAGATCTGCAGCGCTTCCAGCGCATACTCCGGGTGCTCTGTTACCACAATGATGTTGCAGCGCGGCTGCAGCTTCTGGATCATGCGCGTCAAAGCAAGCCCGTTCATGCCGGGCATTTCCAGATTGAGGAAAGCCGCGTCCATCGGCCCCTGACGCATCCAGCTCAGTGCATCCTCGGTCGTCATGGCGCTGATATAGTCACAGTCGGGTGCAACGCGGCACAGGATGCGGATCAGCGAGTTGATTGCAAGCTGTCCATCATCGACGACCAGTATCTTCATTCGTACACCCCCGCAAGTTTACCATACATGTTCCCTGTTTCAGTTTAACACTTTGTCCTTTGATTCGCAAGTTTTTTTTGCACAAAAAGCCAGAAGCTCCACACTTCTTTACAAAAGGACGTTCCTTTCCCATCCGTTTCCTCACGAAGCAGCTGGCTGAAAGAGGCGTCTTTCCCCATTTTCATTTCCGGCAGTCAAAGCAACTATACAAGATACTCTGTGCCATCCAGTCCGGTCAGTTTTTGTGCTGTTGTTTGTCCCACACGGGTGCAGAGCCGCTCATACGCCTGCCGCATCCGGGTCGGCGCGAGGTGCAGTTGTGTGCATCGGAAGAGACCGCATCCACCAACCCCGCCTTGATCCAGTGCTCCAGCCGCATCCGCTGCCAGAAGCCGCTGTCCAGCACAGCCGAACAGTTGATCTGGCAGCGCAGCCGGTACTGCTCATGCAGGCGGGCCAGCAGGCCGTGCTGCGCAAGGCAGGGATACCGCTCAATGTGGGCCACCAGAATGCGGTAACCCGCACCCGTGATCTCCTGCAGAGCCGTTTCCAGCTCCTTTGCCGTTATGTTCGGCACAAATTCCTGCAGCACCCAGCCGGTATCTCCCAAGGTCAACAGCTGGCGCTGGACTGCCGCATATCCCGTCGCAGGGGTATACAGCAACTCAGAGCCGTGCTCCAGCTTCAGGTCGTAGCCTTTTTGTGTGCAGTATGCGCGGGCCAGCGCCAGATGCCGGTCATAGACTTCCTGCGGGAAACGTTCCATGCCCGGCGTACTGTGTGAGGTAGCAAACAGGTGCCGCACACCGTCTGCTGCCGCTGCATCCAGCATGGCATACATTTCTTCTCTGGTCTGCGCACCATCGTCCACGCCGTAGACGAAGTGCGCATGATAATCCGTAAAGCCGCTCATTTCTTTTCCGCTTCGTGGCTTCGTTTATAATACTTTCTGTAATAGCCGTACTTTCCATACTTTGAGTAGGATTTGTAGTACTTGCGGCCCATATAGTTGTCGTAGTCCACCTGATTGAGCACGGTGCCCAGAATGGGGCAGCCGGTCTGCTCGATCTGCTGCTTCACGTCCAGCAGCTCCTGACGGCTTACATCGTTGTAGTTCACTGCGATCAGGGTGCCGTCACATGCCTTGGCGATCTCCGCCGCATCGATGACCACGCCCACCGGGGGTGCGTCCACAATGACGTAATCTGCCATTCTGGCCAGCATATCCAGCAGTTCGGCAAAATGGCTGTTGGTCAGCAGCGCCAGCGGGTTGGGCACATCGCGGCCCACCGGCACCATGATCGCGTTGGGGATGTCGGTCTGGTAGATGACCTCATCCATGCCCACCATGCCGGCCAGAAAATGGGAGAGGCCCTTGCCGTCGCTGCGGCCATCCTCATATTTCAGGCCGTAGTCATTGTTGACCATGCTGCGGCGCAGGTCTGCGTCCACCAGCGCCACCTTGATGCCGCGCTGTGCCAGCGTGCGCATCAGGTTTATGGACAGATAGCTCTTGCCCTCTGCAGCATGGCAGCTGGTGATCATGATCTTTTTGACACTCGCACCTGCAAAGGAGAGGTTGGTGCTCAGGGTATTAAAGGCTTCATTTCCCGCATAATCCAGAGCCGGAAATTTTGTGATCTTCAGCTGTTTCATGCTTTCCTCCCAGAGCTGCCACCCACACGGCGGCGGACATCATTGGCAAACCGCTTGGTGCGGCGCTTGAACTCGCTTTTCTCTTTCGGCTGTTCGCCAGCATCGGCCAGCGGGATCGATGCCAGCACCACCATGCCGGTATACTTGCGGATATCATCGGCAGACTTGTAGGTATCGTCCAGCATGGTCCGCAGCACCACCACGCACAGGCCAGCACAAAGCCCACTACAAAGCCCAGCAGGATGTTCTTGGCCTTGTTAGGGCTGAACGGGTTCTCTGGCACACGCGCAGAAGACATCAGGGTGGGCTCGTCCGTCTTCATCTTTTCCGAGATGTACTTTGCGCCCACATCCGCATACTCGTTTGCGATCGCTGCTGCTTCTTCCGGATCCGGTTCGTGACCGTGATATCCAGCATACGGGTGTCGCTGGTGTTGGTGACAGACAGCATACTGGCCATATCGGTGTAGGTGTAATCCAGATCCAGGTTGCTGATGACCTTTTCGTGGACTTCCCACATTTCAAAGACCTTGATGTAATCGCTGGTCAGCTCGCTGCCGACCTGCAGATCGGAGAAGTTCAGCACCGAATCATTGCGGCTGACCACATAGATGGTAGCTGTTGCCTTGTACATCGGCGTTACCAGAAAAAACGTATAAAGCGCCATCAGTACGGCACCCACCACAGCCGTGGCTGCAATGAGCGTCCAGTGGGCCAGCAGGCCCATGAACAGTTCCAGCAGATCAATGGTATCTTCTCCCTGTTCCGGCTGTACCGCTAAAGCTGTGCGCTCCTTCACAAAAGTATCTTGCTGCACGATTTCACTCCTTATAACCTTATAATACTGCCGCCCATGCGGCCCGGGCGTTGTGCCCTTTCCTCTATTTTTCTGAATCCTATACGCCAAAAATGCGGCGTTCCCTTTTTCATCAGGGAGCACCGCAGAACATTTCTAGTTCTTAGCCCTCAATGGTCTTCACGGCCACCAGAATGAAGTTGGAGCCATAGAGCTTGACCTGACGGCCCTTCAGGTTCACCACGATCTCGCCATTCACGACCTTACCGGGCACAGTATAGTAGGTATAGGTCACAGTGCCGTCTGCCCTCGTCTTGGGCACAGCCACCAGAACGGTAACTTGCTCGTTGTCCTCGTAAGCAGCCTCAATGACCTTGGACTCAATGGTCAGCTTAACATTTGCAGCGTCGAGCAGGTTAGAGGTCTGCATCTCAAAGGCCTGCGTTACAGTAACATCTATAGTCGTCTTCTTTTCTTTCGAAGCGCCCGCAGCCTTCTGCAGGTCTGCATCAGAAGTGATGTCCTGCAGGACTTCCTTGACCTGAGCGGTATCCTCCTTGGCAGTGACCTTCACATCGCTGACAATGCCCAGAACACCGGTGACGGTAGCAGAACCGCTGGCCTTGACCTCATCTGCCACAGTCTTGCTGGGCGTTGCTGCCAGAACAGACACACCCATGCCCACGACCATAGCAGCGGTCAGAACAGCGCTGATAACTTTCTTCATAATGAAGATCTCCTTTCACTTCAAGCCGCACTCCCCAAGATGCTGCTTTCTATCGCAAATGCTTTTCAACATTTACATCATTCTTCAACAGGCTCCCAGAACAGCGTCAGAACCGCTTTCTGGATGGAAGCTTCGGTCGGATAGAACTCGGTGAATCCGTCCTCTGCCACCTTATGCTCGCCCTCCAGTGCAATGGCAGGTTCCACAGTATCGTCCTTTGCGGCCCACACCTCATTGACCAGCTGACCCTTTGCAAGGTCGGTGACCAGATAAGGCTGCAGCGCATCGTACACCTGTGCGGTGAACTGCTGATCCTGCTGCACCCTGCTTTCCAGCTGTGCGGAAAGCTGTGCAAGATACTCCTCCTGCCGCACCATGCGGGCTTCGTTGGTGCCTTCGCCAATATCCATGCGCCTGCGCACAAAAATCTCAGCCTGATCGCCCTGCAGCGTCAGGGTAGCTCCCTTGGTCATGGCCGGGTCTGCTGCGGAGAAATCATCCTCCAGCGTCACGGTCACACCGCCTGCAAGGTCGTTCAGCACCGAGATGCCGTCCAGACTCATAGCCAGATAGAAATCAATGTTTTCCCCCCGCAGCAGGCGGGACACCGCATCACGGGCATAGCCGCAGCTTCCTCCTTGCCATCGCCAAAGCCATGGGCAAGCTGATCTGCATCTGAGTGGTGCCCACCGGATTGCCCAGCATGCCAAGCACCGTCACCTCTGCCATGGTGTCGCGGTCGATCTTGAGCTGACGGACCGTCTTGTCTTTGCTGTCTATCACAATGAGCCGCTGAAAATCCGCCTGACCGCCCTGATAAGAGCCTTCTGCTTCCACCTCGCTGTCATGGTCGATGCCCATAACAAGGATGGTGGTCAGATCTGTGCGCCTGCGGTAGGTCACGCCGTCCACTTCCATGGTCTCGGCGGTCTCCTGCGGCAGCTCCGTCCGGGTCTCCGGCTTTTGGCTGCGCTTTTCCAGCCAGCTTCCGCCCACAAAAAGCAGTACAGCTGCCAGCACCAGCACAGCCAGCGCAGCAGCGGCACCACGATGTTGTTTTTGTCTGTTCAAGCGGGTAAGCTTTCCTCTTTTCTTCGGAATATAGTTTTCTGCGGGAAGGTCTTTCCATTGCCACAGAAAGATATTCCTTGGCCTATTATATCGTCACAGGTGTGCAACTGTCAATGTATTTTCGTTATTTTCCGGCAGGAATTTCGCATTTTCAGCCTTTAGGGAGCCACAGATAAACACAAACCCCGGCCATGCAGAGTTCATCCGCACAGCCGGGGCCAATTGGTATTTTATTTGATATCCAGTTCAGGCGGCACATCGATCTGGTCCGAGACATACTTGCCGTTCTTTTTGCGCTGCCGCACGCACTCCGTCAGCAGATATTCGATCTGCCCGTTCACCGAGCGGAAGTCATCTTCGGCCCAGGCGGCAAGGGCATCGTAGAGCTTCGCGTTCAGGCGCAGGGGCACCTGCTTTTTTGGTTCTGCCATCAGTACAGGCTGCCGCTGTTCACGATGGGCTGGGCATCACGGTTGCCGCACAGCACCACCAGCAGGTTGGAGACCATTGCCGCCTTGCGCTCGTCGTCCAGCTCCACTACCTTGTTCTCATTCAGGCGTTCAAGGGCCATTTCCACCATGCCCACAGCACCGTCCACGATCATCTTGCGGGCATCGATGATGGCGCTTGCCTGCTGGCGCTGCAGCATCACGGCTGCGATCTCCGGCGCATAGGCCAGATAGGTGATGCGGGCTTCCACTACCTCGATGCCGGCCTCGGCTACATTCTTCTGGATCTCGTCCCGGATGCGGGCGGCTACCACCTCCGAGGACCCGCGCAGACTGCCTCATCGGCTACGCCGTCGCCGGTGGTGTCCACATTGGGAGCCACATCATAGGGGTAAACGCGCACCACATTGCGCAGAGCGCTGTCGCACTGCAGGGAGAGGTACTCCTTGTAGTTGTCCACATTGAATACGGCCTTTGCGGTATCGGTCACGCGCCAGATGACCGCAATGCCGATCTCCACCGGGTTGCCCAGACAATCGTTGATCTTCTGGCGGGAGTTATTGAGGGTCATCATTTTGAGCGAGATCTTCTTGCTGGTCGATTCTGCGGTCTGGGAACTGCTGTTACCTGCCTTAAGCAGGGCCGCCATGCCGGTTTCGCCGCTGTTCACATCGCCGCTCTGGCTCAGTTTGGTGCCAGCTGCCGGGTTCACCGCGGTGCAGAAGGGGTTCACCCAGTAAAACCCCTGTCCCTTCAGGGTGCCGATGTAATCGCCGAACAGGGTGAGCACCAGTGCTTCCTGAGCTTTAACACCTTCAGGCCGCAGAGCAGGAAGATGCCCGCCACCCAGTATGCGATGGACAGGATCGTGAGCAGGATGCCCGGAAACAGGCTTTCGTCCAGCAGAATGATGCTGTAGAAAAACAGCAGGACGGTAACAGCATAGCCCAGCAGGGTGAGCAGCAGCATGACCATGCCGTTCTTTTTGGTCTGCAGAATTTTCTCTTCCATAACAGTTTCCTCCTTCACAGGGTGCGGAAGCGTTTCTTTGTGATATCAAAATCATATCACTTTATATCATTCTTGTCAAGTCCTCCGCAGGCAAAAAAAGAGCCGCCGCACAAACACTGTGCAGCAGCTCCTTTTTGTTTCTCTTTTTATAATGTAAGGGGCACTTGCTCTCAGGCGAAGGTCAGCACCACCTTGCCAGCGCCGCTGTTGCGGTCTGCAAGGGTATCGAATGCCTTCTGGAAGTCCTCTGCCTTGAACACATGCGTGGTGATCTCATCGACCTCTTTCAGGTGGTCAGGCAAGATCTTGACCACCTCGGGGAACTTCTGGTACTGATGACGGGTACCCAGAATGGTCAGTTCCTTTGCATTGATCTCCTTGAAGTTCACGGGGATTGGCTCCTTGCCAAAGGTCATAGCCACCAGACGGCCTGCGGGAGAAAGCTGGCTGGTTGCATGTGCCAGCAGTGCGGGAATGCCTGCGGCTCAAAGATCACGTTGACACCCTCGCCGTCGGTCAGTTTGTTGATGAACGCATCCAGATCTTCCTTCATCGGTTGATGCTGTAATCTGCGCCAAAGTCCTTTGCCATGGCAAGGCGGCTCTCGTTCGGCTCAGACACGATCACGGTAGCGCCGCGCGATTTTGCAATGTTGGCAACGATCAGGCCGATGGGGCCGCCGCCGTGCACCAGCACCACATCGCCGGGGCGCACATCGCCGCGCCAGTTTGCCTGCAGGCCAATCGTGAACGGCTCGCACAGAGCAGCCTGCTGATAAGTCATCTTGGAAGCATCGTACTCATACACCTGGCTGCGCGGCATGACCACATATTCCTGAAAAATGCCGTCCACGATGCAGCCAGAACCTTCAGTTCACGGCAGACATTGTGGTGGCCGCAGCGGCAGGCATAGCACTTGCCGCAGTAGGTGATAGTGGGCCAGCACCTTTTCTGTGGCCCACTTCTCACCGGCAACGGCGGCTTTGATTGTTTCATAGTCCAGCAGCTTTTCTTGTCCGTCCATCCTGATACCCCCGTCAGATTGATTTTTCCATGATACCATATCTGGGAGTATGGAGCCAGAGAAACCGGCGATTTTCTGCTGGTAAATTCTACGCATTTAGAGCGGCACTATGGCGGGGATAGGATAAAACACTCACATACCCCGCCGACTATACGGGAAAAACCTTGAAATATAGGGCTTTTTAAGGCCCTAAATGCGTAGTTGGTGCTTTGTTGCGATATGCTCCACGGTTACGGTGTATTGTTCATATTCTGTTTTCGGGAATCTTTATGAAATCTTCAAAATTGCCCGGTATGCTATCCGTAAA
>ENA-OQER01001105-OQER01001105.1-human-gut-metagenome-genome-assembly--contig:-NODE-1105-length-13676-cov-14.189903_pt1 | contig 13676 bp, 20 predicted proteins | sample MGYA00242797_ERZ504639 | MGnify/ENA primary metagenome ERZ504639 (study PRJEB26092, sample SAMD00036306) | human gut metagenome | host: Homo sapiens | study: EMG produced TPA metagenomics assembly of...
CAACTTTTCCCATGTAGAAATTGTACCAGTATTAGGAATGGAAAATTTGGCTGCTGTTTGATTTAATGATAAATGATGTAGCCATTTATATTCAATAACTTTTTGCTTAAAGATAGGAGTATATTTAAGATTTTTATGAAGAAGTTGTGAGATGCCACCATTTTCATAATGAAATATCCATCTGCAAAGAGAAGCTGTGTTTGGCATGTTTAGAATTTTAGCTACATGAGAAATAGAATCTCCTTTTAAAACCATTTTAATTGCTTTTAACTTTAAATTCATTTGAGTATTTAGTCATAAAAAAACTGCACCTCCAAAAGTTGTTTTTTGTCCAACTTTTGGGGTGCAGTTCAATATGATTGCTCTTTTTTTTATTTCCCAAATTAAATTCTAATTTTAAATAAAGCTACCTTAAATTTATTTTTCAAATCCATATGAATTCCTGTCTTATGCGCTTCATTTGGATTACAAACTAAAATATCACCAAAATTGCTCAAAAAATTAATATTTGTGTACGGCATTTCTTCTAGCATCAACATATCATCTATCTTATCACGATGATAAATTACACCTTCATAGATATTAACATCTATGCGTTCTTGTCCCTTTAATAAAATATATACATCTATATGTTTTTCATGTGCTTGCCAATATCTTTCCTGAGCAATTTGTGTTTCATATTCATCAATGCGAAAACAAATATCCTCTCTATCTGTTTGATATGTTCCTGCATTATAATTTATTAAATCATGTTCATTAAAATAATCTACACAAAATTTAATTCGTTCATCTATAGTGGTTAAATCTATATTTTTTATATTGCTAAAAATCATATTATCACCTTTAAAATAAAAACGGTTGTAGCTAAATTAAGTTACAACGTTTTTACATAAAACTAATTAAATATTAACCAATATCTGTTTTAGTTGCTTTAAGTCTTGCTTTAGCACGTTCGAGTGCAGCTCTAGCACGAAGTGTATCAACATCACTCTTAACTTCTGGATTTTCTTTAAAGCTTTCTAAACGTTTTTGTGCACGTTCATAAGCTTTTTTGCTCTATTGATATCAATTTCAATAGGAAGTTCTGCTGCACTTGCAAGTACAATAATTTTATCAGGTTGAACCTGAATAAACCACCGCTAACTGCAATAAGATTTTCAGTGCCATCAATCATAGCTCTCATTGCATGAGGAACAAGCCCTGCAAGAAGCGGAGCATGTTTTGGCATAATACCTAAATCTCCAGCAATAGAACGCACGATTAACATATCAATATCAGCACTATAAACAACTTTATTTGGAGAAATAATTTCTAGCTTTATTTTAGCCATAAATTATCCCTCCTTCTTCATTTTATTTGCTGCCTCAACAACTTCGTCAATGCTACCAACCATATAGAAAGCACTTTCAGGTAAGTCATCATATTTACCTGCTAAAATTTCTTTAAAGCCACGAATAGTTTCTTTTAATGGTACATATTTACCTGGTGTACCTGTAAACTGTTCAGCAACGAAGAATGGCTGAGATAAGAATCTTTGAATTTTACGTGCTCTAGCTACAGTAAGTTTATCTTCATCAGATAATTCTTCCATACCTAAGATAGCGATAATATCTTGAAGTTCATTATATTTCTGTAAAATAGCCTGTACACCACGAGCTACTTCATAATGGTCTTCACCGATTACATGTGGGTCAAGAATACGAGAAGTAGAATCAAGTGGGTCTACTGCTGGATAAATACCAAGCTCTGCAATCTGACGAGACAATACTGTTGTTGCATCCAAGTGAGCAAATGTTGCTGCTGGAGCAGGGTCAGTTAAGTCATCGGAGGAACATATACAGCCTGAACAGATGTGATAGAACCTTTTTTAGTAGAAGTAATACGTTCCTGAAGAGCACCTACGTCTGTACCAAGTGTTGGCTGATAACCAACGGCAGATGGCATACGACCTAAAAGTGCGGATACTTCAGAACCAGCCTGAATGAAACGGAAAATATTATCAATGAATAATAATACGTCCTGATTTTGAACATCACGGAAATATTCAGCCATTGTAAGACCAGTTAAAGCAACACGCATACGTGCTCCAGGTGGTTCGTTCATCTGACCATAAACTAAAGCAGTTTTATCGATAACGCCAGATTCTTTCATTTCAGACCAAAGGTCATTACCTTCACGAGTACGTTCACCAACACCAGAGAATACAGAATATCCACCATGTTGAGTTGCGATATTATGAATAAGTTCCATGATAAGAACTGTTTTACCTACACCAGCACCGCCGAACAAACCGATTTTACCACCACGGGAATATGGTGCGATAAGGTCAACGACTTTAATACCAGTTTCTAAAATCTGTGTAGATGTTTCTTGTTCATCAAATTTTGGAGCTGGACGATGAATAGGCCAAAATTCTTTGTTGCCTACAGGAGTATCATCATGGTCAACTGTTTTTCCAAGTACGTTAAATACACGACCAAGAGTTGCTTCCCCTACTGGAACTCTGATTGGAGCACCAGTATCTTCAGCTTCCATGCCACGAGTCAAACCGTCAGTAGAACTCATAGCGATACAACGAGTAACATTGTCACCCAAATGTTGCATAACTTCAACAACTAAATCGATATCAATGTCACCAGATTTACCTTTAATAGTTACAGCATTTAAAATTTCTGGCAAAGATTCTGCCGGAAACTCTATATCAACAACAGGTCCAATAACCTGTACAATTTTACCTTTTGCCACTTAGGTGAAACCTCCTTACTTCAGAGCTTCTGCACCGCCCACGATTTCTGTAATTTCGCGAGTAATACCAGCCTGACGTACTTTATTATAATGCAAATCAAGTTTAGAGATGAGTTCTTCAGCATTATCTGTTGCATTGCTCATCGCATTCATACGTGAACTTAGTTCACTTGCTGCTGATTGTAATAATGATGCATATATTGTTGTAATAATATATTGCGGTAATAAATATCCAAGCACTGATTGTGCTGATGGTTCATAAATATATTCAGCAGTAGGTTTATTATCGGAGGACTCTGGTGCTGTAAATGGTAATAATTTAATTGTCTGAGGTATAGCAGAAATAGCTGACACAAATTTTGTATATACAAGATATACTTCTTTATAGTCACCTTTACTAAAATGCTCCATAATTTCAACAGCAATTTGACGAGCATTTTGATACTCTGGACGTTCTGTAAATCCCATATAAGTATTTAATACATCATATTTACGTGGAACGAAATATTCTTTACCACGACGACCTACAGTGATAATAGATGTATTTTTTGCATCTTTGATATGAGAAATTGTTTCTTTAAATACATTACTAGCATAAGCACCTGCAAGACCCTTATCGGAAGCTAAAACAACATATAAAGTTTTACCTTCTTCACGTACTTCTAGCAGAGGATGTGAAAAACTTCCTGCATTAGAGGCTACATCGGCAATAACCTCATACATTTTTTCAGCATAAGGTTGGTTGGATACAGCCGCTTCTTGGGCACGACGTAAACGAGCAGCAGCAACCATTTTCATTGCTTTAGTGATTTGCTGTGTACTTTTTACGCTTTTTATTCTGCGGCGTATGTCCTGTAAACTAGCCAATTAAATCACCTCACTGCTTATTTATTATATGAATATGTGGATTTAAATTCTTCAATAGCACTATTGATAGAAGCTTCTAAAGCATCATCTAATTTTTGTTTTTCAACGATTGTCTGTCCAATTTCTGGGTGATTTGAATTTATGAATTTCAAGAAATCACGTTGGAAGTTAACAACCTGATTAACAGGAATATCGCTTAAGAAACCACGTACAGCTGTATAAATAACAAGGATTTGTTCATCTACTTTTAAAGGTGAATACTGTGCTTGTTTTAATGTTTCAACCATACGTACACCACGGTCTAATTGTTCTTTTGTAGATTTATCAAGGTCAGAACCAAATTGAGCGAATGCTGCAAGTTCACGATACTGAGCAAGGTCAAGACGCATACGACCAGCAATCTGTTTCATAGCTTTTATCTGAGCACTACCACCTACACGAGATACGGAAAGACCTACGTCAATAGCTGGACGAATACCAGAATAGAAAGCTTCTGTCTGAAGCATAATCTGACCATCTGTAATAGAAATAACGTTTGTTGGAATATAACCAGATACGTCACCTGCTAAAGTTTCGATGATAGGTAAAGCTGTAATGGAACCTCCACCGAGTTCATCACTTAATTTAGCAGCACGTTCTAAAAGACGAGAATGTAAGTAGAATACGTCCCCTGGATATGCTTCACGTCCTGGTGGTCTGCGAAGTAACAAGCTCATTGCACGGTAAGCAGTAGCATGTTTAGAAAGGTCATCATATACGCAAAGTACATGTTTGCCTTGATACATGAAATGTTCACCCATAGTAACACCAGAATATGGAGCCATATATTGAAGTGGTGCACTATCAGAAGCAGTAGCTGCTACTACAATTGTATAATCCATAGCACCATGATCTTCAAAAGTTTTTACAACACGAGCGATTGTAGAAGCTTTCTGACCAATAGCTACATAAATACAAATACAGTTTTGACCTTTCTGATTGAGGATTGTATCTACAGCAATAGCTGTTTTACCTGTACCAACGGTCACCGATAATAAGTTCACGCTGACCACGACCAATTGGAACTAAGGCATCAATTGCTTTAATACCAGTTTGTAATGGTTCTTTTACTGATTTTCTATCAGCAATACCAGGAGCTGGATATTCAATTGGACGGCTCTGTGTTGTATGAATAGGGCCTTTGCATCAATTGGACGACCAAGTGCGTCAACAACACGACCAATCATACTTTCCCCAACAGGTACTTGCATGATTTTACCAGTACGTTTTACAATATCTCCTTCTTTAATTTTTGTGTCGCCACCTAATAAAACGGCACCGACATTGTCCTGTTCAAGGTTTAGGACCATACCATATATATCATTACCAAAGTCGAGCAGTTCCCCTGACATCGCTTTGTCTAAGCCATGAATATGTGCAATACCATCACCGATTTCAATAACAGTACCTACATCATCAACATTTAAATCAACATTATAATTTTTAATTTGATCCTTGATAATGGCTGTTATTTCTTCTGGATTCATTTTCATAACGACTCTGTCACCCCACTTAAATAACTTAATTTGCCATTAACTGCTTTCCTAAAGATTTAATTTTGCTAGTTACACTACCATCAATTAATTTGTCGCCCATTTTTACAACGACACCACCAATGATGGATTTATCAATATGTGTTTTTAGCTGAATATGCTTGCCGGTAATAGCTTCTAATTTCGCAGTTAAAGCTTTTTCTTGTGGCTTTTCCATAGCAACTGCTGTAGTAACATGTGCTACTACAATATTACGAACTTCATTAGACAGAGCTTCATATTCACCGACTATCTCTTCAATTAATGCTATGCGACGTTTGTCAATCAATAATAACATAAAATTATGCACTGATTTTTCAATATCGCTACCAAAAACTTTATTTAGCAGTTCTTTTTTTGCTGATGGCTGAATTTGAGGATTACTCATAAAAGCTTTTAATTCTGGTTGAGTTTTAAAAAGCGTACTAATTTCTGCTAATTGTTCACCATATTCTACAAGCTTATTTTCTTCCTGAGCTAATTCAAACATTGCCACAGCGTATTTTTTTGCTAACTGTAAATTCAGCATGGCAATCCACCCATTTTATCTTTATCCAACTGGTCAATGAAATCACTAACCAATTTTTCATTTGTTTTATTATCCATATTAGCAGCGATAATTTTGCCAGCTGCTTGCATGGATAAAGCTACCATTTCACCACGTAACTGCATTGCTGCACGTTCACGTTCTCTAGCAATATCTTCTTTTGCGGCTTTTCTCATCTGCTCAATTTCACGTCTTGTTTCAGCAACGCTAGCATCACGTTCTTCTTGAGCACGTTTCATTGCTTTATCTACAATTTCCTGTGCTTTTATACGGGCATCAGCTAATTGCTTATTATATTCAGCGAGCAGTTCTTTAGCCTTTTGTTCATCTGCTTCTGCGGCATCAATGCTTCTTGCGATTTTTTCTTCGCGTTCTTTAAGCATTTTCATAACAGGCTTATATGCTACAAATTTTAAAATAAGTACCAAAATAAGGAAGTTAAGGATTTGAGCCACAATCGTCATATTGATATCAATCAATTTATTGCCCCCTTATGCGTTCCTAAACATCTAAAATTTAAATGTTTACCCAAATTATTTAATAAGTGGGTTAGCATAAAGCATGATCAATGCAATAACTGTTGCAATGATTGGCATAGCTTCGATTAAACCTACAGAGATAAGAGTGTTCATGAATAAAGTGTTTTTTGCTTCTGGCTGACGAGCAATACCTTCGATGAATTTAGAAGTAACAAGACCATCACCAATACCTGCACCGATAGAAGCAAGACCCATTGTAATACCTGCACCAATTAATGCTGCCATAACCATAATTGCGTTTTCCATAAAAATAAATCCTCCTTAAAGATAAACATAAATTAAATTAATTTTTCAAGATTACCTACAACCATAGATAATCTTATATCAATATCTGCTGACTAAAATATATCAACAAATATTAATGGTGATCATCGTCTTTCATAGCATTTGCTAAGTAAGACATAGATAACATAGTAAATATAAATGCCTGAACTGCACCGATAAATAAACTAAATGCAAGCCAAACAACACTAGGTACTGGCATCCATATTGGCACTAATAAAAGCAAGATAATAATTAAAATTTCCCCTGCTAGAATATTACCAAATAGACGGAAAGCAAGTGTAATAGGCTTTGCTATTTCTTCAATCAAATTGATAATTACAAATGGCGCTACTGGCTGGAAAAAATGTTTTATATAATTAAAACCTTTATAATACAAGCCAAGTACATGTAACATTACAATCACCAATAAAGCTAGACCTAAAGTTGTATTTAAGTCATTTGTTGGTGATGCAAGCGTTGGAATAAGTCCTATCCAGTTTGAAATCAATAAGAACAGAAATAGCGTGATTAAAAATGGTGCTACTAATTGACCACGAGAACCCAGTGTAACACCAATTTGCTCATTGAGCCAAACAATAACCATTTCAATTACATTTTGCCAACCTGAAGGAACAAGCTTTAGACTTCGTGTTGCTAAAAATGCAATCAGTATTACAATGGCCATTGCTAGCCAGGTCATTTCTAAGGTCTGAATATTGAATTGCATACCTGCGAAAGTGACCACTTCACGCACACCAATTTCATGCATTTTCCCCACTGCCGCTTATACAGTCCATAAGTAACAGTGTCCTCACCTCTCTTTACTATATATTTCATATTTTACCGAAAAATACAGATTATATTTTTCAGTTTCTATGTAGATAATATTTGCACTAGACAAATATTATTCCATATTCTTATGATAAACAAAAATAATTAAATGTATCATATACAGTATAAAAGCTAAGAAAAAGCCTCCTACTACTGCATAAAATAATTCCACTGATTGCAATATAGCAGCTCTTAGTATAATAAAAATCATCAATAACCTCGTTATCAAACTAAGCACATCTGACCTTTAGCTTTACCTACTGTTAAATGAGCAGCCTTCCACGTTCTATATACCATTACCCAAGCGCATATAACTGCTAATAAATAGCCTGTAAATACACCTGTTATCAAGTAAAGTTTATCATAATTTATAAACATACCAATAATAATAATAGTACAAATAGAAATCTGTATTAATAATTTTCTACCTTGAACAGATAAAAATTCTTTCATTAAATTTAATTTCTCCATGTTTATCCCAAAATCATGCATTTTGTATTCAATCAAGTATATCTTACCAAATCTCTAACAAAATAAAAAGCTTTTCCTGAAATATTCTCTAATTATTTTATTCATTATTACTATAAAATATTTTTATGATAATTTTCATTTATTTTGATATCCATTTTACTCTTTATTATTGATAATAGTTCTTACTGGGAATGGTATTTCTATGTTTTCTTTTCTAAATTCTTTTGTAATCGCTTTTATAAATTCATGCTTAACAATATATTGATTTGTAAATTCACTAACATGCATTATCACATTGAAATTAATGCTAGAGTCAGCAAACAAATTAAATCTAACTACAGGCTCTGCTTTAACTTCTGGGTCTAATTTAGATAAAATTTCCTTTGCTGTTCTTATGCAAACAGCTTCCACTTTATCTAAATCACTATCATAGCTTACACCAATAGCTACACTTACTGTTATATCTTGAAGTGGCATACTGTAATTTGTGATAATCGCCTTAGATATACTTTGATTAGGTACAACTACCACATTGTTGCTAACAGATTGAAGTGTGGTAAAACGCCATGTAATATCAGATACTCGACCTTCTTCACCTGTACTTAATTTAATATAATCATTTAAACGAAGTTGTTTTGATAAAATTAAATGCAGTCCAGCAAAAATATTAGCAAGCGTATCTTGAAGACCAAGGGCAACCGCCATACCGCCGACCCCTAAAGCTGTGAGAATTGGCGCTACTGATATCCCACAATATTGTAAAACAATGAGTGCACCCATAGAATACACTAAAATATTTATTAAATTATTTAATAATGAAGTCTTTGGCATATTTTGGTCGGAACGCATAGTATAAAAATCTATCATTCCAGATAGAGTTCTTGCAATAACTCTTGTCAAAGTAAAGATAATCACTGCAAATAATAAATATGATAATAATCTGCTGATAGTTTCTGGTATGGATAAACTATTTATCGTCCAATATAAGCCAACACCGGAACACCAAGAAATCGGTAATCCCTTTAAGGCATTGACAAAAATATATTGCCATGATCTCTATTTACATTACTTTGTAAATAACGATTAATTAAACGACTGAGAAATGAACCTACGATTAAGGCACCTATTTGAATACAAATTGGTACAAATAAAATATCTAATAAATGTTCAAAAGATATCGTTGCCAATACTGCTGTCCTCCTTATTTGTTATATTAAGAAAAGTATACTATACTTTTCTTAAACTGTCAGGGAATTTTCCCATAAGTTTCTAAAATTTATTATAAAATCTATAATATTATAATGAAGGTGGTTTTAATATGGAAAAAATCGTAAAAACAGGAAATAGATTACGTTTTCGTCAAGCAACAGTTGAAGATATGGACTATATCATGGAAGTGGAATACATTCCTGAAAATGCCAAATATGTAATTCCTTATACTCGCGAAGTGCATATGCAAACTTTAGATACTCCTTCTGCTACTCATCTAATTATCGAAACTTTAGACACACATGAAAAAGTTGGTTTTCTCATGATAGCAGGTCTTGATAATCCATCTAAAGAAATCGAATGGACTCGCATTATTTTAAATGTAAAAGGTAAAGGCTATGGTCAAGAAACACTAGAAATGTTAAAATCTTGGGCATTTGATGATTTAAAATTCCATAGAGCATGGCTTGACTGTAAAGACCACAATACTCGTGCTTTACATGTATATGAAAAAGCTGGTCTTGTCCGTGAAGGTCTTATTCGTGAAACAATTTTAACTGATGGTGTTTATGAAAATTTAATCATTCTCGGAATTTTAGATAGAGAATATTTTGCTATGAAAAATAAATAAACCCTTGCCAAAATATTTATTTTTGTGTATTATATCCATTGTGTGTATATGGTATTATTGGTAAATGTATTGGCTAAAAGGGAGTAGCTTTTTAGAATAAGTCAACATACTGATGAACGACGAAATTCATCTGGCTTATTCGTTGATGTTTTACATCAATAGTGAGACTTTTGGTATAGATTAGTTACACTAAGTGTATCAGTCTATACTAGAAGTCTCTTTTTTTATTCCCTTTTATCAAATAAATTTAATTTATTTTAAGGAGAGATTTAATCTTATGTTTGCATTTTCAACAGCGTTTATCATGGTGGTTCTTGCCGAAATGGGTGACAAAACTCAATTATTAGCTATGGCTTTTGCCACAAAATATCCATGGAAGAAAGTCATGTTTGGTATTTTAGTTGCTACTATTTTAAATCACTTTGTAGCAATCGCTGCTGGTATTTATTTGCATTCTTTTATTCCTAAAGACATTGTTGAACTCGTTGCTTCTATCGCTTTTATTGTCTTTGGTCTTTGGATTTTAAAAGATGATGAACTTGGTAATGAAGCTGAAAAAAATCGTTTTAGCATCTTTTGGACTGTAGCTATCGCCTTTTTCCTTGCCGAAATGGGAGATAAAACTCAACTCGCTACAGTAGCATTATCTGCTCAAATCGGTGCTGATATGCTTTCTATCTTAGTAGGTACAACTCTTGGTATGCTCGTTGCTGATGGACTTGGCATTTTATTAGGTGCTACGCTTCATAAATATGTACCTGATAGAGTCATCAAAAAATTTGCTTCATTAATCTTTATTCTCTTTGGTGTTGTTGGCATTTTACATGCTATGAATATCATAAATTTATATTAACTTAAATATTTTTATCGGTTATAATATATATAAGGATTATCTTATAATTTAACAATAGAAAGGACTAATTTTTAATGGAACAATTTTCAACAATCTTTTTGAGTTTTATTGATACTTGGGGCTATGTTGCTGTAGCTGTACTAATGGGGCTTGAAAATGCTTGTATTCCAATTCCTAGTGAATTAATCTTGGGTTTTGCTGGATATCTCATCTTTGCTGGCAAAATGGAATTTTTCCACGCTACTGTTGCTGGTATGATTGGTGGTATGGTAGGTTCTATCATCACTTATTATATCGGTGCTAAAGGTGGCAGACCTTTTGTAGATAAATATGGTAAATATTTCTTCATGAAAAAATCTCATGTAGACACTGCTCAAGAATGGTTTGATAAATATGGTATTAAAGCTGTATTCTTCAGCAGATTACTCCCTGTAGTTCGTACATTTATCTCTTTACCTGCAGGTTTTGCCAAAGTAAATATGAAGAAATTCATCATCTATACTTTTATTGGTTCCCTTCCTTGGACTATGTTCATCTTATACATCGGTATGATACTTGGCGAAAACTGGAAAACTATGCTTGCTGTAGGTCATGAAGCAAGTTTAGTTGTAAGTGCTATTCTTGTTCTCACTTGTGCTTTCTACTATATTCGCTGGAAACGCAATAAAAAAAAAGGCCGTTAAACAATAAATATGGACACTACTCAATTATTAGATTTACTTCACAATTATAAACAAGGAAATATCTCTGACGAAACTATGCTTCAATCACTTCAAGATAATCAAGGTTTTGAAGACATTGGTTTTGCCAAGATTGACCATGACCGAGCAAAAAGACAAGGATTTCCTGAAGTAATTTATTGTGCAGGTAAAACTAATGAGCAAATAGCTGATATTTTCGCTCACCTCTATCAAAAAAGTGAGCAAAATATAATTGCCTCTCGTGCTACTTTAGAAAATTATCAAGCTGTACTAGCAAAAGTAAAAGATGCAAAATATGACGAATTTGCACGTATTATCTATGTTGATAGAGATACTATGCCTATTGATGATAAACGTTTTATTCTCGTCATGACAGCTGGTACAAGTGACATACCTGTCGCTAAAGAAGCAGGTCTTACTGCTCAACTGATGGGAAATAAAGTACAATATTGCTTTGATGTAGGCGTTGCAGGTATTCATCGTCTACTCAGTAAAAAAGATTTGATTGATAAGGCTAATATCATCATCGTTGCTGCTGGTATGGAAGGAGCTTTGGCTAGTGTTGTTGGTGGTCTTGCCAATAAGCCAGTAATTGCTGTGCCTACAAGCGTAGGTTATGGTGCTTCCTTTCATGGGTTAACAGCATTGCTTTCTATGTTAAATAGTTGCGCTGCTGGCGTTGCCGTAATGAATATTGACAACGGTTTTGGCGCTGGTCGATTAGCTAGCATGATTAATCATATGCGTTAAATCATTAATATTAAAAATAAGAAGCATAAAAGTTTAGATGAACTGCACCCCAAAAGTTGTTTTGTATCCAACTTTGGGGTGCAGTTCATTTTATTTAAGCTAAAATCTGCTTTCTTGCCTAAATAAAAATTCTAATTTAATATATAATTAAATTTACAACAAATGACAGGTGAAAAAATGAACGATTATATTATAGAAAAATTACTTATACTATCTTGTAATATAGATGATTTCAATCCTCAAAATTATGAATATATCTCGCAAAAACTCTTTGAGCATAATGCTTTAGATGTTTGGCTGACTCCTATTTATATGAAAAAATCCCGCTCAGCTAATACTTTATCTGTTTTAATCCGTCCTGAAGATAAAGAAAATTGCCTTGATATTATATTCAGTGAAACGACAACGCTTGGCATACGTGAAGAAATAATCACTCGCTATAGTCTAAATAGAGAATTTAAATCCATCACCACGCCATATGGTCAAGTAAAATGTAAAATAGCTAAAAAAGGCGATAAAATTCTAAATATATCCGCTGAATATGAAGATTGTAAACAATTAGCCCAAAAACACAATGTACCATTAAAAACAATTCAACAAACAGCATTATTTCTAGCAAACGAGGAACTAAAACATGAATAAACAACAACAATTAATCGAATTACTAAAATCTTACCAATCTGTAGCTGTAGCTTTTTCTGGAGGTGTAGATAGTTCTGTACTTGCTAAAGCAACACAAATTGCTCTAGGAGATAAAGCTATCGCCATCACTGCTGTATCTGAACTAATAACTACTAATGAAATATCTGACGCTAAAAAAGTTGCTAAACTCATTGGCATAAAACATGAATTATTCACTGTAGATGATTTAGCTGATAAAAAATTCACCTGCAATGATAAAATGCGTTGCTACCATTGCCATATCAATCGCTTTAAACTTTTAGAAGATTTTTGTCAAAAAAATAATTATAACTATCTTTTAGAAGGCTCTAATGAAGATGACAAAGGTGATTATCGTCCTGGTATGCTCGCTTTAAAAGAATTTAATTTAACAAAATCACCTTTTTTAGAATTGCACATTACTAAAGATGAAATCCGCCAAATGGCGAAAGAATGGAATTTACCTGTTTGGAATAAACCTAGCTCTGCTTGTCTTGCCTCTCGTTTAATTTACGGTCTTGAAGTTACTCCTGAAAGATTAAATCAAGTTGCTAAAGCAGAAGATATACTTCATAAATTTTTACAAGGTCAAATTCGCGTACGCCATCACGGTGATTTAGCCCGTATAGAAGTAGAGACAAATGAAGTCCCTAAATTATTTACCAATCCTCTTAGAGATTTAATTCATAAAGAATTTCAAAAACTAGGTTTTAAATTTATCACTGTAGATTTAATAGGTTATCAAAAAGGTAGCAATAACGTGATATTAGACAATAATCCATTTTGATTAAACTTTTTATTTTAACTAAAATATTTATAAATACTATAAAATAATCTATTTTTTCTAAACTAGATAACAAAATGAATTACTTTTTATGTTGACAAGTCCTTATTTATTTTTGATAATGTAAATAGTAAAAAAATAAAATCACATTATCTTTTTATTTTTTATACGCTTTAAAACGATTGACATGTTTACATCAAAATCGTATAATCTTTTTCATACATATATTGTATGAATTAATTATATATGTATA
>ENA-OQER01001106-OQER01001106.1-human-gut-metagenome-genome-assembly--contig:-NODE-1106-length-13676-cov-11.082442_pt1 | contig 13676 bp, 18 predicted proteins | sample MGYA00242797_ERZ504639 | MGnify/ENA primary metagenome ERZ504639 (study PRJEB26092, sample SAMD00036306) | human gut metagenome | host: Homo sapiens | study: EMG produced TPA metagenomics assembly of...
TCCACGCTCATACCTAAGCGCCAACAACAGGTAGGGGCCTCCCATTACGTAGCTATCGCCACCTTTTACCCATTGCCTAACCTGTTTGTCTCGAGTACAAAGGTAGGTATTTCCATATTGCCAAATATTTTGAAGAAAAAATGCTTCATCATGCAACATAATTGCCCAAAATGGTGTCTGTATTGCCCTGAAAATATTGAATGAAAAAAATCTGGTGCCAAACAGTAAAAGAGCTGGCAAGCCTATTATCTGCACACGAACTGCCCACATATCCCAACATGGTCAATGATTGAGTCTGCACCATAAGGCATTATTCAATCTTTTATAGGGTTTAAGAGAATAGATTCAACCTTGATTAGGGTTAATAGAAATTATTCAACCCATAATAGGGTTTAAGTTAAAATCCATTCAACTTTTTTTAGGGACAACACTACACGGCAAGGGTCTGTTGTCATTATGTCATTAGGTCATTATGTCATTAAGGATGCGGGATTGTCATTTAGCCCCTAATATAATTATATTTTAAATCACTAGTGTCCCGTTAAAACGAGACGATTATTAAATAAGTTATTAATACTCAAAAGCTTACGGACTTTTTATAGTGTATTCGATTTGATTTTGTATCTTTGCACGCATATTTAAAATACGTGTGCGATGAACAAAGGCAAAACTATATTCTCTCAGATTATGTCACTTATACCAGAACGTGATTTCAAAACTTGTGTAGACCGTTATAAGGGAAACTACAGAGCAAGAAACTTCTCTTGCAAAGACCAATTCCTAGTAATGAGCTATGCTCAATTAACAGGTCGTGAATGCATTCTTTGTTACTAGGGCAAAAGATAACATGCTTTTTGAAGTTGTATCAGAAGCCGAAGTTGACAAGAGTACTGGTATCATTTCTGATGAACGTATCAAATTAACAGGACTACATACTGCCAAATGGTATCCTGAAGAACTTAGAATGGTAACCTATGAGGACTATGCAACAAGTAAGGTGTATAGGTTTCTCACAAACAACATAGAATATGAAGCGCTTACCATATCTGAATTATATAGGAAAAGCTTTATTAATAGATTTTATTCGGTATCAGCGAAAAGAAACAAAACATTTTATTCGTTGCTACCGAATAAAAATACCGTTTTTATTTTGTGGTATCGAATAAATTTGTACCTTTGCCGCAAAAAGTAAGTATATGGAAAAGGATTTGTTTCGAGCGATAATAGCTGAGAACCAGGAATATATAGGTCGTATTCCTTTGGTACAGCGTCCTCTAGACCTAGAGGAGTATGGCAATTATGTGTTTGTTGGAGTAAGGCAAGCAGGAAAATCCTATTTGCTATACCAGAGAATTCAGCAATTGCTGGCAAATGGAGTTGAGATAGAAAATATAGTATATATCAACTTTGACGATGAACGCTTGCAAGGAATGTCGGTAACAGACTTCGACCTTATATTGCAAGCCTATCATAGCATGTATGAGAGTCAGCCCATCTTCTTCTTTGATGAGATACAGAATGTGGAAGGGTGGGCAAACTTTGCACGCCGTCTTGCCAACCAAAAATATCGCATCTATATAACTGGCAGCAATGCCAAAATGCTAAGCCGTGACATAGAGACTGTTTTGGGAGGAAGATATCTGGATATCAGCGTATTTCCATATAGCTTTTCAGAATATCTGAAAGCTGTAGGAGTGTTGCTTTCAAAGAATTGGCAATATGGACGAAAAGCAAATGAACTGCAGCGCCACTTCCGAAGCTACTTCGACTGGGGTGGGTTCCCTGAGCTTGTACATTTTCAAGAAAAGAGAGTATGGTTAAACAGCTTGTATAATCGTATTTTCTTTAATGACCTGGTGGTTCGTCACAAGATAAAAAACGAGGATGCCTTACGCCTATGTGTAAGAAGATTGGCAGAAAGCGTGAAACAGCCCTGCTCCTTGAACCGTTTGAGCAATCTGATAAAAGCAACCGGTACTTCATGTAGCCCATCAACAGTAATGGAGTATGTTCGCTATCTACAGGAATCATGCTTATTGATTTCTATCGATAATTATGTCTCCAAGTTCGTGGAGAAAGAAACAATTAAAAAACATTATTTTGTAGATAATGGGCTGCTGCATCTCTTCATCAGCAATCCGAATACCTCTTTACTGGAGAATCTTTGCGCAATTACATTGTATAAGAAATACGGCAAGGGCTTATACTATTACAATAAAAACATAGAGGTGGATTTCCATGTGCCTGATGAGGGACTGGCTGTGCAAGCGAGCTATCAGATGAGCGACGGAGAAACCATAGAGCGGGAAGTGAAAGCATTAGTAGCCTTGCATGGTTTGTATCCTCTGAAGCGAGCTATGATAATCACCTACGAGGATGAAGGAGAGATTGTGCGTGATGGACTCAAGATAGAAATAAGACCGGCATGGAAATGGGTGTTGGAAGGTTAGCAGAAGAAACGACAAGGGGCTATATGCCACGATGAAAAAGTGGCGTATAGACCTTGATTATATGGTGAAAGAACCGTACAGTTTATCCTTCAAGAACATTCCACTTGATGCCTCCATTCTGTCCTGCCACATAGTTGCAGAGAGGAATGCCGGGATGGGTCAGGTTGGAAAGATAAAGAGGCTCATCAGCCACAAACTGGTGGCAGGTAAACGTATCCCCGGCAGCCAGTTTGCTGTTCAGCGATTCCATCACCTTGAAATTGTCATTTCCCAGATACTTGATGGTAAGAATACGGCCGGGCTCCCAGTCAGTCTAACCAGATCATTTACGACAAGAGCATCAGCAATCAGCTTGCTCTTGATAAAGAATCGGCTGGAAGCAACAGCATCCTTACTCTCTACGAACGCATTCCAGCTGGGATATCCCACCATGCGGGAGAGCAATTCCAGATTGAACCTGCTCGGCTTGCAGGAACATGCCACATATCCCCACAGACGCTTCAGCGTGCTCACCGAAACCGTTTCCTGGGTATAACCTCTATCTGTCGGGAAAGGAAATCAAAATCCCTTGGTGAAACAATCTTTCGTCCCACCAGCGTTTCGACCTCATTCTTGAGTCTATCAAAATCTTCTTTTTTATAATCTTCCATCATTATATATTCATCTATTTGCTTTTTACAGATTGCAAAGATAAGCAATATTTGCCGTTTTTCCCACAAAAAATGTACCTTTTATTGCAATAAACTGAAATTGAACCGTTTTGAACCAATCCACTTTCGTTCTTTTTATGTATTTTTGCAGCCAGAAAGTAAAGATTGATTTGGGAGATAAAATAAAATCTGAAAGCGTATTTATAGTCATTTGAATCATTTTCTATGAACCCGGGATATTAGAGCAGGACAGATATAACATCCCTGCGGTCTGAGATTCTATATGAATCTCAAACCATATCCTTTTAACAAAGAAATGGCATCCCCTCAAAAACAGGGAGTGCCATTTTTAATTTTATCGTTGTCATTTCTCAAACTCCACAATATAAGTAAAGCGCCCCCACGGTGAACGGCAATAAGCATCTTTGCTACCCTTAGGAACATAGAGAACAATCTTCCTAAAACTAAGAGCCTCAAAGATATCATCCATCGTCACCTTCCAAATTGCATTTCCCAACCTAGGTGGCGTCTTGCTACGGAAATATATACTCTCCAGATTAGACTGCCGTCAAAGACATGTTTCATCACGTGCAACTTGGGATTATCTGGCATCACGACCCGCTTCAGGAAAGGATGCACAGCAAAAGCACTATCCTCCAACTCATCTACACGATAACTCACACCCTGATATTTCACGGTAGCTGGTATCTCGATGACAGAATCCCGGTCATTGGCAGCACTTACTGTAACCAAACCGCCACCCCACGACTTATATTCCAGGTTGCCAACAGTAAACTGAGCAACCACATCGTATAGTATCTCTGGCTTTACCACCTTATTATATAAAACAATACCTGATGTGCCCAAAACTAAAAAAGCGAGAAGACAGTTTAAAGCTATTAGGCGACGATGAAGCGACTGAATATGCATCCTTAAAGCTAACACATTAGGATACCGATACTCTAAAGGAAGAAAACATCTCTTGACAGCCCAACGGCAAGACCATCCCAGCCGCATCTCCTTCAAGATGACTCCCAGGCTGTAGATATCATTGCGCACATCAGGCACACTCTCCTCCTGCTGCTCAGGCGAAACATACCCTTCGGTACCGGCAGGGCTCTTCAGAATGGTATAGCTATCGGCATCAGAGAGCCCGAAATCAATCAACTTGATCGTACCTCCGTTACGGGCTATCATGATATTGGCAGGTTTCAGGTCGCGATGCACAATCTGCTGATTGTGCACATACTCCATCACCTGCAAAAGCTGGCGGGCTATCTGCCTGCGTTCAAAACCGGAATGCCCTTGGGTGAGCCATTCTTCAAGCGTCACACCATCTATCCATTCCATCACGATACATCTGCCGTATCCCTCAACTTCCTCCAACCCTTCAACCTTCACAATACCGGGATGGTCAAGGCGGGCTAGGATGTCGTATTCCTTCTGCTGAAGCTGCAGGAAGATAGAATCATGACACACATCAGGCTTCAACGATTTCAATATCCACCACTGACCGTTGCGCTTGGCACGGAGCAGGACATTAAAACCGCTGGTAGAGAGCTCGGAGATTTCCGTGAATCTATCCGAAACTGCATCTACAGGAGACAATATAAAACCTGATACTTGCGTCATAAGTGCAAAGATAATACTTTTTGTGAAGAAACAGAAGAATTTAAAATAATTTTTGCATAACAATGTGGATAACTCATGAAAAAATAGTATCTTTGCACCCAAAATTGCAATTTTATAAATAATTAATGAAGATTCTAGTAACGGGTGCGTCGGGCTTTATCGGCAGCTACATCGTGGAAGAGGCCTTAAGACAGGGCATGGAAACCTGGGCGGCAGTACGCCCTACCAGTCCAGAAAGTATCTGCAAGACGAACGTATCCATTTTATCAATCTCAATCTTTCTTCAGAGGAAGAGTTGGAGAAAGAACTCGCCCCGCACGAGTTCGACTATATAGTGCATGCAGCCGGCGCAACGAAGTGCCTGCATGCAGAGGACTTTTATAAGGTAAACACAGAGGGAACCAAGCATCTGGTGAACGTTCTTCTGCGCCTCCAGATGCCTATCAGGCGATTTGTCTTTGTCAGTTCGCTCAGCATCTTTGGAGCCATCCGCGAAGAGCAGCCTTATCAGGAAATCTCAGAACATGATACTCCTAAGCCAAATACAGCATACGGAAAGAGTAAGCTGGAGGCAGAACGCTATCTGGACAGCATCGGCAATAACTTCCCTTATATCATCCTCCGCCCTACAGGAGTTTACGGTCCTAGGGAGAAAGATTATTTTCTCATGGCGCAGAGCATCAAGCAGCATGTTGACTTTGCTGTAGGATTCAAGCGCCAGGACATCACCTTTGTATATGTACAGGACGTAGTACAGGCTGTATTCCTGGCTCTGGATCATGGAATGAACGGCAGGAAATACTTCCTCAGCGATGGAGAAGTATATCAGTCGGCCGCTTTCAGCGACCTGATAAAAAAGGAGTTAGGCAATCCTTGGATACTACGCATCAAGGCACCTGTCTGGGTATTGCGCATCGTAACCTTCTTCGGAGAGTATCTCGGAAGGATGACGGGCAAGATGTCGGCCCTGAACAATGATAAGTACAACATTCTGAAACAGCGCAACTGGCGATGTGATATTGAGCCAGCCATGGATGAACTGGGCTATCATCCTCATTATCCACTGGAAAGAGGTGTGAAGCTAGCCATCAAGTGGTACAAGGATAACAGATGGCTGTAAACTAGTTAATAGTTAAAAGTTAATAGTTGATAGTTGATAACGGCTACACCGTATAGCGAGATTGCCCTATAAACTGTAAACTATAAATTATAAACTAATAAGAAGCGTGATAAAAGATTATTTCAAGATAGACAAGAACCGAAGAAGGGACTGATGACACTGGAATGGGTCATGCTGGGATATATGGCAATCACCATGATCACCATGCTCTTTACCTATACCAAACTCGTAAACCCGGAAGCTATGCTCTGGGGACGACTGAGAGTGCTCGTCATGACCATCGCTCTTTGGGCAGTATACCGCATGATACCTTGCCGCATCACCAAGATGGTGCGCATCATTGCCCAGATGGCTTTGCTTGCCTGGTGGTATCCCGACACCTACGAAATCAACCGCATGTTCCCCAACCTCGACCATATCTTTGCAGGTTGGGAGCAGGATCTTTTCGGATGTCAGCCCGCCCTGCTCTTTGCCAAAGCCCTGCCTTGGGCTGTAGTAAGCGAACTGATGTCGATGGGCTACTTTATGTATTATCCGATGATTGCATTGGTTTCCTTCTATTATTTCTTCTGTAGATATTATGAGGCTGAAAGAGCTACATTCGTCATGCTCACCAGTTTCTTTATCTACTATCTCATCTACATCTATGTACCGGTAGCGGGTCCGACCTTCTACTTTGATGCAGTAGGGATATCAGAAATAACCAAAGGCATCTTCCCGGCTTTGGGCGATTACTTCAACACCCATACCAACTGCCTGCCAACACCGGGTTACACCGATGGAATCTTCTACCAGCTTGTTGAGGATGCCAAGAACGCCGGCGAGCGTCCTACTGCCGCTTTCCCAAGTTCGCATGTGGCGTGAGCACCATCTGCATGCTCCTGGTCTGGCATAGCGGCAACAGAAAACTGCTATACGTGATGCTGCCATTCTACATCTTCCTGTGTCTGGCTACCGTATATATTCAGGCGCATTATCTCATCGATGCCATCGCCGGCCTCATCTCTGCCGTCGTCATCTATTTTGTATTGATGGCAGTATCGAAGGGAATGATAGAGCATCATACTCCTTCTTCGCGACTGAGATTCAGATAGTTACATATTTTAATTACAATAACATTATAAACGAATAGAATTCATCTAGAACAATGAAGAAACTATTTATTGAGACTTATGGCTGCCAGATGAACGTGGCAGACAGTGAGGTAGTTGCCTCTGTGATGCAGATGGCTGGCTACGAAATCTGTGAGAAAGAAGAAGAGGCTGATGCCATCTTCCTGAACACCTGCAGTATCCGCGAGAATGCAGAGAACAAGATTTATCATCGCCTCGACACCCTCCATGCTGAGCAGAAGAAGGGAAGAAAGGTGATTCTCGCGTTTTGGGCTGCATGGCTGAGCGCGTGAAGGATGACCTCATCCAGAACCACTATGCCAATCTCGTTTGCGGACCAGACAGCTATCTCAACCTGCCGGATATGATTGCGCAGTGCGAGATGGGTACCAACGCCATCAACATCGAACTCTCTAAGACCGAGACTTACCGCGACATCGTGCCTCAGCGCATCGGTGGCAACAGAGTGAGCGGTTTCGTAAGCATCATGCGTGGTTGCAACAACTTCTGCCACTACTGCATCGTGCCTTATACCCGTGGACGTGAACGCAGCCGCGATGCTGAGAGCATCCTGCGTGAGGTTCGCGATTTGCAGCAGCGTGGCTTCAAGGAAGTTACCCTGCTTGGACAGAATGTAAACAGTTATGGTCTCTCGCCATCGGGCAAGCGCGAGGAAGGCAGTCTTTCCTTCGCAGAACTCCTCCACATGGTAGCCCAGGCTGTACCGGATATGCGAGTACGCTTCACCACCTCTAACCCAGAGGATATGACCGAGGACATCCTCCACGCCATTGCCGAAGAACCAAACCTCTGCAAACACATCCACTTCCCTGCACAGAGCGGAAGCAACAAGATTTTGAAGCTGATGAACCGCAAATACACCCGTGAGGAGTATCTGCAGCGCATCGCCGACATCAAGCGTATCATCCCGGGCTGCGGCATCACCACCGACATCTTCGTAGGTTATCACGACGAGACCGAGGAAGACCATCAGGAAACCCTCTCGCTGGTAAAGGAAGTAGGCTTCGACAGCGCCTTCATGTTCAAGTATTCAGAGCGCCCGGGCACCTATGCCGCCAAGCATCTGCCAGACAACGTTTCTGAGGAAACCAAGATAGCCCGCCTCAACGAACTTATCAAGTTGCAGACCGAGGTGAGTGCCGAGCAGAACAAGAAGGATGAGGGCAAGGTATTCACCATCCTCATCGAGAACTTCAGCAAGCGTAGCCGCGAGCAGATGATGGGTCGAACAGAACAGAACAAGGCGGTTGTCATCGATAAGGGCAACCACCACATCGGAGAGTTCGTGAAGGTTCGCATCACCGGTTCTACCTCTGCTACTCTCTTCGGAGAAGAAGTAAAGGAGTAAAACCAAACTCTTCAGAACAGCTTTTTCTGAATAAAAAGACTCTTCTGAAAGAAAAAACAGAATATAAACAAGAAAAACCGCCAAAAGTTTGGCGATTTTCTTAAAAAGCACTATATTTGCACCTATGAAGGAATTCTTGCAAATTTTACGCCGATTCGTCCTCCATACAAGAAGTATCTGGGACTGTCTATCCTGTTCAATATCCTGTCTGCGGTATTGAACATCTTTTCGTTTGCAGCTTTGATACCAATCCTGCAAATCCTGTTCCAAGTAGATGGTGGTATCCGTGTCAACGAGTATATGCACTGGAATGGAGATTGGGGTAGCATCAAGGAGGTTGCAACCAATAACCTGTATTATTATATTCAGGAGTTTATTGTTGTCCATAGTGCATCAACAGCCTTTTGGTCATCGGCATATTCCTAGCCTTCATGACATTCCTCAAGACGGGAGCCTATTTCCTCTCGTCTGCCACCATCATACCTATCCGTACAGGTATCGTAAGAGACATCCGCAACCAGATTTACCAGAAGATAAACAGTCTCTCGCTCGGTTTCTTCAGCGAGGAGCGCAAGGGAGATATCATTGCCCGCATGAGCGGTGATGTGCAGGAAGTGGAGAACAGCATCATGTCGTCGCTCGACATGCTCTTCAAGAACCCTATTCTGATCCTCTTCTATTTCGTTACGCTGATCTGCATCAGCTGGCAGCTCACCCTCTTCACCATCCTCTTTGTACCACCTTTCGGCTGGTTCATGGGAGTAGTGGGCAAGAAACTGAAGGCACACAGTATCGAGGCACAGGCACTTTGGAGCGATACGATGAGTATGGTAGAAGAAACGCTGGGCGGCTTGCGCATCATCAAGGCGTCTGTGCAGAAGAAAAGATGAACAAGCGTTTCAACCAGGTTAACAGCAGCTACCGCGACAACATCATGCGTGTAAATATCCGCCAGCAGATGGCACACCCGATGAGTGAGTTCCTGGGAACCATCCTCATCGTAGTGGTATTGTGGTTTGGCGGTATCCTGGTTCTGGATTACGGCAGAATCGACGGACCTACCATCATCTTCTACCTCGTGATGCTCTATAGCATCATCAACCCGCTGAAGGAATTCTCCAAAGCAAGTTACAATATCCCAAAGGGATTGGCAAGTATGGAGCGTATCGACAAGATTCTGCAGGCTGAGGTGGAAATCAAGGATAAGGAGAACCCTGAGCATATCAGCAGCTTCGAACATCAGATAGAGTTCCGCCACGTTTCCTTCGCCTATACCGACCGAAAGAGCGCCGAACTGGTTTATGTATTAAAGGATATCAATCTCGTGATACCAAAAGGCAAGACTGTTGCACTTGTTGGTCAGAGCGGTAGCGGTAAGAGTACGATGGTAGATTTGATTCCTCGTTACTATGATGTACAGGAAGGCGAGGTGCTGATTGACGGCATTAATGTGAAAGACCTTGCCGTACATGACCTTCGCATGCTGATAGGAAATGTAAACCAGGAGGCTATCCTCTTCAATGCAAGCTTCAAGGATAACATCCGATTCGGCAAGACCGATGCTACGGATGAGGAAATAGCCAATGCAGCTAAGATAGCCAATGCTTACGAGTTCATTACCAAGTCGGAGCATGGTTTCGATACAAATATCGGTGACCGAGGCGGCAGACTTTCCGGTGGCCAGCGCCAGCGTGTCAGCATCGCCCGTGCCATCCTCAAGAATCCTCCTATCCTCATCCTCGATGAGGCAACATCAGCCCTCGATACCGAGAGCGAGCGCCTGGTTCAGGATGCCTTGGAGAAACTGATGAAAACCCGTACCACCGTGGCTGTGGCTCACCGATTGAGTACCATCAAGCATGCCGATGAAATCTGCGTATTGCATGAGGGTAAGATTGTGGAGCGCGGTACCCACGATGAACTGATTGGAAAAGACGGATATTACAAGAAGTTGCATGATATGCAGCAGGTGTAATTGAGTAAAGAGTTAATAATTAAGAATTTATAGTTTTACAGATGGTTAAGATTGTTTATGCATTCTTTTATGCAATATCGCTGCTGCCTTTCAGGCTGCTCTATTGCATTGCCGACTTCGAGTACTTCATGATGTATTACGTCATCAAGTACCGCAGAGGCATTGTGCGTAAGAATCTCACCACCTCCTTCCCTGAGAAATCAGAAGAAGAGATTGTTGACATCGAGAAGAATTTCTACCGCTGGTTCAGCGATTACTTCTTCGAAGCGGTTAAACTTCTGAGAATCAGCGATAAGGAACTTCGCCGCCGATTCAAGGTATATAACAGCGAAGAAGTGGAACAATGTTTCCAGGAAGGTCAGGATGTGGCAGCCATCCTCGGTCATTACTGCAACTGGGAGTGGCTCTCATGTGTAGGCATCGAACTGCCCAAAAGCCGCATCATGGGCCTCATCTATCATCCACTGTACAATAAAGCCTTTGATGAACTCTTCAAGCGCATCCGCTCTCACGAAGAAAACGGAGTGCCTATCCCAAAGAAGGACATCCTCCGTTATCTGGTGGATTACAAGCGCAAGGGCATCATGAGCATCTTCGGCTACATCAGCGACCAGGGACCCAAGTGGGAGAACATCCACCTGTGGCTTCCTTTCCTCAATCATCCCGAAACCCCAGTGTTTACGGTGGTGAGAGAATCATGAGAAAGATGAACGATGCCGTGTTCTATGTAGAGATGTCCCGCCCTAAGCGCGGCTACTATACAGCAACCTACAAACTCATCACCCGCAATCCGAACTCCCTGCCGGAGCACGAGATTACCCGTCGTTTCTTTAAGATGCTGGAAGAAACCATCCGCCGGAATCCACCTTATTATTTATGGACGCATAACAGATGGAAGCGAACCAAGGAGGAGTTTGATAAGCGATATGAAATCAAAAATGGTAAAGTAATTCCTAAAGAATCATGAGAATAGTTCTTTTCTGTGAAAACAAGTATGCCATAGACATACTTAATCCGATACAAGAACATGTGACAAAGCAACATTTGCCACACGAGATATTGTGGTATATCCACAAACCAAAGATAGACAGTTTTCCATATGCCGACCAGGTGAAATGGACCAACTCTATTCAAGAAGTCTATGACTTCCAGCCAGAGGCTATCTATGTGCCAGGCAACATTGTGCCTTACTATCTGCCAGGCGTCAAGATACAGGTATTCCACGGCTATGCCGCAGAGAAGAAAGACCACTGGATTATCCGCCGTTACTTTGACACCTATTTCACCCAAGGTCCTTACTTCACTTCCCACTTCGAGGCTCTGGCCAAGAGATATGGAGATTTCGAGGTGTTGGAAACGGGATGGCCTAAGCAGGATTGGATCAAGGAAAACCTGCATAAATATGATGCCGACCGAGAGAAACTGCTCAGGGAAAGCGGCAAGGAGACCTTGATCCTTTACGCTCCTACCTTCTCGCCAAAACTCACTTCGCTTCCTTACATCAAGGAAGAGCTGGGCAAGCTGGCTAAGGAGCGCAATGCCCTGATAGTAATGAAGTTCCATCCGCTTACCCGTCAGGAATGGGTAGATGAATACCGTGAATGGGCTGCAACCAAGAAGGATGTTCTCTTCATCGACAAGGGAGAGAATGTAACCAAATATCAGCTGATGGCAGATACGCTCATCAGCGATACCTCTTCTACCATCTATGAGTTCCTGCTGCTCTCTCGCCCAGTAATCACTCTCGGCACCATATCCAAGGATATCTACTGGGAAAACATCACGGAACCTGATCAGCTGATTGCCGCCTACGACCATGCCCTCACAGACCCTGAGGCGATAGCAAGAGACAGTGATAGTAGACAACTACGATCCATATTTGGACGGCAACGTATGCCAGCGCATGCTCGACGGAGCCGAAGACTACATCTGTCGCCATGGTGTACCAAAGAACAGAAAGCTGAATCTCTGGCGTAAATATACCAGCATCAAGACATTTGGAAGAATCAAAAAAGAATAAAGATATGCTTAATTTTACAGTAGGACCGTGATGGCAAGCGATGAGGTTAGAGCCATCGGCGCTGAGCAGGTGCCTTATTTCAGAACAGCAGAGTTCTCCGCCATCATGAAGGAGAACGAACAATTGATGAAGCAGTTTGCCAAGCATCAGACGATGCCCGCACAGTTTTTATCACAGGTTCGGGCACAGCCTCTATGGAAGCCGTGGTCATGAATGTATTCACTCCTGCCGACAAAGTACTGGTAGTGAATGGCGGTAGCTTTGGTCACCGATTCGTACAACTCTGTGAAATTCATGAGATTCCACATACAGAAATCAAGCTTGAGATGGGGACTCCACTCACGGCAGAAGACCTCAAGCCATACGAGGGACAAGGCTACACCGGCTTCCTCGTCAATCTACATGAGACTTCTACCGGCGTACTCTACGACATCCAGATGATCAGCGACTTCTGTCATCGCAACCATATTTTCCTGGCAGTAGATTCCATCAGTCTTTCCTCGCGGACCCATTCAACATGAAGGAACTCGGCGTGAACGTAATGATTACGGGTTCACAGAAGGCACTGGCATGTCCTCCAGGCATCTCTGTCATCATTCTCGATACAGAGGCTATCAAGCGAGTAGAGGCAAACAAGGTGAAGTCAATGTATTTCGACCTGAAGGATGCCTTGAAGAATGGTGAGCGTGGACAGACTCCTTTCACCCCAGCCGTAGGAACCTTACTGCAGATTCATGCCCGCCTGAAGGAGATAGAGCGCAATGGCGGTGTGGAGAGCGAGAACCAGCGCATGAAAATGCTTGCAGAAGATTTCAGAAGCAAGATCAAGGACCTGCCATTCACCATCGTTTCCCAATCGATGTCAAATGCCGTTACTCCTCTGCATCCACAGAACGCCTCAGCCTACGACATCTTCCTGAAACTGAAAGACGAATATGGCATCTGGGTATGTCCTAATGGTGGCAATATGGCAGAAAAGGTGTTCCGTGTAGGTCATCTCGGCAACCTGAGTCCGGAAGACAACACCACTCTCGTTGATGCACTGAAGGATATGCAGGCTAAGGGACTGCTATAAAGGGCCTGCTATGATCGATGTACAGCTACGTACGTCTGAGCATCGATCGATGTACAGCTACGTACGTCTGAGCATCGATCGATGTACACTACGTACGTCTGAGCATCGATCGATGTACAGCTACGTACTCTGAGCATCGATCGATGTACAGCTACGTACGTCTAGCATTCGATCGATGTACAGCTCGTACGTCTGAGCTCGATCGATGTACAGCTTACTACTCTGACATTCAATATGTACAGCAGTCGGTCTGAGAGTCCGTATCTATAGCTC
>ENA-OQER01001107-OQER01001107.1-human-gut-metagenome-genome-assembly--contig:-NODE-1107-length-13664-cov-14.015587_pt1 | contig 13664 bp, 16 predicted proteins | sample MGYA00242797_ERZ504639 | MGnify/ENA primary metagenome ERZ504639 (study PRJEB26092, sample SAMD00036306) | human gut metagenome | host: Homo sapiens | study: EMG produced TPA metagenomics assembly of...
GTATAAAGGTTGTACATACGATGGTTTGGACTTAATGTTTTGAACACCACTAAGTTACTAAAAATCAGCGATATGTGCAACTTTTTACTCATATTTATCAACTTAAATTAATTCCGCCAACGGGTATTATATATAATAATGTAAGAACCAGAATTCTTTCCAATAATTAATCCAGATTGTTGATTTGGTCTATAATCTCGCAGGCCTGCTTGTTGAAGTCTTCAATGAGCTTCTTATAGTACTTTTTCTGCTCCATGCCTGGCTCTGGATGTGACACGCGGCAGATAAAGTCTGTGCGAATCATGACAATAGCAGTCAGAATGCCGTCGACGTCTTCGTCTGCTGGTTTGCTGCTATACAATGAAGCTGCTACACACTCGGCGAACATATCGCTGGTGATGTAATTGATTGTACGTTTTAAATCTCTTTTATTAGCCATAGTTTTTATCTTTAAATGAATGACAATATGATTTCAATGCTCAAAGATAGTAATTTTATTCGTAATTCGTGCACAAGAATGAAAAAAAAGTTCTCTTTAACTCATTTTTAGCTTTATTTGTTTCTTTATGTGGAAAAAATAAATTACTTTTGCAGATGTTTTGAAGTTTCAGTAAATAAAAAATTATAAATTCTAAAAGACATGGAAAAAAGTGAATTGCAATTAGCACGAGCAGCCTACCTTCAAACTCCCTAAAGGATTACAGGGCAACGTAAAAGTGAAAGAAGGTGCTCCTACTCAGAGTGTAGACAATCAGGAAGAAATCAAGAAGCTCTTCCCTAACACTTATGGTATGCCTCTCGTAGAGTTCGTACCTGGTGACGAGGCTCACGACACCAAGATGAACGTGGGTGTTATCCTCAGTGGCGGTCAGGCTCCTGGCGGTCACAATGTCATTTGTGGTCTTTTTGATGCATTGAAGAAGTTGAACCCAGCCAACCGCCTTTATGGTTTCCTCATGGGTCCTGGTGGCTTGGTTGACCATAACTATATGGAGATTACAGCCGACTTCATCAACGACTACCGCAATACTGGTGGTTTCGATATGATTGGTTCTGGCCGTACCAAGTTGGAGAAGACCGACCAGTTTGACAAGGGTTTGGAGATTATCCGCGAGTTGGACATCCAGGCTGTTGTTATCATCGGCGGTGACGACTCTAATACCAATGCCTGCGTATTGGCTGAGTACTATGCTGCCAAGAAGTGTGGTGTACAGGTAATCGGTTGTCCTAAGACTATCGACGGTGACTTGAAGAACGATCAGATTGAGACTTCTTTTGGTTTCGATACAGCCTGCAAGACTTATTCTGAGTTGATTGGTAACATTGAGCGCGATTGCAATTCTGCACGTAAATACTGGCACTTCGTCAAGTTGATGGGTCGTTCGGCTTCTCACATTGCTTTGGAGTGCGCGCTTCAGACACAGCCTAACATCTGCCTTGTTTCAGAGGAGGTAGAGGCCAAGGATATGACCTTGAACCAGATTGTAGAGAATATCGCTCAGGTAGTAGCCGACCGTGCTGCTGACGGTAACAACTTCGGTGTTGTGCTGATTCCTGAAGGATTGATAGAATTTATCCCTGCTATCGGTCGTCTTATTGAGGAACTGAACGACCTCTTGGCTGCTCATGGCGCTGACTATAAGGATTTGGACAAGGATGCTCAGCGTGAGTACATTCTGGCTCACCTCTCTAAGGAGAATGCCGAGACATTCGCTACTCTTCCTGAGGGTGTTGCCCGTCAGCTCTCTCTCGACCGCGACCCACACGGAAACGTTCAGGTTTCTCTCATCGAGACAGAGAAGTTGCTCTCTGAGATGGTTGCTGCCAAGTTGGACGAATGGAAGAAGGAAGGCAAGTACGTAGGTAAGTTTGCCGCTCAGCATCACTTCTTCGGTTACGAAGGTCGTTGCGCTGCTCCATCCAACTTTGACGCAGACTACTGCTACGCACTTGGAACCAGCGCTGCACAGCTTATCGCCAACGGCAAGACTGGTTACATGGCCATCGTAAAGAACACAACAGCCAATACCGACGAATGGAAGGCAGGAGGTGTGCCAATCACCATGATGATGAACATGGAGAAGCGTAATGGCGAGATGAAGCCTGTTATCCGCAAGGCTCTCGTCGAGCTTGATGGTGCTCCATTCAAGCTTTCGCTGCCAAGCGTGATGTTTGGGCAAGAGAAACCTCTTACATTTATCCTGGTCCTATCCAGTACTGGGGTCCTGCTGAGGTTTGTGATCAGACCACAAAGACTCTGAAGCTGGAACAGGAAGGTAAATAAAGTTACCCTATAAAATAAGGAGAGTGAAGAGTGAAGAATTCAAATGCTTTTATTTTAAATCCATGCGGTTCTTTGCTTTTCACTCTTTGCTTTTCTTCATAAAAGCACATAAAACCAAATGGTACAAACCCAACGTAAACCACAAAAACGCAAAACAAGTCGACAGCCCGTCAGGCGCCGTCGCACTTCTCGTACCCGCCATGGCTTCTTTGGCCGATACCCTCGCTGGGCATGGTGGATAGGAGGTATAGCTGTTGTGCTTCTCTACGTGGGTGCGTTCTACTATTTCTTTGTGGGACCTACGGGGTTCCGCTGGCGTGCGCTTTATGGCGATGCCGAGTATCCTGACGGATACGAAATACGAGGCATCGACATCTCGCATTATCAAGGCACTATTGACTGGGAACAACTCAAGGACGCCATGATCAAAGGTTGTCCCCTGCGCTTTATCATTATCAAGAGTACTGAGGGTTCCTCACGTCTTGACGAGAATTTCAGAGAAAACTTTAATCAGGCACGCGATTATGGCTTTATTAGAGGCGTTTACCACTTCTGGAGCAACAAGTCGTCGGCACGCGAACAGGCTTATTTCTTCCTCGGTAAGGTGCATCTTACAGAAGGCGACCTTCCTCCTGTTCTCGACATAGAGCATAAGCCTGCCGATAAGAGTGTTGAGGAATTCCAGCGCGATGTGCTGACTTGGCTTCACATCGTGGAAGACCGTTATCATGTCAAGCCCATCATTTACACCTATTATAAATTTAAGGAGCAGTACCTTGGTGCTCCTGTTTTCGACGACTATCCTTATTGGATAGCCCACTACTATGTAGACAAGGTACAATACAAGGGTAAATGGAAGTTCTGGCAACATACCGATGCCGGTAAGTTGCCAGGTATTAAGGGTTATGTCGACTTCAATATCTACAATGGCAGCTATTATGATTTGCGCCAGCTGTGCATCGGAGCCAACAACAACGAGCGCAAGTTTATGGAGTGGTCAGAATAAGGCACGCCCAGCCTTCGTCGTCTCTTCTGCTTACCTCTCTCAGTCCCAGATCCTCTGCTTTCTCTATCAGCACGGGGATGTCTTCGTTATAGAATCCGCTCAGTATCAGATAGCCGCCTTCGTTGAGCACGCTTCTGAACGACTTCATGTCAGCCAACAAGATGTTGCGGTTGATGTTTGCCATCACCAGATCGAACATTCCGCTGATGTGGTTGATGACCGAAGCATTGCCGAAGAGTACCTCCATATTGTCAACGCCGTTCAGTTGGGCATTATGCTGCGCATTGTTCACACTCCATTCATCAATATCATAACCCACAATCTCGCTTGCACCCATCTTGGCGCAGGCAATACCGAGAATCCCCGTACCGCAACCACAGTCGAGAACGCGCTTTTTCGTTAAGTTCATACCAAGAAGGGTAGAGACGATCATACGGGTGGTCTCATGATTGCCCGTACCAAAGGCAAGCTTCGCCTCTATACCTATTTCTATATGGTCGGGCGAGGTAGTAGGGTGCAGGTCGGGATGTTTGGCGTCGTAGATGAGAATCTGGTCGTCGATGCAAATGGGTTCAAAACCCTGTTCCTCCCATTCCTGGTTCCAGTCTTTGTCCTCAGCTCCTTCACTTCATAAGTGATGCGGGCACTCTCTATGGGAAAATCGGCAATACTGTTGTCGAGGGCCTCCTTGTCGAAGAAATCTTTCTGCACATAGGCTCCAGTCCTTGCTCCGTTTCCTCGAAAGACTCGAAACCCGCTTCAGCCGAGCTGTCTGCCAAGAGGTCTCTGCACACCTGCATCAGGTCGGCTTCTACCTCGATTTTGAATGTCGCTACTAAGTATTTCATTGAATTTCGTTTTAAATTTTACTGCAAAAATATAAAAAATAGGGAAAAACCTACCATTATTTAGGGTTTTTCTGTATTTTTGCATGTAAATAAGCAATATTTTTGCACTTGATTCATTGTATCTATAGACATAGATAACAGATATAAGAAGAACAACAATAATAAATAGGAGAAAAAGAATATGAAAAAATGGTTAGTCCTTTCAGTCTTTATGGCTGCCCTGCCATTGACAATGATGGCACAAGATGATGACCTCTACTTCAACCCGAAGCAAGAAGCCAAGAAGGCAGCCGAGGAACGTGTGCAGAAGGCAAAACTGTTGGCTGCCCAGCGTGCACGTCAAGACAGCATATATGCCCTCTACTGGTCGGGAAGCGACCGAAATGTGGATGAATACAACCGGGGCGGTAAACTGTTGAGCCATTATCAGAACATCGGAGCCGACTCTTTGGGCAACGACATCATATCGTTCAGAGTGGGCAAGGGTGTGGCTCCCGATTCCATCTACGATGACGAGGCTTTTGCCGAGAAGTACATGCGTGGCATGGGTGATGATTTCGACTGCACCCGAGACCTGAGCCGTTGGGACGGATTTTACGATCCTTGGTTCTATAGTTATTACGGCTGCGGACCATACTACTGGCGCAGTTCTTACTGGCGCTGGCACAATCCATGGCGTTATGGCTATTATGCAGGATGGTACGATCCCTGGTTTGATCCCTGGTTCGACCCCTGGTATTATGGCTATGCAGGCTGGTATGGTGGTCCCTGGTATGGATGGGGTGGTTATTATCCTTGGTATTGGGGAGGTCCGGCTGTGGCTTACGTCCGCCCAAGCAACGGCTATCGTAGCTTTAGCCATTCAGCATCAGGCTCTAACGTAAATAGCTCTTACAGGAATAATTATCCAGGGCAATACAATCGCTTTGGCCGTCGCGAGAGCACAAATACCAACAGCAACCGAAACTACAATTATAACAACAACCGCAGCTTCAACTACAGCAACTTTGGCAACCAGAGTCATGGCGGAAGCTTTGGAGGCAGCCGTGGCGGAGGCTTCAGCGGTGGCGGAGGCGGTTCGCGCAGTTATGGTAGTGGAAGAAGATAGAAACTTTTTAATATTTCAAGAATATGAAACGTGTAAAAATCATTTTGCCGGCTTTGATGGGACTCATGATAATTCCGGCTATGGCACAGGAAACTTATCAGGATGCCAAACTGGCTGAGACTGCTCTCACGGTACTGCCCGTTATGTGGGCATGGGTGGAGCCATGGAGGCTTTAGGTGCTGACCTTTCTACTATCAGCACCAACCCTGCAGGTATAGGTATGTTCCGCAAGAGTCAGGCAGCTCTTTCTGCCGGTGTGCTGGCGCAGTCGTCGGCCGACAAGAACTTCACTTTTGATGGCACCAATGCTACATCGATGGAAAGAACTCGAAGGTGAGCTTCGACCAGATTGGTTTTGTATGGTCTATGGCCAACCGCAACCAGACTTACGTCAACCTGGCATTCAACTTCCATAAGAGTACCGACTTCATGCAGATTCTCACGGCAACCAGTATGCTCAACGGTGCCTCACAGTCTAAGTTGGCAGCCAACAAGACTGACTACAGCAACTATATCGACACACGATATGATGGCTACATCCGCAATGCGGGTGACCTGATCTGGAACGGTGTGGACGAGAATTATCATAAGTTGATGGGCAAGGACGAGAACAACTTGCAGAATTTCTATGATGGTCGTTCCTTCCTTTTCGGACAATATCAGCATGGCTACATCGGTGTCTACGACTTCAACATCAGCGGAAGCATCAAGAACCGCGTATGGTGGGGTGTCACCTTGGGATTGCATGATGTCAATTACCACAGCGACTCTTACTATACTGAGAATTTTGTAGCCGAAAAGGAAGCCTGTGGCGAGTCGCTCGAGAGTCTGAAGATTGACGGAACAGGATTTGATGTAAAGGCGGGTGTCATCTTCCGTCCTGTGGAGAGTTCTCCTTTCCGCATCGGTGTCTATGTCAACTCGCCTGTATTCTATGACCTGACTATGAAGGGTACTGCCGATCTGTATCTTATCGACAATAATATTGTCAACGACCAGGGGCAGCATGCTGCCGGACATAACTCGTCATACGTGGGTTACGACTATCGTCTCAATACTCCCTGGAAAGCAGGTCTGAGCTTGGGTCACACCATCGGCAACTACTTCGCTCTCGGTGCCACCTACGAATATGCCTGGTACAATCACTTCGACAACCGCATCAAAGACGGTGGTTATTATGACGGATGGGACTACTACGAGTCGAGCAGCAGCGACAAGCCTATGAACGACCACACCAAGGCAACCCTGAATGGTGTGAGCACCCTGAAGTTGGGTATGGAGTACAAGCCAATTCCGATGCTGGCTGTACGCGTGGGCTACAACTATGTGTCGGCTTTGTATAAGGAAGACGGTGTGCGCGACCAGACTTTGATGTGCTCTTATGATGCTGATGGTAATACAGGTGTCAACATGGCAACTTCTACCGATTACACCAACTGGAAGGCGATCAACCGCTTCACTCTGGGTCTTGGCTTCAACTACAAGAAGATGTTCCTCGACCTGGCTTACCAGTACTGCGCTCAGGACGGTGACTTCTATCCCTTTATGAGCAGCAAGAACTTTGGCACTAAAGAGGGTTTCACTCCAGCCATCAGCAATGAGGTCTCAGCAACCAAGGTTTCCAACAACCGTCATCAGTTGCTCATGACCTTGGGATATAAGTTCTAAGACATGTAAGTAATAGCGATCAGGCGAAGCTATCGCTTCCTCTGGTCGCACGGAAAATTAGAGTAAAATAAAGAAGTTAAGGGAAGTTAGATGGGTTAAGAGACATAACTCGCTCTAAATTGGACTTTGATTGAAAATCAAGAAGTTGGGCGTTTACCTATATTATATAGGTAACAATATGGAAACGAGCGGACTTCTGCTCGTTTCTGTATTGTGCAATATGCAAAGAACGCCTCAATTCGGGGGCAAAGATACGATATTTTTCTAAATATCCAATGATTTACAAGAGGAATTTTATGGAAATTAGAACTTTTGCGTAAAATCTGATGCTTACCAACACAATATGCATCCAAAAACAAACAGCAGGTATTCGGACATAGACTATCCGAACACCTGCTGCCATAACGTTTTATTGCTGACAATGATTCTGGCATCAGCTTTCATATACTTTTGCAGTATAGGAGTATTTTGTCCCTGTGTACTCACTGTGCTATAGCCATAAAATAGTTGCCATCTTCTATGTATGAGCTTGGCATTATGGCTTATGATGTTGTAGGCATAAAAAGCATCGTCGTTGCCCTCGAAAGATAAATGAGCCGTCCTTGGCTCATCGAAAAGATACAAATACTTGTATGGCACAAATACTTGCACTGTTCTTTGATTGATGACATCACCATTAACCTCTATGGATATAGGATAAGGTATTTTGTAGAAAGCAACTGCGAGGGCGAGGACTATTATCGTAATGACAACCGTTCCCAAGCTGACGAGGCGAGGAGGAACCTTGCCTATCACGTTCCTCACTTTCTCACTTCTCAACTCGATATTATCTGATTCTCTTTCTGTTCCATATTCCTACTCTTTTTAAGATTTTCGGATACCTCTTTTTATTTTTAGAAGCGATTCAACTCCTCTTTACCAGCACCTTGTCCCTTGTATCTGCTTCTTGATGTATTGAAGTTATACTGCAATGTCAAGAGCAAGGAACGGCTGTCGTTTGTGATGCTTTGCCAAAGCGTAACATCCTTGTTGTAGAATTGTACGTCACGATTGCTCTTGTTGAAGATGTCGTTACCTTCGAGCGTAACCGAGAAACGATTTCTGCAAAAAGCCTTGTAAAGTTTGGCATTGAGGTATGAGGAAGAACTGAGTTTCATATTTTCCTTGTTACCACGCTGTTCCATTCTATGTCTATGTTCATCCAGATGTCGCCTGGTAAATGGATGGCATTCTGAAACTGTACTACAGCTAATGGATTATAGAAGGACTTGCGTTCACCCAGATATTCCCCAGTGAACCACTGTTTGATGATGCCGGCATTTACCTTTGGTTGCAAAATCCGATTTGGAATTGTGCGCCAAGGAAAGCCTGCAACTCTTGTATCTTTGGCGTATTCTCCATCGTGAGCAACTTCATTTCTCCATCCTCGCCGTATGGTTTCGATTCGTTGATGATGGCATTCTTCTTGTACTCGTATGATACCTTTGCAAAGAATTGCTTCCAAGCACCCATCAACTCCACGGAATGAATCTTGACAGGAGAAAGATAAGGATTACCACTTTGCAAGGTCAAGCGATTGACATAGTTGAGTGTTCCATCAAGGTCATCGTATGATGGACGCTGCATCTTGCTGTTGTAGCTCAATGCCCATTGTGTCTTACCTATCTCTGTAGAAATGGCGAGTGAAGGGAACACGTTGTTGTAAGTCTTGCTCTTATCTTTCTTGAGTTGTCCATCCTCTGTATATTTAAAACGAACATGCTCATAGCGAAGACCTGCCTCTACTGCGATTTTCCCAAACTGTTGACCGATGGAGAAGAAACCAGCCATGTTCTTCTCGTCACTCTTGGTATTGCTGTTGCCAATGGTTGCCATATTGATATTGAAATCATTCAGCACCTGAGAGGCTGTATATTCATTTCCCACTTCGATTTGTCCTTTCCACAAAGGATAGCTCAACACCAACTTTTCCGCAAACATCCGTGAGTGTCCAATGCTTGTGGATGCCACCAAATTCTTCTGCTGATTCATATTCGTCTCAGACTGATCGGAATTTTCATGCTTCTTTCTCCACATATAATCCATGTTGAAGTCAATGCCCAGTTTGCCTACATCACCATTATAATAGATATTGGCATGGTGCTTCGGCACAGCATGAATTCTCCCCTCTTTCACAGCGGAAACCTCATCGTCCAATTTACCATTGGCATACGATATAGAGCTATAATCTGAATGAGGCTTTTGCAAACCCACTCCATTCATATAGTAAGCACCGATGGAATGACGTTCATTGATCATCCATGACAAGCCAAACTTGCCAAAGAACTCATTATTTCTCATGCGGTTGATGCTCTCTATGTTCTGAAGCCAAGTAGTAGAACCTTGCGTTTCCATGTTCGTATTCTCATGACTATAGAATTTGCCGCCATAGTAATTGAGATTGGTGAACAACTCCAGTCCACCCGTACGGTATTTCAAGTTAGCTTGCTCCATGCTCGAAAAATAGTGGCGGAAGCATTTTGCGCACGAAGTGTTCCACTAAAGCCGTCACCTTGTGGCAACTTGGTGCGAATGCGGATGACAGACTTGACGGAGGCATCATACTTGGAACCAGGATTTGTAATGACTTCCACATTCTTGATGTCTTGTGAGTTGAGTTGTGCTAGTTCATTCTTGTCTTGTACGACATGCCCATTGATATAGATGAGTGGCACACCCTTGCCAAACACTTCGAAATTGCCATCTCTTCCTGTGACCATTGGCACTTGGCGCAATACGTCATTTGCCGTGCCTGCATGAGACAGTTGAGAATTAACTACAGTAGTAACCAAGGCATTGCCCTTGATGGCAATAACAGGCGTGATGATTTCACCACAACTTCACCGAGCATCTTGCTGTCCTCTTCCATCTTGATGACACCCACATTTTCACCCTCGCAATCCTTGCAGATGGTTTTGTAGCCCACGGATGTTACCTTGATGATTCCGCCATTGCAGACGGAGTCTATTGAGAAGCTACCATCCTCTCCACTCACCGCTCCCTTGACGAACGCGGAGTCTTGCCGATTTAGGAGCACCACATTGGCGAAAGCCAAAGGCTCACCCTTGGTGTCCACTACTTTTCCCGTGATACTCTGTGCCATCGTCGAGGTCATTACAGATAGGCACAAGGCCGTTGTTAAAATCCCCTTATTATTCATTGTATAATTATTTTTTTATTGCTTAATCTATTATATTCTTATCAATCCTCAGTATATAAGGAATCATGACGTTGCAAAGGTACTATATAAAAATTACAGCATATTTGCGGAAATATTAAAATTGTGTTACATAAAGAAAAAGTCCTTTATTTGGCTTTTCAAGGCATATTCTTACCTTCAATTTCAAGTAATTTGCAATTGGTAAGACTATCCTTGTATGTTGCCATTTCTATCATTTTATAATGGTGGCGAACAGAATCCTCGTAAGCAGCAACACGATTCCTCACATTATTTATAACATTTTCGTCTCGACATATAGAGAAGTACTTTTCAATGTAGTGAATGTTTGGGTCATCAGTAGAAAGCACCATCTTCAATGCCCTATATTTCAAGTCTGCCTCCTCCCAATCTTGGTGCTCTCGCCATTGGGTGAGATTGCCCCAAATGGAAATGACAAGGGATAGAGCCAAGCCACCAATGAAAAGAAGAACATTCTTTGAGGTTGGCTCGAAGTGATGGGTTACAACCTTCTTTTGAGGTGATTTGTTCATCACTTCAAGTTTATCTTGCAATGCCTTTGAGGTGACAGTATGCTCTTGTTTCATCTGCTTGACTGCATCAACCAAGAACTTGCTTCGCTGCTCATTTTTGCCAAGTTCAACCTTAATAAGGTCAGCAAAAACGATAATGGCATTTCTTAATTTGGATATTTTACCTCTGACTTCCTCTTCTTTGATAAACATCGCATTGATTGACTTATCCAACTTGGTTATGTCATTACTTGCAGGAACGGTTTCCGTTCCTGCGTTCTTTGTGGAGACAGAAAGTTCATCCACTTTCTGCTCCAATCTCTCAACTGTGCCGTAGATGGCTTCCAATAGTTCTTCTTTCATGTTCGATTCTATTTTTAAGTTTGTAACTTGCATCAAAGGCTGAAGCCCTTTCTGCGTTTTCTCTTTTTCTTCTTGGCGGATTCTTCCTCTGGGAATGGCTCATAAGTTTGGGCATTAGACGGAGCGAACAAGCCGATGGAAGAAATACCACTCCAAGGGCCTTGGGTATGTTCTGCCGTTGATTGAGGCTGTTCTACTTGGTGACAACTTGGTTGTCCTCCCTGCATAGATTCGGCTCTTGGCGATACACGATTATACTCTGTGCCAAGTCTTGCATCCAACCTGACAAAGCTGTATTCTCGGCTAATCTGCGTACCCTTGAAGCTATATCCATTCTTGCAGAAACGGATGCCTTGAACCTTGGTTCGCTCCTTATAGACAAACTCTAAGTGAACACCTCGTTTTGCAAGTTCACTTTTGAACTCGTCCCAGCTATCTGCCATTTTCAATGCGTCCTTAACAGCATTGTGAATCTCATATTTGGCTCGCTCGGCATTGCGTAATTTACGAGTATTAGTATTGCTCTTGTCCGTTCCGTAAGTAAGTCCATATTTGGATTTAAGAGCCTTGGTCACCTGCTCATTACGCCTGTAATCATTCCTGTCTGATATGAGTCTGCCCTCATTGTTGATGCGGTTATACACGATATGACAATGTGGATTGTCGGTGTTGTGATGCCTTACGATGATGAATTGAGTATCTTTTATCCCCATCATCTGCATGTATTCAAGGGCTATCTTAGCCATGAATCATCCGTCAAACGTGGCTTATCCTCGGGCTTGAAACTCAATGCAATGTGTCCCACAGGCTTCTTAATCCTTGGATTTAGCTGCCTTTGTAGCTCAAAGCTTTGCGCCATTTCGGCATTCGTGCCGAGTAACACACCATCAGAGGCAAGGATTTTCGCCTCGTCCTTGCCTGTAACATAGCGGATGCAACCAGCAAATGAGCTGCCCTTCTTTAGCTTGCCTATCATGTAGCATCCTCCTTTCTGCCTATTCCGCATAGCTTCGATTTTGGACTTGCTTGTCGATACTCGCCAAGGATGGATTTCAATCTTCTCAACAAGTCCACCACATACACATGGGTTTCGTGGAAACCTCTCTGATGCGACAGCTTAGTAAGTTGGTTGAGGTTGTTCGCCATGCCAATGAGGTTCTTGGCGATGGCTACCGTCTCTGCGTTGTGTCCGCTGACCACCTCGCCGTTCAAGGCGGACTCACGGATGTACTCCGCCAACTTGCGGTTGGCTTTTCTCGCCCTCAGTCTCAATGCCTCGTAGCTTGGCTTCGAGAACTTCACCGTGACAGACTTCGACAGCTTGCGAACCCTGCCCGTGGGCGGTCTTCCGCCCTTTCTCTTGTCTTGTTCCTGTACGTTTGTCATTCGATACACTGTTTATAGTTGGTACACTCACTTTCTGCGACCGTTGGGAGCAAAAATCTCCGCCCTCATGGTGGAGCGAGGCGTTTTGGGATTCCCAAAACATAACCTCGCTCCCTCTCAGAACACGTTAGTTGGAACTACAGCCTTTCAGCTATCCACGTCCAAGGTCGCAGACCTTAATTCTCACAATTTGCGCCAAGCCTCGAAGTCCTCTTCATAAAGGCTTAGGTGGTGGCGCACGATGTTCTCGATGATGCCCGATACGCTCATGCGTCTCCCTCCGAGGATGCGGACGACACGATCAAGACGGTCTCGTACATCGGAACTGACGAAGACTGGCTTGCGGTCGTCAATCCTTGGAACTTGGAGGAAGGTCTGCTGATACTCCTCCAATGTCGCCTTGCGCTGCTTGCCGCTGATGCGCTTCTGCGGATTCGGTGGCGATTGAGCCTCGTTCGTTGATGTTTCCTCTCTATAGGGAGTTGTTGCAGCAACTTTCTCTACAATTGCTCTAAACTCTGGGTTCTCTACATCATCATTGAGAGAATTACAACTACTTGGATTGGCTTTGTTGCCATACGTAGATGGTTTAACAAAATCCAAATACTCTTTTTCCATCAGCTCCTTTTGCTCAGGAGTCAAGACTACATCTTTTGTTCTTGCCATATGCTGTTTTATTTGTTAGTATAGTGGTCACGGTATGCACCATTGACCGATTGTCGGGTGCAAAGTAAGTGTACTGTGTGCAGCCATGCAACTGATTGGGTGTAACGTGACAATGTAGTTGTGGCTTGCTTATTTGCATACCGAGATAGTTGTGAGAACTTCAACGTATTTCTCAACTCATCATTGTTCATGTATTCGTTGCAGTCGTGCAAGTTTTTCTTGTTGTTTTTGGCGTTGAAGTCGGCAAACCCCGGCAACATACTGCCACAGAAATTGAAAACGCTTGTTTTTAGATTGCCGTGCCTTATCTTTGCACTCACAAACGTGGAGCACTGCATATGCGTGGAGCTTTGCGATAAACATAGTATTAACTTAGAAAAAAGAAAAGTATGGGATTCATCGTATTCGAGGAAGAGGCATTCAACTATCTTGATGCCCAGTTGGAGAACTTCGTGAAGCGCATGGACAGAATCCGTGAGCGCAGTGAGGACAAGACCATGAACAAGTGGCTCGACACGCAGGACGTGTGTCAGACGCTCAACATCTGCCCACGGACAGTGCAGACGCTTCGGGACAACGGAACTTTGGCTTATACGCAAATCAGCC